>Ga0180432_10004190_pt1 | contig 19951 bp, 13 predicted proteins | sample SS_ome_10_FD_132414 | JGI IMG/M metagenome (GOLD analysis project Ga0180432, IMG submission 132414) | Hypersaline lake sediment archaeal communities from the Salton Sea, California, USA - SS_1_MS_2 metaG | ecosystem: Environmental > Aquatic > Non-marine Saline and Alkaline > Hypersaline >...
ATCGCCCAGACCTGTCACCAACGCGGCCTGGACTTCCTGGACCATCTGACCCAACGCATCTCCCTCAAGCCCGTAGCAGGCTAAACACGTACTCCACCCGGGGGGTATTGCCAAATGAGCACAGCCCCCTCCACGAGGGCCCGCACAAGACCCCCGTCCTGCGAAGACGATTCCTCCTGAGCGGGCACCCCGCGGGCGGAGCCCGCGGGCGTTGCGCTGTCGCGCCGTGCCGGGAGGACTTGGTCCGAGCGATCCGAGCGACCCGAGCGAGCAGACGCACGAGACCCCCATGACGCCCTCGTGGGGCTTTCCAACTTCGCATCCCGCAAGCCGCTGATATAATAGGGAATGTGGAAGCTGTCGCCGCCAGGAGAATGAAGATGCTGCACGCAACCGCCGCCGTGGTCCTGACGCTTGCCCTGGCGACCGCGGACGCCGCGGCCGCACTCGGCGGGTCGTTCGCCGGCTGGAAGGCCGGCCAGGGCACCTGGCACACCCGCGGGGACGTGCTGGCCCAGAGCGCCGGCGCCGCCGACTGCCGAATCTTCGCGCCACCGGCCAAGTGGACCGACTACGTCTACGAACTCAAGGCCCGCAAGACAGGCGGGGCCGAGGGGTTCCTGGTCCTCTTCCGCGTGCAGGACCCCAACCACTTCTACTGGTGGAACATCGCCGGGTGGGGCAACCGCACCCACGGGCTGGAGACGCGGCCCAGGCGGGGCGGGCTGCCCCGAACCGGCGGAAGCATCAAGACCGGCACGTGGTACGACATCCGCATCGTCGTCAAGGGCCCGTCCATCAGGTGCTACCTCGACGGCAAGCTCATCCACAACACGAAGAGCACCACGTACCCCCGCGGCGGCATCGGGCTGGGAACCTGGATGACCCAGGCCGAGTACAAGGACATCCGCGTCACCACGCTGGACGGGGCCAGGCTCTACGGCGCCGAGCCGATGGAACTGGCCGCCGGGGCGATAAAGCGTCTCGCCCGCGCCGCCGGAGATCTCCGGGCCGAGTTTGACGCGCTCAAGCGAGCCGACGCCAAGCCGGACGATCCGAAGTGGACGGCCCTGTACCGCAAGGCCGAAACGGTTCTCGATAGCATCCGCCGACGCCGAGAAGCGATAGCCAAGATCGACTTGGCGCGGTCGAAGCGGAGCATTCTGGGCTTCATCGACCGGGTCCCCGAAGCCCGGGCCGAAGCCCGCGCCCTCCTGGCCGGGCTCGACATGCACGCCAGGCGCCTCGCTGAGATCCGAAGCGATATCACAGCCGGCAAGTCCGTCCCGCACGAGCGGATCGACGCGGTGGTCGCCTTTGCGAACACCGCCGCCACCTTCGTCAGCCGACACGTCGCCAGGCAGTGCCCGCCCATCGCGTTCATTCGCAGGGCCAACTACGGCATGCGGGGCACGAACGCCACGATGTTCGCCCGCCGCACCGGCCGCGGGGCGGCAATCTGCACGGTTGATCCGGCCAAACCCGACGTCCCGCCCAAGGTCATCTTCGAGACCAAAGACGGCTTCATCTTCGACATGAGCCCGTCGTACGATGCGAAGAAGCTGCTGTTCTCCTACAAGGAGGACACCAATCGTCCCTTCCACATCTGGGAGATCAACGTGGACGGCACCGGCCTGCGGCAGGTCACCAAGGGCCCCTACCACGACGTCAGCGGCATCTATTACCCCGACGGGCGGATCGTGTTCACCTCCTCGCGGGTCGAGTCGTACTCGCTGTGCCAGGATTTCCTGGCCTGCGCGCTCTACGCCGTCGACGCCGACGGGTCCAACCTGCGCCGCTTCGACTGGACCACGCTGTGCACGATCACGCCGTGGGTCCTGTCCGACGGGTCCATCCTCTGCACCCGCTGGGAGTACCAGGACAAGAACATCTTCATGTGGGAGGGCCTCTGGACGATCAACCCCGACGGGAGGCAGTTGAAGCTGTACCACGGTAACACGCTGACCGTGCCCAACGCCGTCTACGGCGCCAAGGAAATCCCCGGCACGAAGAAGGTGATCCTGACGATGGCCGCCCACCACCACCCGCCGCTGGGCGATATCGCCATCGTCGACCGCTCGCTCGGGGTGGAGAACCCCAAGGGCATGACCAAGATCACCCACGCCACGCCCTACGTCGTGACCAAAGGCCGCCACTGGAAGCACACCAACTGGGGCCCCGGCGACAGGCTGTATCCCAACTCGTATACCGACCCGTACCCCGTGACGAAGGACTACTCGCTGGTCTCGGACGGCCGCTCGGGGCAGTACCACATCGCCATCCTCACCCACGACGGGCAGGTCGTCCCGCTGTACAAGGACCCGACCCTCCAGTGCTTCAACGCCGTGCCTTTGCAGAAGCGCCCCGTGCCCAACGCCATTCCGGGCCAGTGCCCGCAGGAGCGCGGCACGGGGACGTTCTTCGTCCAGGACGTCTACCAGGGGCTGCTGCGCCAGGGCGTGAAGCGCGGGCAGGTCAAGCGGCTGCGGATCTGGGCCCAGAGCCCCAAGAAGTACAACACCGAGGGCCCGCGATACCACGACCACTACCCCATCATCGGGCAGGGAAGCTACTACGTGAAGATCAACCACGGCACCGTCCCCGTCGACGCCAACGGGGCCGCCTACTTCACCGCCCCGTCCAATACCGAAATCTACTTCCAGGCGCTCGACGAGAATGGCAAGGAGCTGATCCGCATGGGGTCGGTCACGCAGATCACGACGGGCGAGCAGGCCTCGTGCATCGGCTGCCACGAGGACCGCCTGAGCCCCTCCCCCGTGGACCCGCGCAACCTGAAGCGCATGAGCCGCCCGGCCGATGCGATCGCCCCACCGCCGTGGGGCGCGGGCCCGGTCGACTACGTCAAGCAGGTCCAGCCGATTTGGGACAAGTACTGCGTCAAGTGCCATTCGGGCGCCGCGCCGGCGAAGGGCATCGACCTCTCCGGCGACAAGACGCAGTTCTACAGCATGTCGTACCAGTCGCTGGTGTTCAAACGATACGTGGACTACTTCTACATCAACCCCGGGCCGACCGGGAACTTCCCGGCCATGGCGACCGGGTCGTGGGTCAGCAGGCTGACCAAGGTCCTCGAATCGAAGCACCGCTCGACCAGCCCGGCGCACAAGCCCGTGGACGTCGACGAGACGTCTCGGCGGTGCATCTACGCGTGGATCGACGCCAACGTGCCGTACTACGGCACGTGGGACATGTCGCGTCCGTGGTCGCAAGGCGGGCGGGACGTGCTGACCATCCCCCACCGCGGCCGCCGGGCCCGCCCCAAAGCGGCCCCCTGGGTAACCCGGCTGGCCGACGTCTGCCGCCGGACGAAGATCCGCATCGACCCCAAGGCCCTGAACTTCACCAACCCCCAGTGGACCCCTCAATTGGTGGCCCTGCTTGCCAAGTCCGCCGGCGGCGCCGCCGACGATGCCAAAGCACGGTTCAAGTCCACCCAAGACGGCGACTACCAGGCCGTGCTGAAGGTCCTGAACGAAGCCAGGTCCGCCCTCCAGGCCGCCCCCCGCATGGACATGCCCGGCGGCCGGGCCATCCCCCAAGAACGCAACTTCGGCAAGACGTTCTGACGAACCGGAGATACTCCGCGGAGAGCACACTAATGACCAATGGCGCTCTGACCTCCCCCATGCGTCTGATCCCACGCATGTTGATGGCTCTGCTGTCAGCCGGCCCGGCATTGGCCGGCAACGCACCCGCGGTCCGGCCGCCCACGAAACTGGGGAAGCTGGCCGCCAGCATGGCACCGGGCGAGGTCCGGAAACTGGAGACGAAGAACTGCAACCACGACCTGTTCAGAATGTGGTACGACTGGGAAGAGGACGACATCAAGCGGTACGGCTCCCAGAAGATGTTCAACATCATCTGCTGGAACAACGACATGAAGTGGGACCCGGTCACTCGGCAGGTACTGGTCATCAACGGCGGACACTATTCGTCCTTCAAGTTCATCACCTACTCGGCGGACCGGAACGAGTGGAGGCTGATGCCCGTCCCACCTTGGATGGACCCGCGCCGCGCCGACTCCACGGCGTGCGGAAAAGACGGAAGGAACGGCAACCGAAGTTGGCCCCGTACGCACTTCTACGACAAACTGGCCATCAGCCCAAAGCATCGCCTGTTCGCGGTGAACATGGACGGGCTATACCTGTATAGCATCGATAAGGCCGCCTGGTCTTCTCGTATCCCGACATCCAGTGGGGGCAAAGACGCCTTCCAGGTTATCGAGTACTTTCCAGAGATGAACGCCTTCGTCTACGAGTGCAACTGGGGACGGGACCTGAGGCTGTGGGATGTGGCAAAGAAGGAGGAACGGCGGGTAGGGTCCTATCCCTTCGGCATCCATGGGGTGATGGAATACAGTCCCGTGCACAAGGTGATCGTGTTCGGGGCCGGCGACTCCCGCGGGAAGGCGAATCCGAACCTCTACCTGCTCACCAGAAACGGCCGAGTCCTCAAGCAGAAGCCTCCGCCAATCCACATCAACTGCACGCCAACATCCAAGTTCATGTGCGATCCGACGAGCGGAGAGTACGTCGTCAAGGGCGTTCGCGACAAGCGCGTCTTCGCCTTCCACCCCGCGCGAGACCAGTGGAAGGAGATCCCCCACCTGCGCTTGCCCGAAGGCGAATCGCTGGCCGTGGGGATCGACACGTACGGCGTGATGCTTCTGCTGGTTCGCACCACCGGCCGCGAGTTCCGCTGCTACCTCTATAAGCACAAGCCCGTGTGGCCCAGGGAACGGCTGGGGTCAAAGCGCCATTAGTCATTAGGGGCGATTGACACCGAGCTGCCGCTCCGCATCAATCGCTCACTGATGACTAATGGCGCTCTGACCCCACCTACTCTCTGCCCCCCTACTCACCTACTTCGTTGTGTCACCACCATTTCCGGTTCTTGTGGTATCATTCTCAGAGTTTTCCGGGTGACCACCGACGGGCTCATTGGCCCATTCCTGGATGCCCGCGCATCCCCCAAGAAGTAGACACAGGGCCAGGAGTATGCAGATAAGCGATCCCTTTCTCACGACTTTTCTCCTTTAGTAAGCAATGACCATGGCTTATTGAGTACAGGCTCGGGTGGTTCGAAGATAGTATACCCCTCCCCCATGTCAAGCGCCGATCCGGGAGAATCTGCGCCGGGTGGGTTGAACCAGTTCCCGTATCGCATTACCATGGTCATGAGGATGAGAACGATGATTGCTTTGCGACGTGTGGTCGTGGTGTGTCTGCTGTTGTCCGCGGCGGCCTCGCAGGAGGCTGGTGCGAAAGACGCCAAGGCGGCCGGGAACCTGCTGCCGAATCCGTCCTTCGAGGTCAAGAGCGGCAGCGGCGCCGGCGGGTGGTCCACGCAGGCCTGGAGCGGGAAGGACCGTGCGGTCTGGAAGGCCGACTCGCCCGGGCGGACCGGCAACCGGTGCGTGTCCATACAGTCGGCCAAGGGCTCGGACGCGGCGTGGATCGCTATCGTGAAGGTTCAGCCGAACACGCGGTACGAGCTGTCGGGCTGGATCAAGACGCGCGCGATCCGCGGGGCCAAAGGCGCGATGATGAACGTCCAGGCCGTGCGCGGCAGCGAGACGCGCGCGATAACCGGTACGAGCAACTGGACGCGCGTCTCGCGGGTCTTCAACACGGGCCCCAGGAGCACGATCCAGGTCAACTGCCTTTTCGGCGGCTGGGGCAGGTCCACCGGCCAGGCCTGGTACGATGACGTCTCCCTCGTGAAGGTGCCGGGCCAACCCGACCGCAAGCCGACTCCGGCCGCCGGAACGGACGCAAACGCCCCGGACTTCGACGCCAAGGCGGCCCTCAGGAGCCTGCCGCCGATTGCGTTTGTCAAGCGGCACCACCTGCGGCGCCCGTTCGGCGTGGGGACGATCTACTGCTGGAACGTGTACAGCCCCGGCGGGGGCATTTACGTGGTCGACCCGGCCAAGCCCGACAGCCCGCCCAAAGAGATCTTCCGCCGCGATTACGGCGTGATCTACGACGTGAACGTGTCGTTCGACGCGACCAAGCTGCTGTTCTCGTGGATGGCCCTCAAGCCGGACCCGGCCTTCAAGCCTACCGGCAAGGTCGGCTACCGCAAGAACATCGACTCGTTCCACATCTACGAGATCGCCGTGGACGGCCGCGGGCTCAGGCAGATCACGACCGGGCGCTTCCACGACGTGCACCCGATCGCCCTGCCCGACGGGCGGATCTGCTTCACCTCGACGCGCGGCAAGAGCTACTCGATGTGCCAGCCCGGGCTGGCCTCGGCCCTGTTCACGATGAAGCCGGACGGCACGGACATTCGGCGGATCGAGTTCAGCACGCTGGCGTGCATGTCGCCCCACGTCCTGGACGACGGGTCGGTCCTCTTCATGCGGTGGGAGTACCAGGACAAGAGCCTGTTCACCCTCCAGAGCCTCTGGACGATCAACCCCGACGGCACGCGCCTCCAGTTGTTCTACGGCAACACGATCACCAACCCGAACGTGATCTGGCAGGCCAAGCCGATACCCCACACCAAGGACGTGCTGTGCGTCCTCGGGCCGCACCACGGCAACCCCGTGGGCGCCCTGGGCATCGTCAGCCGCGAGCACGGCATGGAGAACCCCCAGGGCATCCGCAACATCACCCCGGAGTACAACTACGTCCCGTCCAAGCGCGTTCACGCCGGCGGCGGGCCGGGCGACAGGCAGTTCACCTGGGCGTGGCGCGACCCGTGGCCGGTGCGGAAGGACCTGTTCCTGGCGGCGTACGGGGGCCCGCTGAAGGGCGGACCCAAGCGCTACCGCATCTACGCCGTCGACCCCGACGGGAACAAAGCCCTTCTCGTCGAGGACCCGACCATCTCGTGCTTCAATCCCGTCCCGCTGGTGCCGCGAGAGACCCCCCGACGGATCGTGCCCATCCCCCCCTCCGACCAGCCGTACGGCACCTTCTTCCTCCAGGACGTCTACAAGGGCATCGAGGACGGCGGCATCCGGCGCGGGCGCGTCAAGGCCATACGCATCCTCACCCAGGTGCCCAAGCGCTGCAACATGCGCGGGCGGCGCGTCTTCGACCACGACCCCGTCATCAGCCGAGGGTCCTACTACGTCAAGGGCTGCTTCGGCACGGTGCCCGTCGAGGCCGACGGGTCGGCCCACTTCAAGGCCCCCGCCGGCGTCGAACTCTACTTCGAGGCCCTCGACGCCGACGGCAAGGAACTCATCCGCATGGGCTCGACCACGCAGATCATGCCCGGCGAGCGGCAGAGCTGCATCGGCTGCCACGAGCCGCGCAATAGCGCCGGGTCGGTCCGGCTGACGCGGGCCATGCGCCGCGCGCCCTCGGAGATCACCCCCCCGCCGTGGGGGCACGGCGGGGCGATCGACTTCGTCCGCGACGTCCAGCCCGTCTTCGACAGGCACTGCGTCACGTGCCACTCCGGCGCCCAGCCGAAAGCGGGACTCGACCTGTCCGGCGACAGGAGCCGCTACTTCAACATGGCCTACGGCAACCTGATCGACCGCGGGCTGGTGCACTACATCTACATCAACCGCGGGCTGACGGACAACTTCAAGCCGCTCGAGACCGGGTCCCACCGCAGCAAGCTCGTGGCGCACCTCGAGGCCGGGCACGGCAAGGTCACCCTCAGCGACGCCGACAAGCGCAGGCTGTACACGTGGATCGACGCGAACTGCCCGTACTACGGCACGTATGACAACACGCGTCCGGGCACGGCCGGCTCGCGGGACCTCTGGCAGGACGCCTGGCAGGGGCGGCGCTGGCGGCAAGACGTGGACAAGGCGCTGGCCCTGCCCGGGCCCGACGGCAAGCGCGCCCGGCGCCCGCGCATAGGCCATCAGGCGATCAACCTGACGCGCCCGGAGTTCTCCAGCGTCCTGACGCTGCACCTGGCCCGGTCCGCCGGCGGCCAGGCCGACGACACCAAGGCCCTCTTCAAGGACAAGACCGACCCGCGTTACGTCGCGGCCCTGAAGGCGATCCAGGCCGGCAAGGCCGCCCTCGACGCCAAACCGCGCGTCGACATGCCCGGCGCCAAGCCCGTACCCTGCCCGACGGACTTCGGGGGCCTGTACACCGGTTTCGCGGGCCCGTAGAGCCCCGAACGCCCGCGGGTTCCACCTGCGGGGGGGGGCTTCAGAAGAAGAACAACTCTCATCCGGGTACACGTTTCAAGCGTCCTTTGTCGCAACCCGCACTCGCTTGCAGTTACCCCACGGGATGGAACCCGTGGGCTTTGGCGCGCGAGCAGACGTGGAACTGCTTGCGGTTTCGCGCGTCGTCCGCAGCAGCACGGCGCCGCATTCCGCAAACGAACGATCCGTCAAATTCCCTCTCCCGCTACTAAAGCCGCGACCTCAGAGGTCGATGCTGTACGTATACGAGCAACCTAACCCATCGGAGTGCCAGACCCGTGGCGACTACGCGAACAATCAAGGGCAGGGCAGTACTCACCACCGGACAGGTCGCCGAGATATGCCACGTCGCGCCGCGAACCGTCAGCAAGTGGTTCGACGCGGGACGGCTCGGCGGCTATCGCATTCCCGGCAGCCGGGACAGGAGGATTCCCGTCGAGCAACTGCTCGCCTTCATGCAAGCCCACGGGATACCCGCCGATGCCCTCGACGGCGGAACCTGCCGCGTCCTCATCCTCGATCCCTCCGATCGGGCCGCCGGCATGTCGAACGAACTGAACGCGTCGGAGAGATACGACGTTCGGGTGGCCGCCACGGACTTCGAGGCCGGCGCCCTGGCACAGGAACTCGCCCCGCACGTGATGGTCCTGGACGCCGACGCCCACCTCGACGACGGCGGCCGGTTCGCCCGCGAGGTCAGGGCGTCGGCGGCCCTGCGATCGGCCAAGCTCGTGGCCGTCGTGGGAGACCTCACCCCCGCCAGGCGTACCGAACTGCTGAACGCCGGGTTCGACGCGTGCCTGACCAGGCCCTATTCCCCCGCCGAACTGCTCGATGCGGTGGAACAGGCCACGGACTTGATTACCTGACCCGGGCGCCGTCGGCCTTCGGGTCGGCCCTCGGAGGGCACGGCTTCGGCCGTGTGCCGGCCGGCCCGTTGGTCGACACGCCCGGAAACGGGGGGAGACGTGCAGCGGACACGCGCCCCGCGAGGCGGCTTGACGTAGCCTCGCCGAGGGCGCCGGATCGGGCGGTCCACTTCCCCTGTGGGCCGCCCGGCTCTGTTTCCGGGGGCAGGAACCTCTTCTGTCAATAGGCCAGAGTACTCAACGGACCGGACCGTACAGAAAAGGTTCCTGGCCCCTGGTATCCTTTTCATCTCTTCGGGCGGTGCGGGAACAGCGGCGTGATGTCCTTGACCAGTTCGCGCAGCCTGGCGGTCTCGGCAGCCGTGATCGTGCGGATCTCCGGCGCCACGTCCAGGGCCAGCTTGTGGGCGGCGACGTTGGCCGGGGGCACCGCGGCGGTGACGCCCTGGCTGAGGGTGAACCGCAGGGCCAGCAGGGCCTCGGCCCGGTCGAGCACGGGCCTGTACCACATGCGGAGCGTCTTGCGCAGCGGGTCGTTCGCGTCCCAGCGCTGGCGGCAGAGGCCCTTGATCGCCAGCACCGTCGTGCCGCGCTGGAGGGCCTTGGCCACCACCTTCGGCCCGAAGTTCAGCTTCAGCCACGACCCGAAATTCACCGGGAACAGGATCGAGTCGAAGGCGAACCGCTCGAGCGCCGCCAGGGCCGCTTCCTCCGTGTGGGCCGAGAAGCCCAGGTAGCGGATCCGCCCGGCCTTCTGCTGTGCCAGGAGGTACTCCATCGCCCCGCCTTTGGCAAAGGCCGCCTCCACGTCCTTCTTCTCGTCGATCAGCACGTGGAGCTGGTACAGGTCGAATCGGTCCGTCCGCAGCCGCTCCAGCGACCGCTCGAACTCCGCCTTGGCCCCTTTGGCGTCGCGCCTCTTGGTCTTGCAGGCCAGGAAGACCTTCTTGCGGTACGGCTCGAGGGCCGGGCCGAGCTTGACCTCCGCGTCCCCGTAGGCCGGGGCCACGTCGAAGTAGTTCACCCCGCGTTCGACGGCCTCGGCGACCAGCCGGTTGGACGCCTTCTGGTCCACCCGCCGAAGCACCAGCCCCGGAAAGCCGATGATCGACACCTTCACCCCGTCTTTGGCGAACGGTCGCCGGGGCATGGCGGAGCCCTTGGCCGGTTTCGCGGCCGGCGCCAGCGAGCACCCCCCCAGCGCCACAGCCGCCGACCCCAGCGCCGCATCCTTCATGAATTCCCGTCGCTTCATCTCTCCGTCCTTTCCGTAGCTGTGCCCCACTATTGGTACGCTCCGGACACCACGTCCGTCAAGCCAAACCGCCCGGCTCCCATGGTGGCCGGGTGCCGAATACCGATTACCGGTTACCGGATACCGTTGTCGCGGTCGACGGTCGCGACGACGCGCCGCGCTCCAGTGCCGGCCGGAGGGTGGTGTTGAGGTAGTCCAGGAACACCCGCCCGGGGCATTTGGTCTCGGTGTTGGGGGCCTGGCAGTGTCCGATGACGTGCGAGGCGGGGATCTCGTGGGCCGCCATCAACTCGCGCAGCAGCGTCTCCAGTGCGGCCAACTGCGCCGCCGTCGGGCCGTGCGCCCGGAAGTCCCCCACCAGGCATATGCCGATGCCGCGGCGGTTGTACTCGTCGTTCGGCGTGCCGCCCGTGTGCGCCCCGGTCTTCTGCTTGCGCCATCTCGGGCCGACCTCCACGCGCCCGTCAGGCCCGCCGAGGCCGTTGTCTATCACGAAGTGATACCCCAACTCGTCCCAGCCGCGCCGGCGGTGATGGCGGCCGAATCTCTCGGCGTTGCCCTCGGCCGTCGCGCTGTGATGCAGCACGATGTAGCGCCACCGGCCCTTGACGGGTTCGACCTGCGTCGGCGGGTCGGATCGGGGCCCGCCCAGCCAGAACAGCCCCACCCCCACGGCGACGATCACGGCGGCGAAGAGGATCGTCCAGCGGCGCATCACGGTCCCCTGGCGGCGGTCGTGATCGGTTCGGCCAGGGCGCGTGTGAGCTGCGAGCGGAGGGTATGGCCGATGTAGCGGTGCATCGCGTCGCCGGGGCACGACGTGCAGGCACACGGCGCGTCGCGGTGCCCGATCACGTCGGCCGGACTGATCCGGTGCGTCCGCATCAGGTACAGCAGCAGGTCGTTCAGGGAGGCCAGTTGCGCCCGGGTGGGCATGCCCGAGGTGAACGTGCCGACCAGGCATATCCCGATGCCGTGCTCGTTGTACTCGTTCCCGGGCGTCCGCCCGGTGTGGGCGCCGTGCTTCTGCTTGCGCCATCTGGGGCCGACCTCGACGCGCCCGTCGGGGCCCCCGTGCCCGTTGGTGATGACGAAGTGGTACCCCAGCTCGTCCCACCCGCGCTTAAGGCGATGGTAGCGGTCGAACGCCGCCGCGCTGCCGCTGCGCGACGCGCTGTGGTGGATCACGATATGCCGCCAGGGGCGGCCGTTCGGCTTGGCGTACCACTTGTGGTCGCTGGGCCGGGCGGGGGCGGCGCGCGCCGCCGAGGCGCCGTCGGGTGCGATGGAGTACAGCTTGCCCATCGGGTGAACGGGCAGCGGCTTGAGGGGATCCAGCAGCCGCGCGGAGCAGCCCCCGGCCAGCACCGCCGCCGCGGCAGCCACGACCAACAGTCGGGCCATGCGAGTCACTGTCGTTCTCCTTGGGTCCGCCCCGGGCCGTCCTCGAGCCACGCGGCGAACTCCGAAAGCGAGGCGTGGTGCATCACGCCCCTGGCCTGCACCACCGCCCGAGCGGACCCACCGACCAGGTGGGTGGCGAAGCCCGCCCGGCCGGCGCGAACCGCCAGGCCGGGCCGATCCGTCACGAACGGCGGGCGGGGGTGGGCCCGGCGGTTGTCCGGGTTCATCGCCGCGGCCACGGTCAGGAGCCCCCGGTATCCCGCGTCGCCGATCGGCTCGGCGAACTCGACGACGGCGCCCGGGCAGATGCGCTGCAGTTCGGCCCGGGCGGCGGGATAGTCGCCGACGGACCCGGCGAAGACGAACGCCACGTGGGCCTTTCGCGCCAGCAGGCGCAGAGACCGCCGCCACAGGACCGTCTGGGGTCCGGCGGCCGACAGGACCGCCCGGGCGTCGACGAGGAGCCCCCGGCGGCCCGGGGGCAGGACGACGGCCGTGGACCGATCTCGCCGGAACGCCACCGGGCCGTACGGCAGCCCGATCATTTGGATCGCGATCCGCCCGGGTTCGGTCCGCGGCATCGGGGCCGCCGACATGCCGCGGCGCCAGCGCCTGTCGACCAGTTGGGTGCCGTCGGGCAGGCAGAGCAGCGCGTGCGAGACGCCGCGCCTGGCCGGGGCGTCGACGTAGTGCGTCGCCGGCCAGGCGACCTTGTTTGGGGACTGCCGGCACAGGAGGTCGGACGAGATGACATCGGCCCGCAGCGACGCCGCCACGGGCCCGGCGCCCCGCAGGCCCGTCCAGGAGCCCACGAGCACCGCCACACCCGCCAGCGACAGCACACACCATCGGCAGGCAAACCCGGTTATCTCCCGCGCAGCGTCACGCATCCGTGCGAATCCTCGTCCGTTAGGAGAAGAATCGACAGATCGGCGCCCGGAGCATTAACGCGATAGCGCCGCGATGCTTGCTTGGGATTCGTGTGGTCGGCGCAATTGTTTAGCGGGCGATCGTCAGATCGCCGCCTCGTTGTCCGAACGGCGAGCGGCGATCTGACGATCGCCCGCTAAACGAGGCCCCGACGGATGAACCTCTCGCCCCGTCAGTGCGTCAGGGCCGTCAGTCGGCTGATGCGTTCCTTGATCGGGGGGTGGGTGGAGAAGATGCTCGACGCGCGGGCCTCGAACTTCTTGATCGGGTGGACGATGTACAGCGGGGCCGTGGCGCGGTTGGCCACCTCGAGCACCTCCTGGTCGCCGGACAGTCTGGCCAGGGCCCCGGCCAGACCGTCAGGGTTCCGCGTCAGCTCGACGGCCCCGGCGTCGGCCAGGTACTCGCGCTGGCGCGACAGGGCCATCTGGATGATCCGCGCCAGGATCGGCGCGATGATCGCCAGGATGACCGCCACGATGATCAGCACGATCTGGAGGGGATTGCCCCCTTCCCTGTCACGGCTGCGCGACCGCCGCCGGCTGCCCGCGCCGAACCACAGGCTCCGCAGGAACACGTCGCAGAGCATCACCAGCACGCCGACCATCACGGCCATCAGCATCGCGTAGCGGATGTCGTAGTGCCTGACGTGGCTCATTTCGTGCGCCATGACTCCCTGGAGCTGGTCGCGTGTGAGTTTTCGGCGCAGCCCGGTGGTGATGGCGACGCTGGCGTGGGCCGGGTCGCGACCGGTGGCAAAGGCGTTCATCGCCGAGTCGCCGATCAGGTAGATCCTGGGCAGGGGCGTGCCCCCGGCCAGGCACAGCTCCTCGACCACGTTGAACAGTTGGGGGTCGTCGGCCTTCTTGATTTCGCGGGCCTTGCTCATGCCCAGCAGGGCCGAGGAGCCCCCGTAGAAGCTCAGCAGGGTCAGGACGAACGCGACGCCCGCGGCGATGACGGCCACCGTCGCGCCGAACTGCCACTCGCCGGCGCCCCAGACCATGCCGATCAGCAGCCCCATCCCGATGAAGAACAGCATGAACCCCCCGATCAGGATGAAGCTGTTCCGCTTGTTTCTCGCGATCAGCGTGTGAAAAGTCTCAGTGGCCATGATGCGTCTTCCCAGCGCGGCCTTCGGCCGCGAACGCAGGGTGAGTATCTCCACAGAGGCACAGAGGACCAGAGAAGACATGAAACAAGACCGACCGTCCAGACCTTTCGGTTCTCTGTTCCTCTGCGTCTCTGTGGAGATCTTCTTTCATGCTCGCGGGGCTTGCCCTGTCAGAAACTCACCTTGGGCGCCTCGCGTTGTTCGGGCTCTTCCAGCTCGAAAAACTCTTCGGGCTTGAAGCCGAACATCCCCGCCACCATGTTGTTCGGGAACTTCTGCGTGGCGATGTTGTACACGCCCACCGAGTCGTTGTAGTGCTGCCGGGAGAACGCGATCTTGTTCTCCGTGCTGGTCAGCTCTTCCTGCATGGCGGCGAAGTTCTGGTTGGCCTTCAGGTCCGGGTAGGCCTCGGACAGCGCGAAGATCTGCCTCAGCGCGCCGGACAGCATATTCTCGCACTGGGCCTGCTCCCCGACGGTCCCGGCGGCAATGGCGGCGTTGCGGGCCTGGATCACCGCCTCGAGCGTCTCCTTCTCGTGGGCGGCGTAGCCCTTGACCGTCTCGACCAGGTTCGGGATCAGGTCGTAGCGGCGCTTGAGCTGGACGTCGATCTGGCTCCATGCCGTCCGGCAGCGGGTCCGCTTGGACACCAGCCCGTTGTACAGCGCGATCAGGATGACGGCCAGCACGACGGTCACGACGATAGCTATGGTCAGTGCGGTCATTGCGATTCCTTTCCTGCAAGAACGTCCGCTCGTTGTATTCGTCGCATGATGGTTTCAGCCTACCGCAACAGGGGCCGGACTGCAACCGCCTGCGCGAGACCGGGTGCATGAAGGTTTCGGTGGCGCTATATCCTTCTCGGGGGAAGTTGCCTTGTGGCCCCTGTCCGGGTTGCGGATCTGTCAGCGCAACAGGACCGAGCCGCGGCGTGTCGCCGCGGTGCTGTTCTCGTTCGAACGAGTTGACGCCTCCTTGAACGTGTGATCGAAGGCACGCCTCATACGAAGGAAACGACACCGCGGCGGCACGCCGCGGCTCTCCCCTGGTGCGAAAATCGGCCGGGTGGTATGATCTTGGCCCCGGACAGGAGAGGTCGAATGATCCGATCAGGTATGTTAACCGCGTTGGCGGCGGTGTTGCCGGCCGCGGCGGCGGACCTGCCGACGGACTACACGCCCCCGCCGCCGCCGGGGCCGCACGTCCATCACCGCGGCGCCGCGACGTTCCGGCCGGGTAAGCCGTTGGTGGCCACGTCCTACTTCTACTGGTACGACGCGCCCAGCGGGATGCACGTGCGAGACCGCGACGGCACGGACGCCCTGACGGACCATCCCCCGACGCTGAAGGGGATGTCCTACCGCAGCGTCGACTGGCACGCGCAGCAACTGCGCGACATGATCGACGCCGGCATCGACGTGGTCCTGCCTGTCTACTGGGGTTTCCCGGGGGCAAAGAGACACTGGTCGAACGTCGGCCTCGCCCCGCTGGTGGAGGCACGCAAGCGCCTGCTGGCAGCAGGGAAGAAACCCCCGGCGATCGGCATGTTCTACGACACGAGCACGCTGCGCCACGGCGGGATTAGTGCGGGGGTCGACCTGACCACGGAGGCGGGGCGGCGGTGGTTCTTCGCCACCATCCGCGACTTCTTCTCGCTCGTGCCCCCGCCCCACCGCGCGTGCATCGACGGCAAGCCGATCGTGTTCCTCTACGCCGCGGCGTTCGCGAAGAAGACCGACGCGAAGCTGTTTCCGGCGGTGCGGGGGATGTTCCGCGAGGCGTTCGGGTGCGACCTGTACCTCGTGAAGAAGCCCGAGTGGCCCGGGCAGGCCGACAGCGTCTACCAGTGGGGCGCCGCCCTGATGCCGAAACTGCTCGACACCGCCGCCGTCGGGCCGGGGTACGACCACTCGGCCGTCCCGGGTCGCTGGCCGCTCGTGCGGAAGCGGCTCGGCGGGCGGTTCTACCGCTGGTCGTGGGAGAAGCTGCTTGCGATGCCACCCGCCAAGCGCCCCGCGCTGGTCCACGTCGAAACCTGGAACGAGTTCCACGAGGGCACCGAGATATGCCACTCGCGGGAGTTCGGCCGCAAGTACATCACGCTGACGCGCCACTACGCCGACCTGTTCGGCGCCCGCAAGCGGATCGAGAAGCCCGAACCCAAGCCCGTGCCCGAGGGCGTCTCCGTCAGCCCGCGCGAGACCGACGGCATCCGCGTCGTCCCGCAGCAGGCGGGGGACGGGCCGGTGGCGGTCCGAACGGTATCCGGCCGCGCGGCGCTGGTCACGGCGCCGAACCGCTTTTCGCGGGACCATCGCTACATGTACTTCGACGTGGACGACCTGTTCGCCCACGACACCGACGAGCCGATGACGCTGACCGTCACGTACTTCGACGGCGCCGCGAGGGAACTGGCCCTGCAGTACGACTCGGCGGACCCGAAGCTGAGGGGCCTGGCCCAGTGTTTCCGCGGGGCAGACGGCCGTAAGATCACCGGGACCAGGACGTGGAAGCAGGCAACGTTCACGCTGCCGAACGCCCGGTTCGCCGGCCGGGCCAACGGCGTCGACTTCCGCCTGGTCGTCACCGGCGGCGACCTGGCCGTCAGCCACGTCACCATCCGCCGAGGGGGATCGTAAATCCAGGATTGTAGATTCTAGGTTTTGGATCTTGGATTGACGACCTCGCGTGGGTGTCGCGTGGGTGCCGTGGTTTGACGCGCAGCGGCAACCACGGCACCCGGCCGATTACCGGTTACCGATTACTGATTACCGACGACTGCGGAGGCTGTATAATACGTCTCCGCCTGCGGAAGGTTGCGCCGTGGATAGGTTCACTCTGGACAAGATCGAGTTCGACGCGGTTCGCCGCATCCTGGCGGGGTTCTGCGCCTGCTCGCTGGGCAAGGCATTGGCGCGGCGGATCTCCCCGTCGCGTAACCCGCAGTCGATCGCGACGTGGCTGGACCAGACCAGCCAGATGGTCGCCGCCGTACGCGACGTCGGGCTGCCGCCCTTCGGGGGGATCACCGACATCAGCGAGGCGCTCGGGCGCGCCGAGCCGGGCGGCGGCGCCAGCGCCGAGGACTACGCCCACATCGCCGCCACGCTCGACGCCACGGGTAGGCTTCGCCAGTACCTGACCGCCCTGCCGGAGAAGCTCGACCTCGTGATCGCGTTGGCCGACGGCATCGCGCCGCTGGAGGCCCAGGTCGAGGCGATCCGCGCCGTCATCGCCGCCGACGGGACGGTCCGGGACGACGCGTCATCTCGGCTGAGCACGCTTCGCCGCGAGATGGCCGAAACCTCCCGGAAGATCCACGACGTGATCTACGGGTATCTCCGCCAGCCCGAGGTCGCACGCCTGCTCCAGCACGCCCAGGTCACGCTCCACGGCGACCGCTACGTCCTGCCGGTCAAGGCCGACAATCGCGGTCGGCTTCCCGGCGTGGTGCATCGCATGTCCAACACGGGCCAGACCGTGTTCGTCGAGCCCAACGCGTCGGTGGAGATGAACAACCACCTGGCCGACCTGTACGTGGACGAGCGGCGCGAGGTCGAGCGCCTGCTCCACATGCTGGCCGTGCGGATCGCCCCGGCCCGCGACGCGATGATCGCCACGATGAAGACGGTGGCCCAGATCGACCTGCTGTCGGCCAAGGCCCAGTACGCCTACCGGTTCGACATGACCTGCCCGGCCGTCACCGAGCGCGGGGGCCTCCAGTTCAGCCAGGCCCGCCACCCCCTGCTGATCGCCCAGGCCGACCGCCAGCAGCGCAGCACCATCCCGGCCGAGCAGTGCCACCCGGTCGTCCCGATCGACATCCGCCTGGGCAGCGACTTCGACCTGCTGGTGATCACCGGCTCGAACACCGGGGGCAAGACCGTCGCGTTGAAGACGACGGCGCTCTTGGCGGTGATGGCCCAAAGCGGGCTGCACATCCCGGCCGAACGCGGCGCCACGCTGCCCGTCTTTCGCAACATCTTCATCGATGTCGGGGACGAGCAGTCGCTGGAGCAGTCTCTCAGCACGTTCGGCGCGCACGTCAAGCGCCTGCGCTACATCCTTCGCAAGGCGGACAAGGTCTCGCTGGTTCTCCTGGACGAGTTGGGGGCCGGAACGGACCCCGACGAGGGCGGCGCCATCGGGCAGGCCGTCCTCGACGACCTGCGGCACATCGGGTGCCTCGGCATGATCACGACGCACCTGAGCGTCCTGAAGGCCTACGCCATGACCCACGAGCGCGTGGACAACGCGTCGGTCGAGTTCGACACCAAGAGCCTCTCGCCCACCTACCGCCTGCACATCGGCACCCCCGGCGAGAGCCACGCCATCACGGTGGCCGGCCGGCTGGGCCTGCCCAAGCGCCTGACGGGCGCGGCGCGGAAGTATCTCGGCCGGCAGGGCAAGCAGTTTCGCCGGGCCATCCGCGCCACCAGCACCGCGCGGCAACAGGCCGAGTCCGCCCGCGTCGAGGCCCGCCAGGCCAAGCTGGCGGCCGAGGACCGGGGAGAGATCTACGAGGCCAAGCTCGCCGATCTGCACCGCCTCCAGGGGGAGTTCGAGACGTGGCTGGCGTCGCTGGGCGAGCTGAAGGCGGGCGACGAGCTGATGGTGCCGTCGCTGAACAAACCCGGGCGCCTGGTGCGGCTGGAGCTGCACAAGCAGCAGGCGGTGGTGGACGTGGACAACATGCAGGTCGAGGTGCCCCTGAAGCAGTTGATGCCCGACCTGGGCCAGGACGAGGTCCGCACCCAGATCGCCGCGATGCGACAGGAGATCCTGGACCAGGCCAGGGCCGCCGAAGAGGACCGCAAGAAGGGCAGGCATCTCCAGGAGGAGCTGCATCGCAGCGTGGAGCACCAGCGTCGGCGCGGGCGCCAGTTCGACGCGTGGCTGGGGGCGATAGCCCGACTGCGTGTCGGGGCCGAGGTGCCCATCGCCCGCAAGCCGGGAAAGGGCAAGATCGTCAAGGTGGACCTGCCCGGCCTGCGCGCGACGGTGCAGACGCCCGGCGGCGAGGTGGAGCTGTCCCTGCAGGACCTGTTTCCCCAGACCGGCCCGTTCGCGGCGCGGGCGGCGCGCGACGAGCGAAGGCGAAAGCCCGCGCGAAAGCCCGCCCGAAAGCACGCCTCCAAACCCGACCGCAAGCCCGATCGCCCCATGCCGCGCCGAAGCCCCACGGGAAAGACCGCCCACGCCGATCGCCAGAAGCTCCTGGCCGTCCAGCCCGGCCAGCAGGTCTTCGTCGTCCCGTTCCAGAAGCGCGCCACCCTGATCCGCCTGCTGCCGGACAAGAACCAGGCCGTCGTCCAGAGCGGGGTGTTCGAGTTGGAGCTTCCGCTGGCCGACCTGGCGCCGATTGCCTCGCCCGGCGCAAAAAAAAGCCGTGGTGCCCGTTAGGAACACCACGGCCCCTCCTCCAGATCATCCCGCCTCGTGACACGCGTGTGTGTCACCTTGCCCTTTGTTTGCCGCCTTGCATGGAGTATCGGTCCCCCGCGGGGGCGACTTGCGTAACGCGGGGGATTTCGCGTGACGGCGTGTGTCCTGATACCGATTCGGATTGAAGGTTGTGCGTGCAGTCCCGGAAAGACGAACGCCCTCCGGACGGCGTCCGGGGGATCCCCCCGACGCAGTCGGGGGGCGTGGGTGGGTCCACCTTGGGCCTGGCTTCCGTTCTCCGGCCGGCCGCAGCCGCGGAGGTCCAGACCGCTCAGCCTGCGGCCGGGGCCTCGGCGGGTCCGTGCTGGTACACGTGCACGTCGCGCTGCGGGAACGGAATGCCGATCCCTTCCTTGTCCAGCCGCCCCTTGATGGCCTCGGTCGTGTCGAAGTAGACGTCCCAGTAGTTCTCGGTCTTGGTCCAGGGGCGTACGACGACGTTGACGCTGCTGTCGGCCAGTTCGCTCACGACGATCTGCGGGGCGGGGGATCCTTGAGGATCCGCTCGTCGGCGCCGAGGACCTCCGCGATACACTGCCGCGTCTGCTTGAGGTCCGCGTCGTAGCTGACGCCGATCACCAGGTCGACCCGGCGCGTATCCATGGCCGTGTAGTTCGTGATGTTGTCGGCGCAGAGCTTGGCGTTGGGAACAACGACCTTCTTGTTGTCGACGGTCAGCAGCGTGGTGGTGAAGATCTCGATGTCCTCGACGACGCCCGCCTTGCCGGCGGCCTCGACGTAATCGCCGACCTTGAACGGGCGGAAGATGACCAGCAGCACGC
>Ga0180432_10004192_pt1 | contig 19948 bp, 17 predicted proteins | sample SS_ome_10_FD_132414 | JGI IMG/M metagenome (GOLD analysis project Ga0180432, IMG submission 132414) | Hypersaline lake sediment archaeal communities from the Salton Sea, California, USA - SS_1_MS_2 metaG | ecosystem: Environmental > Aquatic > Non-marine Saline and Alkaline > Hypersaline >...
AAATTCACATAAAGAAAAGGGCATTTTTACAAAGCAAGCGTTTTTTGATATGTTAAAAAAAGTTTAAATTAAATATCAAGAATAAGAAAGGCATATCGTAAAAGACAATGATTGAAAAATCATCTGAACTAAAAGACAAACATAAACAATCGATCCAAGGTATTGTAACGGCCAGAAAATGTGAGTGCTGTGGTCATCATGAGATGGGTATTACATCACCAACCGGAAAATATATTCCTTTTAAACCGGGAATGAAGGTGAAAATTATTGAAGAAAAGGATGATTAAGATCAATTAAGATAATTTGAGAAACAGAATTTAGGGGCTTCGCCCCAATTGGAATAGTGGAATAATGGAGTAATGGAATGATGGATGAGTTTATTCTGAATGAAGTTGAAGGTAAAGAGTTTTTTACAATTAAAATGGTTTGTTTAGGTCTTTATTCCCAATATTCCAGAATTCCAGAATTCCATTATTCCATTCTAATGGTACAAATAGGTTTTTATTAAATAACTATTATTTGCAAAAGGTTGTAGAATTTACGATACGTTTGATTATGGAATATAGAGCAGTACTTTTTGACCTCGACGGCACATTGATAGACACGGTAGATGACATTGGTGATGCTGCAAATAGAGTTTTATCTAATAGGGGGTATCCAATACATTCTATTTCAACCTACCGACTGTTTATTGGTGAAGGTGTGAGAATCCTTTTTACCCGTGCCTTACCTGAAGAAAGTCGTAAACCAGACCTCATAAATGCCTGTCTTGAAGAATTTATCGAAGATTACAGGTGCAATTATAATGTGAAGACAAAACTATACGACGGTGTTCCGGAATTATTGGATATACTAAAACTGCATGGTTTAAAGGTTGCAATTTTATCGAACAAGCCCGACCCTATTACCAAAGACTGCGCCGCATTCTATTTATCAGAATGGGATTTCGATGTTGTTTTGGGACAGCATGATGCAATTCCCCGAAAGCCCGATCCACAGGGCGCTCTTGAAGTCGCGGAAAGACTTGCAATACCGCCGTCCGATTTTATTTACCTTGGAGACACAGCTATCGACATGAAAACCGCCGTTTCTGCGGGAATGTTCCCCGTTGGAGTGTTGTGGGGGTTTCGCTCTCTAGAAGAATTAAAGGAAAATGGGGCGCGTGTCGTTATTGACGAGCCCATGCAACTTATGGATTTTATAAGGACATGATTAAAAAAATCATATCAGGCGGTCAAACCGAAACAGATCAGGCAGTTCTTGATGTTGCAATAAAGCTGGGATTTCCCCATGGTGGGTGGATCCCAAGGGGACGGATTACCCAGACAGGAACATTGCCCGGCAAATATCGGCTTAAAGAAATGCCTACCGACAATTATTCCAGATGCATCGAACAGAACATAAAAGACTCAAAAGGAACGCTGATCATATCATACGGAAAATTAACCGGTGATTCTGATTATGCCAGGAAGATGACTTTGCAACATAAACGCCAGCTGCTTGGGATAGACCTTATTCAAACAATTGCTTTTGAAGCGGCATCTCTCATTAAAGATTGGATTCAACTGAGGCACATCGATGTCTTATATATAATTGGCCCGAGTGGAAACATAAAACCTGATAAAGAAAAACAGACCGCGGGTATCGTTGAGAGTGCATTAATATTGGATCTGATGAGTGCATCTACCGATTCTAATATAACCGATTTTTCCAAAAAAGACTTTTCTGAGAAACTTGCTGTGCCTCCAAAAACAGTAAATGAAGCTGTTGGCATATTAATGTCGGAAATGCCGCTTAAGGATAAGGTCACCATAGCCAATATGACACAAGGTGAACTGGTTGATCTCAATTCAAATTTGGGTGCTTATATCAAAAATGTATTCCGTCTTCGGTATGGTAATGATGAACTCATCGAATCTTGCAGGTTTGTGACCAAAAATAAAAAATTAAATGAAGACGGGGCATCCTTGACCATTATTGAGTTACTATGGAAAAGATTACGGAAGACGCATAAAATAAGAGTGGTAAAATGAAGGCAATATTCAGGTATTATGAAAAAAAACTCTGAAAATATGACAAGGTTGTCCCTGGTGAAGTTTTAAGCTATCACAAAGACCGAATCATAAGAATTTATTTATCTTCATTTTATTCCTCAATGCGAACAATCCTCCCCTGGACTTCGGCTTTCACGATTCTTCTGATGGTAATCGTATCCATAATGAGTTCCCGCAGCGGCGATCGGGTATGTTCAATCGGTTTCCCGACAAAGAGCTTATACCCGTCACCTCCTGAAGCCAGAAAATCCGTCACCGCGACCCGGTAGATCTTTTCCGGCTCAACCGGCATATGATTTGAAATCAGTCGAACTCGTTCCACCGCGTGTCTTCGAACATTGAACCGGATTCCCGAAACCTGCAGAAATCCGCCGTCTTCTTCTTCCCGCGTGGCACGGACCGACCGGGTCAAGGCCTGAATCAGCTCGGTTCCGGTCAGATCCAGCAGAATTATTTCGTTGGCATATGGCATGGCCTTGAAGACTTCCTCACGGGTAACGGGGCCTGTGTCTATGCTGGCTCTCAGGCTACCGCTATTTAACAAGGCGACATCAGCTCCCGTATATTCGCGCATGATGTCCGATACGAAGTTACCCAGCGTCGTCTCCTCGTACCGGATCTTTTCGCGTTCACCATCGAGAAAGACTCGGGATTCACCGATCACTTCTTTGAATTTTTTATCCATTCGGCTGTGATATCGTTTCACGATTCGATCGATTTCAGGATTAGGATTGATATCTGCGGTCACAGGAATGTAGCTATGGGCCACAAGCCGGGGTCTTCCGGAAACCGGATCAACTGCCAGATCAATGCGTCCCAAGCACCTGCATTTCTCGAAGGCCTGGAATATGGGGACATTCCCGACTTTTCGATAGGGTGACAGCAGAATCTGGTCATGCCCACCGATGATGGCCGACAGTTCAGGGACGGCCCGGGCGATGGCCCGGTCGGTTTTATGTTTGCTGTGTGATAGGAGGATCACCGGACCTTTCTTATGCAGACGGCCAACGGCATCTTTGACGGTCTGAACGGAATCCAAAACAGTTACCTGGTTAACGTTATCCGGCCGAGTCGTGACCAAAAGGTCCCGTGTTGTTGCACCGATCACTGAGAGTGAAATGTTTTGAGTGAGCGGAAAGGAAATCCATGGTTCACATATGAGTTTACCCGAGTCTTTCCGGATAATATTTGAACTTAAAAATGGAAACGCGGCTATTTTTTTCAGATCCAAAAAGTTCTGAAACCCGAAATCGAATTCATGGTTGCCCACGGTCATGGCATCTACGCCCATGGCATTGAAGCATTCCACATCCGGCCGGCCCTGAAAAACCGTGGACATGGGTGTACCCTGCAAAATGTCGCCGGCAAGTAGTAAAAAGGTTCGGACACCTTTATGATTGTTCTCGACTCGGATATTTTCAACCAATTCGGCCAGACGGGCAATACCCCCCACCTCTACTTTGCCGGTATCTGTTTTTACCTTAAACGACCGGAGGTGACCGTGGCTATCGTTGAAAAACAGAACCGTGATATTCAGCGGCGGTTTTTCGCCCGTGAACGACCGCATCGGAACAACAGCGGCGACCACCGTGACCGTGATGATAAGAAAGAGTATGTATATTAATGTGCGACGGTTCATCTTGCTCACCTCATGATTTGTTTGTTTTATTGGGGTATTCTAAAAGAGCACTTGAAATCTTTGACTTTGCAGTCTAAAATACCGGCGGCTTTTTTCAAAAGTGCTGAAACTTTTGTATATAAAAAAAGGGAGTCTGTAAACCGAGTTTCTGATTTAGGATATGCATTTCAACATAACAACACCTGAAAATCGGCTTAAAGCAAAGAAAGCCTATCAGAAATATTTATGCGGAGTGTTAAACAAGGCCATACGCATATATCATCAGCTGAATGAAAATGATATGGCTTTTGCTCTGACGGCGGTAAATAAAATAAACGAGATCCGGTATCAGATTTATGAAAAAGCTATGGAACTCGGTTATGTTAAAAAGTGCATAAACTCTATTTCTGTCTGCAAAGGGGAGTGCTGCAAATGGCATTTCCCAAAAAACCTGAGTTTTCCGGATCTGTTTATAACGGTTTGCGGCAGTTCTTCAAAGGAACTCACCGCTCTGGAAGATCAGATTATTTTTGATAACGGAAATTATCAATGCCCTGTTTTGAGGGAAAACGGGTGTTTGCTTTCCTTTGACAATAGGCCGCTTGTATGCTCAAATGCTTATCCGTGTTTTTCAGGAGAGTTATATCATAACTATTTGCAAGGAAAGAGAAAAGAGATAGATGCTCAATATATATTCTTGAATAATATTTTTCAGAAATGGACAAACAGAAGGCGGAGCCAAGCAAGGTAAATTGACCGATGTCTTTTAAAGAAGCAAACCAGCAAGTAAAACTATGGATGCAATTAGGCCGGGATGCTTATGCAAAGAAGAGGCTCATTCAGGTTTTCCATTACTTCCACCGTGCACTGGAGTATGCGGAGCAGCGGGAGTTAGCGCATGAAATTGCCTGGATCTGTCGAGATTTGGGATACGTCCATGCCCATCAAGGATCGCTGAAAAAAGCCCTTGACTATTTAAACAAGGGGCTTGCGCATCAGGTTGACGAATTAGAAATCGAGATCCGAGTCGGCCTCATAACGAACAAAGCCAGCGTAATTGCCAGACTGGGGTCCTATAAAAAAGCAGTGGCTCTTTTGGAGCAAGGCGCGAGTTTGATCCTTACCCACTATCAAAGTCTATCTTTGGCCCCTAGCCATATGGTTTTGTCTTATGCCGGAATCCTTCGGATGGCAAAGGATTTGCGAAAAGTAGTTGCCCTGCTGGATCAAGGCTTTCCACCGGAGCGAATCCAAGTGGAAATTAAGGGGTATAGCCCTTATGGTCAAAGTGAAAACGGGTAAGTGTTAATAAAATAATTCAGGTAATCATCTAAACCGGAGGAGTGAAAAATGAAAGTAAGCAGTGTAACGCAGATGAGGTCCTTGGATCGATACGCTATAGAGAAACTCGCTATACCGGAAGAGATTTTAATGGAAAATGCGGGGGAGGCCTCGTATTTTGCTATAATGGATGAGTTTGGCGTAACGCATAAAAAATTTGTTATTATTTGCGGTATCGGTAACAACGGAGGGGATGGATTTGTTGTTGCAAGGAAAATCCACTCAAGTGGGGGAGATGTAAAGGTCTTCATTCTGGGTGATGTGAATAAATTTAAAGGTGCGGCAAAAAAGAATTTTGATATTATATCCGGGTTACAGATTGAGATTCGGCACGTAGAATCGATTGATACGATAAAGAGTGATGTCCTGCATTGTGATGCAATCGTTGACGCAATCTTTGGAACGGGCTTAACGAGAAATGTGGAAGGTATCTATAGAGATGTTATCCTGTTGATAAACAAAAGCAGAAAAAAGGTTTTCAGTGTTGACATACCCTCGGGTATTAATGGCGATACAGGGGAAATTATGGGCGTCTCAGTTACGGCAGACTTTACCATAACTTTTGGCCTTCCCAAGATCGGAAATATGCTTTTTCCCGGTTATGAACATTGTGGGAAATTGTATGTTTCACATATCTCTTTTCCACCGTTCCTTTACAATAAAGATTCAATAAAAGTTGTAATCAACGATCACATTAAACTTCCTACAAAAAACAAAATTGCCCATAAGGGAGATTTCGGTGAGGTTCTTTTCATTGCCGGTGCTTCAAGCTATTTTGGCGCACCCTACTATTCCGCCCTTTCGTTTCTGAAGGCAGGGGGAGGGTACTCCCGCCTTGCCGCACCGGTTTCCGTGACCCCTTTTATTGCCAATAAAGGAAGTGAGATCGTATTTATCCCGCAAAAAGAAACAGACTTGGGGAGCATCTCTTTAGAGAATAGCGATGCTTTATTAGACCTTTCTGAAAAGATGGATATGGTGGTCATCGGTCCCGGCTTATCATTAAATGAAGAAACACAACAACTGATAAGAGAACTGGCAAAGAAAATAGAAAAGCCCGTGCTTATCGATGGTGACGGGATTACCGCCATTTCAAAAGATTTGGATGCGATAAAAGGGAGAAAGAAGCCGACCATAATAACCCCTCACCTGGGCGAGATGTCCAGAATTACAAAAATGAGTGTTCGTGATATTGATAAAAATAAAATAGATATTCTGCAGAGTACTTCAAAGGAGTTGAATTCAATAATTGTTTTAAAGGGGGCTCATTCACTGATTGGCTATCCCGATGAGAAGGTTTATATCAACATGAGTGGTAATCCCGGGATGGCTTCTGCAGGATCGGGTGATGTCCTGACGGGAACCATCGCCGCCATGTATGGTCTTGGTTTGTCCGTTGAAGATGCGGTTAGAAAAGGGGTGTTCATACATGGGTTTTCCGGAGACCTTGCAGCAAAAGATTTGGGTGAAGATGGAATTACGGCTCAGGATATACTGGATTATCTGCCACTTGCCATGAAAATGGATCGGGAAGGTCTTGAGGAAATCTTGAAAGATGCTTTCCGGGGCGCTCGGGTTATATAGGAGGAAAAAAATGAAGGCGTGGATTCTTGAAGAGCAGGCAAAAATCGATGAAAGACCTTTAAAATTGACCGAGGTTCCTACACCTCGCGCAAAAGACGGTGAGATACGGATTAAAATCCTGGTATGCGGTGTATGCAGGACAGATATTCATATTGCAGAAGGGGATCTCTCCTTGAGAAAAGCCCCCTTAATTTTAGGTCACGAGATTGTGGGAATTGTTGACGAAGTCGGTAAAGATGTGAAACAATTCAAAATTGGCGATAAAGCAGGTGTAAGCTGGTTAAACAGAACCTGTGGAAAATGTAAATACTGCCTGTCGGGTAAGGAAAACTATTGTCCTGACATTAAATCTACAGGTTGGGATGAAGATGGCGGGTACGCGGAATATATAACGGTCTCAGAAAATGTTGCGCTGCCCTTAAACGATATCCGGTTAGAACCTTCCGATATTGCACCCCTGATGTGCCCGGGTATCGCAGGATATGCGGCATTTAAACTTACAAAAGCTCGGAAGGGAAGCAAGCTGGGTCTTTACGGATTCGGGCCCACAGCTTTTTGTGTTCTTAAGGTGGCAAAATCCATGGATATAGAGGTGTATGTCAGCACAAGATCTCCAAAGAATATTGAAGATGCAATAAACCAAGGTGCCGACTGGGCTGCAGACACAGCAAAAGAACAGATGCCCTGCACCCTCGATTCAGCGATTGTGTTTCCTCCTGCAGGCAATCTGGTCGAACCCGTGCTGTCTCAGGTGGAGAAGGGAGGAACAGTGGTTTTAGCACCGGTAAGCTCATCTCCTATTGTCATTGAAAATTACACTGAAAACCTGTGGGGCCGTACCATAGAAACCCTGTATAACCTGAAAAAATCTGAGGCGGATGAATTTCTTGAAATTGCTGACCGGCTCAAGATAAAACCGGAAAGGGGGATTTTTCCCTTTGAAGACCTTCAGGATGTCCTCATCACGGTCAGACATGGGAAAGCCAAAGTAGCAAATTCTGTTATTGAAATTTCAGGATGATTATACCTGCTGATTCTCAGAGTTAATTTCGGAGGCGTTATTATGAAAAGAGCAAAAAAGGTTGAACCTCACGGCGGTTCACTTGTCAATCTTAAGGTGGATGAAGAGCGAGCCGCCGTTTTAAAGGAGATTTCTATGAATCTGCCGGACATTACATTAAACAACCGGCAGCTTTGTGACCTCGAACTTCTGGCAACCGGTGCTTTTTCACCGCTTGACGGCTTTATGACCCGGCCGGACTATGAATCCGTGCTTGACCGCATGAGGCTTCAAAGCGATGTATTATGGCCCATACCGGTATGTCTCGGCATATCCGATATCCAGGCCAAAACTCTGGAAGTCGGTCAGTCGATCACGTTGAGGGATCAGGAAGGGTTCTTGCTTGCCATTATGCATATTGAAGATATATGGCCGGTGGATCCAAACAAGGAGGCACAATTAGTTTACAGCACAACGGACAGGAAACATCAGGGGGTTGAGTATCTTTTTAACAAAGAGGGTGATCATTACCTGGGGGGCAAAGTCGAGGTGTTGAGTCTTCCTCTTCATTTCGATTTCAAACAGCTTCGAATGACTCCGCTAGAGATCAGAAACATTTATAGGAAACTCGGATGGCAGCAGGTGGTCGGATTTCAGACTCGAAATCCCATCCAGCGCCCCCAGTTTGAAATGACGGTGGCAGCCATGCGGCAGGCCAGGGGAAATCTCCTCATTTTGCCGGTAACGGGTATGACAAAACCAGGCGATTTTGACCACTATACCCGGGTTAGATGCTATCGGGCGGTGACTCGCCACTACCCGCCTGACTCTTTTATACTGAATTTGCTGCCACTCTCCATGCGTTTATCCGGCCCCAAAGATGCGCTTTTACACACAATCATTGCAAAAAATTACGGCTGCACCCATTTTATCATAGGACGTGACCATGCCAGCCCCGGAATAGATGCCGGAGGAAGCCATTTTTACCCAAGAGACGCGGCCCAGCGATTGACCCAAGAATACAGCAGTGAAATCGGGATGACTATTATTCCGTTTGAAGAGCTTGTCTATCTTCCATTTGAAGATGAGTACCGTTCTCAAGATCAAGTTCCCGAAGGGACCCAGTATATTTCCTTTTCAAGCTCCGATATCCGTGAGAGGATCAGAACCGGACGGCACATCCCCGAATGGGCCACCTTTCCGGATGTTGAGTCCGAGCTGAAAAAGGCTTATCCATCACCGGATAAACAAGGATTTACGGTATTTCTGACCGGGCTTCCGGGTGCCGGAAAATCGACCATTGCCAAGGTTCTTTATGCACGCTTTCTGGAAATGGGGGATCGCCCGGTCACTCTGCTGGACGGGGATATTGTACGGCAGAATCTTTCGAGCCAGCTGAGTTTTTCCAAAGAACACCGGGATATTAACGTACGACGCATCGGCTTTGTGGCCAGTGAAATCACCAAAAACCGAGGCATTGCCATTTGCGCGCCCATCGCGCCCTATAATGCCACCAGAGCCGAAATCCGTAAAAACATCGAGACTTACGGGGGATTTATTGAAGTTCACGTATCGACTCCCATTACGGAATGTGAAAAAAGGGATCGCAAGGGGATGTATGCAAAGGCCCGGGCCGGATTGATTAAGGGGTTTACCGGTGTTGACGATCCATACGAAGTTCCGGAATCACCGGAGGTGCGGATTGACACCACCGACCTCAATCCCGATGAGGTCGCCCAGGAAATTCTGTTACTGCTGGGACAAAAAGGGTATATTTAAACATAAATATACCGTACACGGTTCGCCAAACCAGGTCTTTTTAATAAAAATTAATAACAACAATAAGTTAAGCTAAATTTGCTTGTGTAATTGAGAAGGCGAAGCTGTTTGGCCGCTATGGAATAACTGGAGCAGAAACAGAGACCTTTGAAAAATGGTCATTTTTGTTCAAGTTCAAGGAAGGCGATAATTTTAACCACAGGAATACATGGAGTATTTTGAGGATTAAAATTTGAGCCTGACGCAGAAATTGGGCAAAAAGGGGTGTTTTGCAAAGGTCTCAAATGAAAAGGGGTTACGGCATTCACCGTAACCCCTTAAATTTAATGGTAGGCGGTACTGGATTTGAACCAGTGACTTCTACCGTGTGAAGGTAGCACTCTCCCACTGAGTTAACCGCCCATAATTATTGATTATTGACTTTCTCCTTTAATTCTTTGCCGACTTTGAAGAAAGGTAGTCTTTTAGAAGATACATTAATTTGTTCACCGGTTTTAGGATTTCGGCCCACGTAAGGCCTATAATTTTTTACCGTAAAACTGCCAAAACTCCTGATTTCAACCCGATCACCTTTTACAAGCGCTTCCGTTATTTCATCAAAAAAGGTATCAACAACTTCTGCGGCGTCTTTTTTACTAAGGGCAGCTTTATCCTTTAGTTTATTAATCAAGTCTGATCTGTTCATATAAGCTCCTTGAACGTTTTTCAACGGTCCTGGTAGTACATCCCGCAAAAAGCGGGAAACATTTTTTTAACCGTCTCTCTTTTTTAATGAATAGCAAAAACGTGTTATAATGAATTGCATTGTAATTGATGAAGTAAATTTATTATTTATATAAAGTGTTAATTACTTCCAAGTCAAGCACTTTTTTATATTTGCAAAACAGTTGGTTATTCCATATGTTCCGATGACGCTTCTCCGAGAGTTATAATTTCTTCGGGTGTGGGGAGGTCTTTCAGGTCTTTGAGGTCAAATACTTCAAGAAATTGCTTTGTTGTCGCATAAATGAGGGGCCGGCCGGGAATTTCCTTTTTTCCCAAAATCCGGATCAGTCTCCGTTCAAGCAGCATGCGAAGGATTCCGCCGCAGTTAACCCCCCGGACATGTTCTATATCGCTGCGAATGATCGGTTGTTTATAAGCTATAATCGCCAGAGTTTCCAAAGCGGCCTTGGAGAGGCGCAGGGCTTTGGGTTGGATTAACCGTTTGATCCATTCCCTGTATTCGGGCCGGGTACGAATCTGGTAACCGCCGGCGACTTCCCGTAAAAAGAAACCGCCTTTGCGGGCCTCATATTCTTTTGAAAGTTCGGAAAGTGCGTTTCGAATCTCTTTTTTTCCTGCCTGGGTGAGTATTTTATTAATATGGTCAATCGTAAGGGGTTCCCCGGCCACCAGCAAAAGACTTTCGATGATGTTTTTTATTTCTTCCATTATAAATAAAAGAGTCTGATAATGCCTGTATGGGTATGCTGTACAATCCGTATCAGTGAGAGCCTAACCATTTCAAGAATTGCAAGAAATGTTACAACCACCTCACTTTTATCAGCATTTTTGGAAAACAGCTCATTAAACGTTACCGATACTTTGGTTTCAAAAATATCCACTATCTGAACGATTCTGTCTCTGACCGTAATGGTGTCGGCATTAATTTCTATCCGGCCGATGGGGGAGATGTTTTCAAGTATTTTTTGGAACGCATCGATAAGTTCAAAAAGCCCGACATCTATGACCGCTTCCTCCCGGTTAAGCAAATCATCTTCCTGCCCCGGACTTCTGACAAAGGTATCTTCCCCCAGAAGGTCCCTTTTAGCCAGCTTTTCAGCTGCTGACTTAATCCGGAGGTATTCCTCAAGGGGCCTGATAATTTCAAGGCGGGGGTCTTCATCTTCATCCTCGTCTTCATGGGCTGGAAGGAGCATTCTTGACTTTATTTGTGTCAGTGTAGATGCCAACACAAGAAAATCCCCGGCCACATCTATGTTCATGGCCTTCATCCACTCTAGATATTCCAAATACTGTTCCGTTATCAGAGCAATGGGAATATCATAGATGTCAACCTCATGTTTTTTAATAAGGTGCACCAAAAGGTCCATGGGACCTTCAAAGATATTTTCGATTTGTACTTGATAACGTTCATCAGGTGTCATGATGGATAACGGATATATTATTAAGATTGAAAATTGTCGTAATCGTTAATGGAAACTACAGTTTTAAAGCCTCTCTAACCTCTGCCATGGTCTGAAGTGCAACCCGTCGTGCTTTTTCGCATCCGTCCGTGATGATGTCGTCGACAAGTCGTGGGTGGGCTTCGTAATATGCTCTTTTTTCACGCATCGGCTCTAAAGCTTTAATGAGATTCTGAGCCATTATTCTCTTGCATTCAACGCAACCGATTTCGGCGGTGCGGCACTCTTTGTTTATTCTGTCCACGGTGTTACCATCACTGTAAATCTTGTGAAATTCGTAGACATTACAAACATCAGGATTGCCCGGGTCACTTTTTCTGGCGCGTTGGGGATCGGTCAGCATTTTGGATACCATGGTTGCTATTTGATCAGGGCTGTCTGAAAAATAGATGGCGTTATTGTAACTTTTGCTCATTTTGCGGCCGTCAAGGCCGAGTATTTTGGGTGTTTCGGTCAAAATCGATTCCGGTTCAGGGAATACGTCACCATAAAAGTAGTTGAATCTTCTGGCGATCTCCCGCGTAATTTCAACATGGGGAACCTGATCCACACCCACAGGAACCGCGTGGGCCTTATACATAATAATATCGGCTGCTTGTAAGACCGGATATCCGAGAAAGCCAAAGGTGGAAAGGTCTTTGTTGCTGAGCTGAACAATCTGATCTTTGTAGGTGGGATTTCGCTCCAGCCACGGCACGGGTGTTATCATTGAAAGGATAAGAAAGAGTTCCGCATGCTCTTTGATATGGGATTGAATAAAAAGGGTGCTGTTTTCAGGCGAAAGCCCTACGCTCAACCAGTCTATTAACATATTGCGGATATATCCTGAAATTGAACCGGTATCTTCATAGTCGCTGGTTAAGGCATGCCAGTCGGCGATGAAGAAAAAACAGTCATACTGTTCCTGCATCTTAACCCAGTTTGCAAGCGCGCCATGCAGATTTCCAAGATGAAGGGGTCCTGTAGGACGCATCCCGCTGAGTACCCTTTTCTTTTTGGCCATATACAATCTCCTGTGGTTAGAATTTCGGTCTTAAACTCCGGTTAAATATGAAATACGGATTTAACCGGCCAGTCAAAATCGAGTATTTTTCAAAGGTTTCTTTTAAATATCAACATCCGGCTACCTTCCTAAAAGAATATTTAACATGGGGGTCAAAAAAAATGACATAAACCTACCCACAAGATTTGTTAGAAGCAAGAAAATAATTATTATCATGCCAAATCGTTCCATACGGGCATAATGAAGCCTTAATGAATCCGGCAGAAACATAGCGAATATTTTGCTTCCGTCCAAAGGTGGAATTGGGATCAGGTTGAATATTGCAAGAACCAGATTTATTACCACGCTGTAAAAAAGCATATGGTAGAAATCCATGATAAAGGGTCTGAATATGGACCCGTTCCATAACCATTGAAAATGGGCAATGGCTTGAAAGAGCGCACCAGAAAGAATGGCCAGGGCAAAATTAGCGAGAACACCGGCCGATGCCACATAAATCGTACTTTTGCGGCTATCACGAAAATTGGAAAAGTTAACCGGCACAGGCTTGGCATAACCAAAAATGACCGGAGAACCTGTCAAGTGCAATATAAGCGGCAGAAGTAACGACCCTACAAAGTCGAGATGTTTGATTGGGTTTAATGTCAGTCTTCCGGCTAAAAAAGCGGTATTATCCCCCATACGGAGTGCCAGATAGCCGTGCGCCACTTCGTGAATGGTTACGGCGAAAAGCAGCGGAACGATCATTACAACAATTTGATTCAGATCCATGTTAGTTCGCTTTGCTCATAATTGGAATGTTGGAATATTGGAACGCTGGAATATTGGGTTTTGGGAAAATGGGAAGTTGAGTTATTGTAAAATTCCTTTTGACCGGAATTAAATAGAGGAATGTCATCTTCTTTAAATCATCATTCCAATATTCCAATATTCCATCATTCCTTATCCGAATTAAAAATATAAGCCTAAAAAATAGTTTTATTTTCAATGAATTGTAAAATTTCCGAGATGTTAAATTAGCGAGCATAGTTTTTCACAAAATCGAGTTCATCGTTGCGGGTTTTAATCTGACCGTTTAATTTGGCATCCAGGACGGCCTCAAGGATTTCCCGGTAAATCGGACCGGGTTCAAGTCCCATTTTTTTCAAATCTTTGCCTTTTACCGATGTATCAATATGTCTCAGTCGGGTAAAGTAATTGGAGATGGATCTCTTAACCCTTTTTTGTTTGGTGGTGGCCATCATGTACAGAATCAGTTCGATTCTGAAAACGGCAAGTTGTTTGTAAATTGTGCTGTTTTTTACCGGAAGATTTCGTTCCATCCATAAAAGAGACCTGTCCGCTTCAAAACGTTCTTTACAGAAAATTCTTTTGTATCGTGGTGGGAGTTCAATTCTCATGCTGATGTCATCGGCGGTTTTTTTATCACAGTGCCTTGTTAGCGCCAGAAAATAAACGGCCCATTTCATATACGGTTCTTCCAGAAAAAGCAAATCATGCCAGGATAGCACCTTTTTAACTGACTTTAATAATGAAATCATATAATTATTTAATGTTATGGAAGGATGAACAACATTCAGGAGATCATATTCATCCAGCCTTTTGATGGCGGCCAGCGGGGTTTCTTCTTCTAAAATCTGACGCAGTTCGGCAAATACCCTCCGGCCGCTGAGCCGCTTGAAAAAATCCATTTTTACGGCGTTTTCGATAAGTCCAGAGGTCAGTTTTCCGATGGAAAAACCGAAACGTTGTTCAAATCTTATCGCGCGGAAGACCCGGGTCGGATCCTCAACAAAACTCAAATTATGCAACACTCTGATAGATTTTTCCTTAATGTCTTTCTGAGCTGCAAAAAAATCGATCAATCGGCCGAATTTATTCGGATTGAGCTGGATAGCCAGGGTGTTTATCGTAAAATCCCGTCTAAAAAGGTCAAGTTTTATCGAACTCATTTCCACGGTTGGTAGGGCCGCCGGGAACTGGTAGTATTCCATTCTGGCAGAAGCCACATCAATTTTAAACCCGTCCGGAAAGATAATTACCGCAGTGCCGAACTTTTCGTAGGAGTGAATACGAGCATCAACCATTTTTGCATATTGTTTTGCAAAAGCAATGCCGTTGCCTTCGATGACGATGTCTATATCTTCATTGGTTCGGTATAGGAACAAATCGCGAACAAATCCGCCCACAACATAAGCATTGTATCCTAATTCTTCAGCTTTTTCGCCAATAACCTGGAGCAAGTTGAAAATACGAGGTGAAAGGCGTTCTTTCATGAATTTAAGGATGTTTCTGGTTCTGGCGTGGACAGGTTCCTTGAACAGGTCCGGAGAGTCTGGGGAAGTCAGTTGGGTTTGTCCCACCAGAATGTTAAGCAGATCGGTGCGCGTAATAACACCGATTATGACGCCTTTGTCTATGACTGGAAGAATGCGTTGTTTGTTTTCGATAATTTTTTCCTGAATTTCGACAAGTTCGGAATAGGGTGCCACCGAAGCAAGTTCGGTGGTCATATATTCTTTTACCGGAATGTGTTCAAGTCCGTGGTACAAAGTCTTTTCAATAATCTGACGGGTTATGTACCCGAGGAGGTCTTCTGTGCCGTTGTGCTTTTGGGTAACGAGCAGGGCGTTTATGTTATAACGGGTGAGAAGATTGCCGGCTTCTTTACAGGTAACATCGTGGCTTATCCGAATGACCGGGGATGACATCAGGTCTTTTGCCCGATTCCTGGACCTGATTTTACTGTAGAGGATTTCCGTAAGTTTTTGCTCAATCTGGGCAAGTGTTTTACCCTTTATGCTTGCGGCTGCTGCAAAGGGATGTCCCCCTCCGCCAAGGGGGGTGACAATCGCTCCCACATCGACCTCGGGTATTTTGCTTCGGGCCACCACGTACATTTTGTCTCCCATTCGCGCGATGGCAAAAATGGCATTGAGGTTTTCCATTTTAGCCATTTTTTGAACCAAGAAAGCGAAATCCGACACATAATTATCGGTGGATACGGTGGTAATTACAATTTCGATGCCGTTGATATTATAGCGGGTTGCAGCCTGGATCATGTCGTTTAAAATCCCTACCTGTTCCGGACTTATCTCTCTTGAAATTAGATTTGAAACCGTGTTTAAATTTGCTCCTTTTGAAAGGAGAAAGGCGGCGGCTTTAAAATCTTTTTCGGTGGTGGACGGGAAAGTAAAAGAACCGGTATCTTCGTATATGCCGAGACACATAATGGTGGCTTCATCCGGTGAAATGTCGATACCCTTCTCCTTTATGATTTCCGTAAGTATGCTGACCGTGGCGCCGGTTAAGCAATGAACCTCGTAATTCCCTTTGATGTCATTATCCATGTGTGGGTGATGATCGTAAATATGTATATCGATATCCGATCGGTCGAGTATGGTTGCAAATTTACCGATACGGCTTGGCTGTTTGGTATCCACCAGAACCAGTCGTTTGAGGTCTCTCAGATCGACATCTTTAATGTTGACCATGTTAAAAAGATAGACCATAGATTTGATAAAGAAGTTTCTTAAATTTTTTTCCTGGGAACCGGGAAATACCACAAGTGCATCGGGATAGAGCTTTTGAGCTGCAAGCATGGATGCCAACGCGTCAAAGTCGGCATTAATGTGGGAAGTAATAATCGTAAGATTTTTTTTGTTATGTTCGTGTTTTTTTGCCATAATTTTATTTTAATCTATCAATAAGTTATGGTGAATGTAATAATTATGAGATCGGGGTGTTTTTTTAATTTAGCCGCTCCATAAATAATCCGCAACGACACCGTACAAACTCATGCATAAGGGCTCGTAACAAAAAAAACAGTGTATCAATAATTTATTGAAATATTATATTTTATTAATTTAACATCTTGAAAAATTCACAATTAACTGTAAATATAACCTCAAATCTAACATTTAAATTGTGATTTGCCCGTAAATGCCCATGGGATAAAAGAACCATATGCTGGTCATAGCAATGAGGCAGAAAACGGGAAATCACGTTTTTCCCGGAAGGCTATGGCAGGCTTTTGTCCGTTTTTTTAAGTTTATCAGGGTTGAGTGCTAAAATAAAGATTTAAATATATCGGCGAGTTTATCAAGTTGTTTCATAACGATTTTATATTAATTCATCGAAGATGTTGTTGTTTGGCGCACTTTATGATATTGGCTGACACGAGGCTATATGGAGACCTCTGCAAAACGCCCTCTTTTGCCCAATTCTGCTATCCCACAGAATTGTCCTTGGCCTTGAACCCCGGTTAAATATGAAATTCGGAAATAACTGGGCAGCCAAAATTGAACGGTTTTCAAAGGTCTCATAGGGGCTAAATAAAATAGTATTTCGTTTCGATAATATAGATAAAGAATAATCAACATTTGATGAATTCGTAAAACTTGAGTTCATAACGTTTTCGTACCTAAACATTGATTTTTTGTTCTTTTATGCAAAAAAATCAAATTACAAAACACAAATAATTTACTATAAACTACGTATTGTCTCCATTAAAAGGGAGGGATGATCATGGCAGTCTATTTATGGAGTGGGAAGAACAAGCAGAATAAAAAACAGAAAGGGGAGATGGAGGCTCCCACCGAAGAGGCTGTACGCTCCGAACTGATCAGGCGCAATATAACTCCTTCCAAGATTAAGAAAAAACCCAAGGACCTTTTTGAAAACGTCTCTTTCATGCAGCCCAGGGTAAAACAGAAAGATGTAATAATTTTTTGTCGGCAATTTTCTACTATGATCGATGCGGGTCTTCCAATAATCCAGTGCCTCGATATTCTCTATGCCCAGCATGAAAACAAAACATTTAAAAATATGTTGAAGGAGATTAAACAGAATGTAGAGAGCGGACAAACCTTTGCGGAGGCATTGAAAAAGTACCCAAAGCAGTTTGATGATCTTTTTATAAACATGATTTCAGCCGGTGAAGCCGGCGGTATCCTTGATACGATCTTAAGACGTCTTTCTGATTATTTGGAGAAAGCTGCAAGGCTTAAATCCCAGATAAAAGGGGCTATGACTTACCCGGCTGTAACTATGGCGATCGCTGTGATTGTTGTTGCAATCATAATGGTTTTTGTTATTCCTGTGTTTGAGGATTTGTTTACGGGAATGGGCAGCGCCCTTCCGGTCCCCACACAAATTGTTGTAAATATGAGCCGGTTTGTCAAATCAAACATTATTTTTATCATTGCCGGCATATTTTTGGCAGCATTTGTATTCAGGAGGTTTTATAAAACCCAAAGAGGACAAGCATTAATGGATGACCTTTTTCTCAAATTGCCGGTATTCGGGCTTTTACTTCGTAAAGCCTCAGTCGCAAAATTTACACGGACCATGGGGACAATGCTTGCCAGCGGTGTGGCGATTTTAGACGCGCTTGAGATTGTTGCCAAAACAGCAGGTAACAAAACAATTGAAAATGCTGTGTACGAAACTCGGACCGCCATTGCCGAGGGCCGTACAATGTCCGATCCTCTCTCCGAAAGTGGCGTTTTCCCTTCCATGGTATGCCAGATGATTGCTGTCGGTGAATCTACCGGTGCACTGGATACCATGTTAAATAAGATCGCTGATTTTTACGACGAAGAGGTCGACCAGACCGTGGAAAACATGACTTCGTTGATAGAGCCGGTTATGCTGGTATTTCTGGGTGGCGTTATCGGCGGTCTGGTTGTATCCATGTATCTGCCAATATTTAAAATGGCGGCTGCCATTGGTTAACCCGTAGAACTTTGGGTTTCACTTCATCCTATTGTAATGTTGGAATGATTGCTCAAGTTAGTTCGTTTTGCCCCGCCTGCCATTGAAAGCAAGAGCGGGCAGGCAAGGAGAGGTGGACTGGGGCCTTGTCCAAGTTAAAAATATAAGCCTAAAAAAAGACCTTTATTCTCAATATATTGTAAAATTTTCGAGATATTCACTTAAGTGGGATAGAATTTCCGAGACGTATTTTATGCCTGGTTACTCAAACAAGCCCGAAGATGATTTATATCATAAGCTTGAATGGGTTATGTTTTTACGGGTTGCCTTTACTTCACTGTTGCTGGGATCGACTATTATTCTGCAATTCAGTGAAAAACCTTATCCTCTAACGGGTCCCCTCCTTGTTTTTTATGGACTTATCATTGCCATTTTCCTGCTTTCTTTTTGCTATGGTTTAATTTTTAAGCATATAAAGCGGAAACTTATCTTTGCATACCTACAGATCGGGATCGACACTTTTGCCGTAACCATAATAATTTTTCTTACCGGTAGTTTTGCAAGCATTTTTTCATTTCTTTATCTGCTAGTGATTATCTATTCGAGCATGCTTTTGTTCAGGAAAGGAAGCATGATCATGGCCGTGCTCTGCAGTGTCCAGTACGGCATACTGATTGATCTTGAATACTACGGTATTATCAATCCTTTTAGCATGAATGGGGGTAATGCCATCGGTAGTTATGATTGGAGCCAAGTGTTTTTCAAGGTAGTGATTACCATGGTGGCCTCCTTTGCCGTTGCTTTCCTGAGCGGTTTTCTGTCGGAACAGTTGAGAAGGACAAGAAACAAGCTTTCGGCACTTGAGGATCGAATTAAACGCGTGGAAAAGATGGCCTACATGGGTGAGATGGCGGCCGGTATAACTCACGAGATTAAAAATCCTCTGGCTTCTCTTTCAGGTTCGATCCAGATTTTGAGAAAAGAAGTTCCGTATGACCCTGAACAGGACAAGCTGATGCAGATCGTTTTGCGTGAGACGGACAGGTTGAGTGCGCTGGTGAACAATTTTCTTTTGTTTGCAAAACCGTCTCCAGGCCAGATTGAAAAGATAGAACTCGAAAGCGCCCTGACGGAGACGGTCAAACTATTTGAAAAGGACAAAGCCTGTACCGGCAAAGTTACGATTACAAGCGAATTCTTCTCAAATATCTGGATTGAAATGGATCCGGTGCATTTACGCCAGGTGATCTGGAATCTGCTCGTAAATGCTGTTGAGTCTATTGAGGGTGAAGGACGTGTCGGGATTAAAACATATCCCTTAAAACAGAATTATGCAGGTATCGAAATCAGCGACAATGGCTGCGGCATTAAAGATCAGTATATGCAGTCAATTTTTGATCCATTTTTCACAACAAAATCCAATGGCACAGGTCTCGGACTTTCCATCGTTCACAGTATACTCGAATCTTACGATACATGGCTTGATGTAGAGAGTAAAGTAGATCGGGGAACCAAGTTTTCCTTTAAATTAAAGCGAAGAGACCCGCCAACTTAATCTTGACACCTATTTTTAAATGGGTTACCAAAATAAGTTTAATCTTTTAGTAAAATAGGAATTTATAATCGGATTTCGATTTTTAAATGATAAATTTATGTGTTAATTCA
>Ga0180432_10004193_pt1 | contig 19947 bp, 29 predicted proteins | sample SS_ome_10_FD_132414 | JGI IMG/M metagenome (GOLD analysis project Ga0180432, IMG submission 132414) | Hypersaline lake sediment archaeal communities from the Salton Sea, California, USA - SS_1_MS_2 metaG | ecosystem: Environmental > Aquatic > Non-marine Saline and Alkaline > Hypersaline >...
CTTTTTGTGTTGTCTTTTGTCATAATGCTACACAAAACAAAGGCAAAAACAAGGGGGGGGAATTAACCCCCCCTTATTGCAACGGCGTGGGTTTCGGATTTCTTCATGGCCTCGCACCATACGCGAGGCAATCCCTAATTACGTCTTGCCGATGCTGTAATTACGTCGTCTTCCCGATACTGTCAATTACCGCACATACGTCAGGAGACAGATGGCCGCGAAGCGAGTGCAGTCTGTCATACTGCGCGGGAGACACTGTGATAATATCTCCATTGATGTTTGCCGTGGTCAAGGCCGTAGTCACAGCAGACACAAGATCGCCCAGACCACTACCGGTCTTTGGGGCCAATTTAAGTAGCATCGCCTTGATGGCCCTCACCCCGTCCACAAGTTCCGCGTTTTCGGCCTGGATGCGCAGTTGGGCCAATGCCGCCTCTTGTTCCGCGATTTTCTGTTCGATGGACTTCGCCATTGTATCACACTCCCAATATAGAGACAAGAAACACACACAAAAACACGGTAAAACGTCGTTTATGCCATAGGCGAGTTCTCCTAACTTCCGGTACAATTAACAGAACGCGACAAATAGAGACAGCAAAAGCCCACACACTACGCCGACATAAATTGCCCTTGCCATTTTCGCAACTCCCGTTTTGATTCAATTGCTTGTCATACACTAAGAGTATATCACACAATATCTGATATGTCAAATGTGATAAATCATAACACATTACAACATAAGGCTTTACTACTCAATTTTTGTAACATGCTGTGACACAAGGACTTACGACAAGTTAGACAAACTATTTTAGGACTATTTTTGTGTCACAACACGTTGATATGCTTGGGCTTATGACAAGTAATCATAAAGTATTATAGTATATAGACTTATGACACAGATGGGCCGGGGGGGTGTTTTTCGGATATGCGAAAATTGGTAGGTGGTGGGTGGGCTGGGAGGGGCCTACTCCACTCAGCAGGCCCAAATTGTAAGTTCCCATGGGGTGCGTCAGCACCCCCCTTTTTATTTGGCCATTAAGCGCCCTATTTTGCCCTACAGCCCCCCTTCAAAAAAAAATGGGGGCCTTGGGGCCAAAACCCTATGGGTATATAATTTCAGCGCTGAGAGCGCTTATTTAAATGGGAATAAAAATGTGTATAAACATTACAGCAACACACAAATCTACAAAACAAAATGGCTAAAAAATCTTACAAAAGAAAACTCGGTTTGAACCAAAAAATTGACCATTCGATTGATTTCCTTCAACGGGCCTGCGTAGGCCATATGGCCCAAGTAAATTTTTCGGGCGGCAAAGACTCTTGTGTCCTCAAAGATATTTCCATCAAGGCCGGGATTAATGCAACCTTTGTTTTTTGTAATACTACCAACGAAGCCCCCGAATTAATTAAGTTTATAAGGGAATACCATAAGGATGTAAAATGGGTGAGGCCGGAAAAGCCCTTAATTAAAGCAATAATTGATAAAAACATTTTACCAACAAGAATCGCTAGGTGGTGTTGTAGAACCCATAAAAAAAACCCGTTAATAAAGGCGGGGTATAAAATAGATATTGTTGGGGTAAGAGGCGAAGAAAGTAATAAAAGGAAATTGGGCAGAATGATTGGTATAAGGGGTGGCAAAAAAACGGGTAGGATTTTGCTCTCTCCAATTTTTAATTGGAATACTGCGGATATTTGGGAATATATTGACAAATTTAAAATACCATATTGCTCATTATATGATGAACCAAATTTTGAAAGAATTGGCTGTGTAGTTTGCCCCCTACGAAGTTGGAATGTTCAAAAATTTTGGATAAAAAGATACCCTAAAATTTTCAGAGCTTTTGAAAAAGCTGTTTGTAAACATTTTGCCAAAAAGCCCGAATACTTTAAATCTCGTGGTTGCCCTAATGGTCACATTCTTTTTTACCGTTGGCTCAGGGGCGAGAAACTATTGGGTGAGCCAAACCCAACATCTGGTATGCTCATATGACCAGTTAAAAAATTTTCTCCCAAACAAGATTTTTTACTTGAATTTAGAAGCCGAAGTGACTATAATAAGGTGATTTTTATTTCTACGAAGGGCAGCTACGCTGCCCTCTTATTTTAATAAAGTACAGTACTTTAAGAAAGAAATTACATTAACCATTAGTACCCTATTATTAACCTATTAACTGTCTATTAAAAAGAAGCTAGGATACCCATGATATTACACACCAACCTCGCAGACTCTAGCGTTGCCGAAATCTTTGCCCTTGCCTACGATCTCATGCTTTCCAGCCCACAGGCTAATACTGTCATTGTTACCAGACTTCCTAACATAAAATTCAGAGAGCTTGCCGTCTGGTTTGAGCGCTGGCTGAAAAGGCGTAGTCTCGACTTTAAAATGCAGCGCGGATGTAACCGCAGTACTGAAAGCTTTTCGTGGGACACTGATGTTATAAGTTTTCACGATGATAATTGGCCCCCAGAAGCAGAACATAGTAACATAATTATTCTAGAAAAATATAATGATAAAAGATAATTACACACATGTAACATGTCGAGACTGTAAATGGGTAGGAAAAACCGAAGAACTACACACTAGTTATGACGATGATGATGGCGAAAATATTCCACGATACTGTCCAGGCTATGGTTGCCCAAACATTACGATATTTAATTTTAACAAAGATGGGCTAACCGTAGAAGATTTTCTTTTGACAAAAAATAGGTGGAAACTATTAGTAATTCTGTAACCGAACCAAACCCAATGAATATCTAGCTTTTATTTCCAAAATTCGCGAACTTCTTTTAAGCCCATGAAAACCCCATGTAAATAGAGATAATGTCTAACCCCTTGGCCCACAGCGGGTTAGGACAAACTTCATTTTCCCCTTGACTTTTCGCCCTCCTGCGGCTATAATAGGGTAGTATTTACCTTTCACATGGCGCTGTACTAGAAGTGGAGCGTACGAGATTGACCCAGGAAACCGGAATCAAAATCCTACAGTGGCTTGTGCCTATTGGTATGGTGATAGTGTATCTTGAACTTTGGGAGTGGGTGTTTGGTATTACTCTCTTTGGTTTTCTTCGCGAATGTTGGCGTAGGCTAAGCAGGTGGCGGCGACTAAAGTGAATGGTTAACAAGGGGGTTAAAATACTTATGGCGGCTAGGGGTAAGAAGCAGAAGCTTCGGCGCTTAAATATCCTAACCGGGAGCGCAAAGCCCCTTGCCGCCTCCAATCTAGAGGGAAAAAGTGATGGTTGATTTGAAGGCTTTATTTGAGCGGGCTGAGTCATGTCGTCTTGATGGTGTAGATAAACGGAATGATTTCTGTCAATTTTCGAACCAGGTTAACAAAGTTTCTTGATGCCGTAGATGGTGGTGAATCGTTTGATTTTGTGCATGTAATTGGCACGATTTGTTGGGCCTTCCTTTTCGCTATAGTCGTTGTGGGCATTATTATGGTAATAGTGCCGTTTGTTCCCAAGTGGGTTTGGCCTAATCTATTTCCAATTGTAGCGATTGGATTTTTGCTTTTTTGTATGATAACTAGTGTAGTTAATTTTATCCGAGGGCATTTTGGCTAGGGTTACCGGACAAGAATTTCTTGAAGAATGTCGTAGGTTTCGCGAAATGTTAAGCGAAGCTAAGTGGACCACAGAAGATTGGTGGAATGCTTTCCGAGCATTAGGTTGGCAGCTTACCAAAGTTGATCCTGCCGACAAAAAAGAGAATAAGATGTGTGTCAATATTTTTGAGTCTTGTCAAACTGAATTAGTAATGCGAACAGCAATAGTTGAAACACAACCCTTAAGAGATCTTACAGAGGTGTAAAAATGAAAAAGTTAAAATCGGATCAAATTGAGATTATGTTTAAAGATGCCTCTAAGCCGAAGATCTGTAATAATGTGGTTACTGTTTATACAAAAGGCGGTTTAATTTGTATCGAATATAAGAGTGGTTTAATTATTAAGTATCCTCCCGAAAATATTTGGAGCATCGCGCAATATCATCAACCCCACTATGGAAGCACTAATCCAAACGATTGCTAAGGAGGTTAAATATGGCTAAAATTTATTTCAAAAAAGTGCTTGTCAATTATTGCATGAGAGGCGATGTGGTAATACGGGTCGCTGTTGGAAAGATTTTAGGTGTCGCGAAGCTGACAAAATAATTCATGATTGCGATGCAAAAGGATGGCCCGACGCCAACACTATTCCAATACTAGAATGGTGTCCTCTAAAGGATGCGGAATAGCCGTGATACCAAGATACATGTACACCGTAGCAAATCAACAGGTTGGTAGACCATGAAACATTTATGTAAAGTGTGTGGTAAGAACGTATTGGAAAAAGGTAAAATTCAGGGTAGTGAACTCATGTTTGGTCTGTATGAAGATGATATAGATGGCCCTGTTGAAATAGTTGGGGGTTCAAGATTCGCAAAACCTTATAACGAGTTTTATCTGTGCTATAAGTGTTCGTCGAACATACGGAATAATGTTGGGGGGATACGGGATAGGCTTCAAGAAGTTGTTACTCGTGCGGCTAAGGATATAATTTGTATTATTGCAAATGAAAGGTCAAAGTTATGAAACATCTTCAATTACAAATTGTCGAATCAGAGTTTTCTGGTGCTATGTTTCATTTTAAGCGTGCCCTTGCAACCGCTTCCGGTGTACTGGTGGGAAAACTATCGTGATGTGTACTATGGTACGATTAAGAGTGGTGGTGATGGGTTTAAGAAGTTGGATACGCTGAGATTATAGGTGAATGATGCCGATAGCATTTTATCATATTCCGCGCACGGCTGGAACGTCTATTCGGCGTATTTTGGATAAGGAGTATACGCATAATCGTGGTTGTGGTGTTTGTCGTGCTGAGCAAAATCAAGGAAAGTATTTTGAGCCTCATGGATATTTTACTGAAAAGGGTAGTAATAGGATTGTTTGTGCTTTTGGTCACGAGGCTTTTTATGCATGTTTTTGGTCAGATGAGCCTTGGACATATTTTTGTTTTTTGAGAGATCCAATTGCTAGGATAATTTCACATTTTAATTTTACGCAAAACGTTCCTTCAAGCAGAAATTTTATTTTGAAAAATAGAAGTATTAATGATGTTTTTGCATCGTTGGAATTTTGGGCGAACCCTTTCAATCCGGTTGAGTTTTTAAATTTGTCTGGATGGTTCCCTTGGTACGCCAATTTTTATTGTAGGGCCTTGTCGCAATGGGGTCAGGTTAAACAACTAGATGGTATTGGCCCTTTGCCCGATGAAGAAATGTGCGATCAAGTGCAAGCTAATATAGAGGATGGTATTATCCGTGTTGTACACCCTGGGACTGGCGAGGTCCGCCAAGCTAAATTGGTTGTGGTGGTTACCGAGAGAATTGATGATTCGGTGAGGCTTTTATCTAAGTTGTTTGGGTGGGCTGATTGTTCGATTCCAGAAGTGAATCAAAGTACGGCTAATGAAGAAATTAATGTAGATTCGTGGAACAATTTACTTAGGTATAACCAAATGGATATTGAGCTTTACGACTTTGCTTGCAAGAATTTCGACAAGCTATTGAAGGAAAATTGATTGTGAAAGAAATCTATTTGTCTAGTGATGCTACCATTTGGAGAATGGAAGGTGGTAGTATTATAGTTGATGCCAAGGGGCCGGTAAAAATTTTTAGAAAAAGTAAAAAGGGAAAGGCACTTTGTTTTTACAGTTTCCTATGGCGGGTAACAAAAAGGCTAGCAAGTTCCCTATTGGTGTCTTAATGGGTGATGAGCAAAAACAAGAATAGAAATCCTTCATATTCGTATGCTTTGCATACAGCTGAGGGTATATTTATGATCAATTCACACTTTAATTCTGTATGTTGTGTTTGTGGTCGTAAAATCAAAGTGGGGGATTGTATTTGGTGGTGCAAAGAAACGAGCAAGGCTCAGTGTGAAAAGTGCCATGGTGGGTACGATCCTGAGCTTGACGGAAAAATAGACGAAAGAACAGGAGATAGTTTAAATGACAGACCTTACCGATGATACATTAGGATCGTTATGTGACAAACTTTCGATTATAAATGTCAAGCTATTTTCTGCTTTGGATGATCAGTTTGATTTGCAGAACATGGCAAAAAATCCCGACATGAATCTGATGAAAAGTCAAATTGATCAGATATATGCAGAAATCGGAAAAATAGCTGAGAAAGTTCAAGGGCTTAATAGCCATCGAAACGACTTGATTGACATGATTGATGCTTTTGTAGAAAAGGCGATAGCTGGCGATATAAAAATAAGAAGGCCGAAGTTTAAGAAATATGGTACCGCCAAGGAGATAGCGAAGGCTTTTGGAATTGGTTTAGATGAGTGTCCGAAAGATTATTAAGTGTGTGATGATAAGGGAGAAACTTAATGGGAGCGTTTTTTGGTCTTGCCAGTGATTCAGAATGTTGTATGGTTCCTATTTGCAGGGAGTGTGTGGATGCCCTAGTTGAAGGTTCGATTTTGCGTATTCGGAATATTCCGAAGGAATTTATTGATACCAGTTTTAGTGTTGGTGTTTGTTTAGATCCTTCGGATTTAAATGCCGAGGTTGTTCATCATATTGTTTTGGTGTCTGGAGAAATGGAACATGGGTTGTGCATGATCAAGAGACTTGTTCAGGAACGGGATGATGAGGGTGGTTCTAGGCTTGATGGGCCAGATTCTGAAATTTTGAATTAGGAGAATGTCATGAAGCTTATTGTTAAAGAGGCGTACTATTATTGTCGGGGTAAGCAGGGTCTACAAAGGGAAAATCAACCCTTGGTAACTGTGTGTGTTATGGAGGAAGACGGCGGGAGTACGGCGAGGGGTTTTTCAATTTGCTCTCCGAGTGATAATGTTGCTAAGGTGGAAGGGCGTAAACAGGCGCGTTCTCGCAGCATTAAGGGGCTTATAAATTGTCGTAATGACGAAGTTATTAGGCGTGTTGAGGCCGATAGTACACTGAGAGATGTTGGTTTGAGTCCTCAAGCCGTTGGGTTTAAGGTGCAATACGGTGTTGTTCTTAATGAGTTTGAGCAGAAAATTTTAGATAAGAAAAAACCAGTTGTTGTAACAAATGATGAGATTATGGATGTTATAACAAAAGCCCCGGTTATGGAGCTTGGGTTATATCCAGATAGTTGTCCAGATGTTTGTAAGGATGTGTGTGATGATAACACTATTTAATTGCTCATCAGAAAAGATGTTTGAAACACTGGGGGCACAATGTGTAAAGGTAAGTGTACAGTCTCCTCCATATAAGGAGGTAGATGGTTATGGTAATTCTATAATGAGTGTTGTGGCCAACGAATTATACCATGTCCATAAGGATGATTCAGTTTGTTTTTTGAATTTTGGCGATTTGGCTGGTCAAGCTAGTCGTCCATTCAAGGTTGTGGAGCTTTTTGAGCGTGTTGGCTTTGAGTTAATGCAGACCATTTTTTGGATTAAGTCTGTAGATGGCAAAGGCCATTTTACTCCGATCAATAGCGACAGGCGTTTGAACAATGGTGGTGAGTACGTTTTTATGTTTGCCAAAGGGAGTCCAAAGCTTAAACGACTTAAGATTGGAGTTCCTTATACTGACAAGAGCAACATTGCCAGGTTTGGTCATAAACAGGATCTAAGATGTAGGGGGAATGTTTGGTACATTCCTTATCAAACCCATCAGTCACAGAGCGAGAAACTACATCTTAACAGATTCCCGATAGAGCTAGTGAAACGCTGTTTGCTTTTGGGCGGTGTGCGAAAAGGGTGTCTGGTAGCCGACGCTTTTGCGGGGGGAGCTACCACTTGTAAAGTAGCAGAAATGCTTGGGGTCAACAGTGTGGGTTTTGAGTTGAGCAGGAGGGTTTATAACAAGACAATTAAATCGCTGCAACCCGCGTTTGAGGTTGCAAGTACCAGAGATAAATGTGTTACTTTGAAAAGAAAGAGGAAATCTAGTTGAGGAGTGCTTTGATTTTGTTTGTGCTGAATGTTTACAAGAACCTGAATGGAATGGAAAATTGTTAACGCTGGTTCTAGATCATATAAACGGTGATCCAACAGACAATAGAATATCTAATCTTAGGTTTTTATGTCCTAATTGTCACAGTCAGACAAATACTTTTACTGGAAGGAATTGTAAGAATGCAGAATAAAGAAAGGAGCAATTTGCTCGTTTGCAGCGAAAAGCCACAGTGGTTTTTTACTGCTGACGAGCACTGATTATTATGGTCACAAAAATATTATACGATATTGTGATAGACCTTTCGAAACAGTGCAGGAAATGGATGAGGAACTTGTCCGGAGGCACAATGAAGTTGTTGGCGAGAGCAAACACGCCAATATAGTAGTCCATGCGGGAGATTTTACACTTGGTAAAAGGTTATTCGCCCTCGACATAATTTCTCGTCTTAATGGTAGCCATATTTTCTTGCGCGGTAGTCATGACTATTGGTTGTCGAAATTTGCGCATGAGATTTGGGAGAAGAGGATAAACAAACAGTGGGTTGTAGTTTGCCACTATGCTATGCGAGTTTGGGCGAGGTCACATTATGGTAGTTGGCAACTCCATGGGCATTCACACGGCACTTTGATGGGTCAAGGCAAACAGTGGGATATTGGTGTTGACAAGAACGATTTTAGGCCAGTGTCTTTCGACAATATTTGTCGGATTATGGCCCAATTACCGGATAACCTTAATAACGGAAGAAAATGCTATAGAAAAAACAACGGTAGTCAACGTTAAGACAGATGACTTCGATGTTCTCATAGATCGTTCAACTATTTATGGTAATTCTTTCGAATAAGTCTGGATGGATCTAGAGAAGAGGTTGTTGAAAAATATCGTCAATATGTGCGCAAAAATCGCTGGCTTTTGGAACGAGCGAGAAAGGAGTTTAAAGGAAAACGTTTAGGTTGTTGGTGTAAACCATTAGCTTGTCATGGTGACATTTGGGTAGAATTGTTAGAAGGGAAAGATGAAATGGCTGACGACAGTAAGAAGATTTTTGAGGTTGAAAAGAAACATTGGCTGAAAGTTGTTGTGAGTGTGTCCAAATATCAGGGCAGTGTTTATGTTGATTTTCGTGAGCATAACAAGCCCAAGGATGAGGACGAATTCAAGTTCACAAAGAAGGGCTTCACGCTTCCTAATACCGAAGCTTTCGACAAATTTGTGGACGGGCTTGTTGAGCACAGAGATGAGATCAAAGCTACTCTGGAAGAAATGGGAGGTCCTGTTGCCGATTAACCCCATATAGTACAAGGGGTTATGGTTCTATTTTTGGAACGCTTGTGTATAATCTTGCAGGAGGACGTAATATGCAGGGTTATACAAAGCGTTTCAAAAGATTGCCTAAAAGGGTGTTTTATAAAGGTCATTGGTATCGGGTTTTACGACTCAAACAAATCATTGATGATGAGGATTCAGGTGAAGAGGTTTGTGGCGAGATAAACCATCAGAACAAACTCGTTAAGGTTTCTCTGAGCCAAAGCCTATCTTCACAATGGGAGACTCTGCTTCACGAAATCGGTCATGCTTCTTGGCCAGAGGGTGTCCATTTATCTAGGCAAAAGGAAGAGGATATTATCGAAACTCTTTCTGCTGGATTTTTTGACTTTCTAATTACGAATAACTTGCTTAATGTATTTCAAAAAGATAAGAAAAAACAAATAAGCCAAGCAATAAGTTTACTGAGATGTAACGGCTATAAGGTCGAGGATAAAAAAGATGCAGAAAATTGCGAAGATTCGTAGTGCGGCGTTAACATTTGACGATGTTCAAATTGTCCCTAATTTTTCGAAACTCAAATCGCGTTATGATGCAGATCCTTCTTCTAGTTTTTTTAAAGATTTCATTCTTGAGGTTCCTGTAGTTTCTGCCAGTATGAGCAGCATAACCGAAAGCGATATGGCTTTTGCAATGTGTTCTACTGGTGCTGCCGCTATTGTGCATCGTTTTCTCACCATTCCTGATCAAATCGCCATCATGAAAATCATTAGGCGTCGGCTTTATCAATTGGGGGATTTGCACCCACTTCCTTTTGAGACAATGTGGGGAGCTTGTTCGTTTGCTGTTGGTGTTTCTGATGGCGAGTTTGATCGAGCTAGGGCGCTTGCTGATTTTGGTGTAAAAAGTATTACAATTGATGTTGCTCATGGTGATTCGCAAGCGGTCATAGATATGATCGGAAAATGTAAAGAACGTTTTGATTGTGCAATTATCGCTGGAAATATAGCAACGGGCGAAGCCGCTCTCAGGCTGGCTAAAGTTGGTGCTGATGTTGTGAAAGTTGGAATAGGTTGTGGGTCCAGTTGTACCACTAGAATTATGACGGGTTGTGGTGTTCCGCAAATTACAGCAATTATGGATGTGGCCACGGCTCTGAGAAAAGAAAAAATAGCATCTGCTGATTTGGCTGAGCATGGTGTTTTTACAGGTGCTCATCGTGAGATTTTCAAGGAATCAAATCCATATGCAGGCGTTAGAATAATTGCTGATGGTGGAATACGGTATTATGGGGATGTGGTGAAGGCGTTAGCGGCAGGGGCTGACACTGTCATGATTGGACGTATGTTGGCAGGAACGGTAGAAGCGCCTGGAGAATTAGTGAGGCAGGGGATTAAGGGAGACAATATTTATAAGTATTATAGGGGGATGGCAAGTTTGGATGTCCAAATCAACGAAAAAAATCTTGAGGAAGCAGAAATTCTTCAAGAGGGTGTTACTGTTCCTGTGGCGTTTGAAGGCAAATTGGCAAGTGAGATTGTAATAAAGCTAGGCAAGGCCGTGCAGCATGGCATGGCCATGGTCGGCGCTGAGAATATAGCGCATCTGCGACGACAAACTTTCGTCACGGTTACCCCCAACGGAGCGCTAGAAGCACTCCCCCGCGAATAATTACTCTCGCTTGTATTTGCCCCTGTGGGCTAGGAGATCTTTGCATTCTTTGTAGAGGTCTTCTAGCTTGTCTTTTGTATTTTCACTAAAGCCTTTGTATTCGAATAATCTAGCCTCCATTTTGTTCACCATGTCCTGAGCTTCCTCTGTAAGTTTTGCTAGTCGTTTTTGTGCCTTCTTAATCCTTCCGTTCAGTGCTCTTTCACTGAGCGTATTATCACTTAGCCACTCTTGTATCGATTCCCTTATTTGGCGCATGTCCTCAAGGACATCACAAACTAATCTAGTCATTGCACACCCCCTTCTGATCATTTATACACATTGGAAAATTTGGACAAGTTTCCAAATTTTTGGCGTGTCAAAATCAAAAAGTGACACTACTCTATTAGTGCCAAAGGGTAATGCCATTTGGCAAGTTTTTTCTAGACAGCGAGGAAATATTAACGTGCCAAAAACTGAAAAAGACACTACTCTAATTGCGTCATTTCCAAATTCTCACACCGAGTTAAGGGGGTATCCAGTGGATGGCGCAACGGTTTTAAGGCGTAAGGATGCAAGGGATGTAACGTCCAAGGCTATGGGGCTAGGTAATGCACTTTTTGTGACAGAACCTTTTAATGCCTCTGTTCTGAAAGATGATGTTTTGGCTTTGGGTTTGGGCGAACTGGAAGCAAACGACATACTTGAGAAAACAGAAATAGCTCTTAAGGCTCTCAAGAATTCTGGCGTTTTGTCTTTTAGCGCTTCGTTAATTAGGTCTATAGCAAATGATGTTATGCGAGCTATGGGAATTACGAAACAAATTAATGATGGAAAGATTCATATTGATATTCAGGACTATAGGGATATAGTTTTCAATACAACAAAGGACAACGCTAATTTTCTCACCAACAATCCTGAAATGGTAGCCTTTTCGCTACACGAACGCATTAATAAAAACTTGGTAACACAGACGCCGTTTATCTTTGACGATGAAGTGCGAAGGGCGCACAATGAGTCTAGGTTGTATTTACACGATTCCGGCCAGCCTTTCAGATTTTATTGTTTGCATGGCGATAATATTGTTTGGACTAATAGGTACGGGTCTACAACAATTAGAGATTTGGTTTTAAATTATTCAGATACTAGGCCCGAATTTGAAGGCAAAGAAAAAATTGTTATTAACGTATCTGACCAAGATATTTTTATGGATGATAACTCTAAAGTTATCAGACTTATGATTAACAAGACAAAAAAGAATATTTTAAAAATAATATTAAAAAATAATCGCCAATTACTTGTGACAAAAGATCACAGGATTATAATGGAGGACGGATCTGAAAAAATGGCGTCTGATATTTGTGTTGGTGATTTATTGATGCCAATAAAAGAATATTTGGAACCGGAGCAAAAGTGCGAAACTATAGATGTAATTCAAGCTATGGTTGATAGCAATGTTTCTTCGGGTGTGTGGGTTTTGCTGTCAAAGAGCCAAGCAGAAGAATTTTGTATAGGTTCTGATTGGGTTATTTCAAAAAATTGTGAATACTATAAAAAAAGATTAAGCGATTATTTGGTTTCAGATTTATACAAAAAATTTAACCCAGTTGTTTTGTTGACTTCGGTAGATAATGGTAAATATATGGGTGTTAAATCTAGTGTTGTGGTTGATCGGCATTTTCTTTATTTGTTGGGTTTGTATATTGCTGATGGTTGCAATAACTACAGCAAAGTGTCTAGATCATACCAGTGGGATATTGCTTGTGCGGTTGAAGAATATAGGAAACATATAAAGAGTTTGATTAAAATAGTTTTTGGAAATATTTATATTTATGAAAATACAGACAGGTTGAAATGTTGTAATCTTGTTTTATACCACCTGTTTAATTTTTTAGGAGTTGGGTCTGTGGCTGGTGATAAAAAAATACCAGCTATGTTTTCTGGGCATGACAACAATATGATTATTTTGCGTGGAGCATTTGATGGGGACGGGTGTTTTAGCTCTTACGAAATAACATACGCGACAAAATCTGAGCTTTTGATGAACGATATTTCTAGGGCATTGTCTCTTTATGGAATTTCACACAGGGTTGATACAAATGATACTTCTGGTTGTTTTATTTTTAGGATAAGTGGCAGCAAAAATATTGCTCGTTTTTCTAGTTATATAGGTTTTTCATATTTACATAAGGTAGATGCATTGAAGGGATATTTGGCTAATGTGCGTGGTTTGGATTCCAGGAGAGTAGACAATACAGTTAAGTCCGTTGGGTGGCTTGACGGTGAGCACGAAGTTTTTGACATAGAAACTAGCACTGGCACAATACCTATTTCTTCTGTTTCTGTACACAATTGTCACGCACTCTCTTTGGTTTATATAGGGAAGTTTGGTTTGGATTTGCCGACAGTAACCACCACTTCTGCACCAGCTAAACATGCCGATGTTTTGTTAGGCCATCTTAAGACTTACCTTGTCACATATCAGTCGTACTTTTCTGGGGCTTTAGGGATTCCGTATTTCAATATCTTTTTTGCTCCATATCTTGTTGGTATGAAGCACAAAGAGATTAAGCAGTTATGTCAGAAAATAGCGTTTGGTTTGGCTCAAACAGCATTTGGCCGAGGAACCCAAAGTGTGTTTATCGACATGAATATTAATGCGCATGTCCCGCACTATTTGGCTAAAACCAAGGCGGTTGGCCCTGGTGGGGAACATATTTATGATAAGAAGAAAGGGCGACACCTTACTTACAAGGATTTCGAGCACGAAGCACAATTGATGGCAAAGTACCTTATCGAGGCTTGGAAAGAGGGCGACAGGGATGGTAATATTTTCCCGTTCCCAAAATTGATAGTTCATGTGGACGAAGAATGTTTTACCATGGATTCAGCCAAGGATATTTTGACCAAGGCTTGTGATCTAACTAAAGAGAATGGATCAGCTTATTATGTTTTTGATCGACATAAGACAGCAAGTGTTTCTATGTGTTGTAGGCTTTCTTTTCAACACGATAGAGTTAAGAAGTATATGTTGGCTGATCCAGAGAAAATGAGGTTTGTTGCTGCTCAAAACGTTAGCATAAATATACCTAGAGCAGCTTACGCGGCAAAGAGTAAACATTCGAAGTCAAACAGTAAGAGTATTCTGTATTACATGTTACAGGAATTGAACGAAGTAATGGATATTGCCTTTAAGGCCCATGCGCAAAAGAGGGATGCTTTCGCTAAATATATGACCAAGGGTGGTCCTCTTTATGATACATCTAAATCGTGGGATGGTTTACCCTATGTTGACTTGGATTCAGCAAGTTGGCTTATTGGTGTGATTGGTTTGAATAATGCCGTTCAACACTTGTGCGGTAGTCAGATTCATGAAAGTGAAGATGCGTTTGATTTAGGGATGCAAATTATTCAGTTTATGAATAATAAGTGCAAGGCGTCGAAAGAGTTATATGGTCTGGATACTGTATTAGAGGAAACGCCGGGTGAAACAGCATGTTCTACATTGGCTCAAAACGACTATAATCAGTTGAAAGATTCTGTGCCAAATATTCAGAATGTTATGCGTGGAGAGCAGGGTTACTTTTACTATGAAAGTGGAGCACAACTTGAGGAAGGAAGCGCGGGAATGCTAGACAGGTTTAAATACCAGTCAGAGTTTTCACCACACATTCCTGCCGGTAGCATCATCCATGTATGGTTAGGTGAATCTCAGCCCCCTGTTGAGAGTGTGCTGAATGTTATTGAGAAAATTTTCCGATCAACAAAAGCAAGAGAGGTTACGTTTACTCCTGATATTGCTGTTTGTCCTGACAATCATGTGAACATTTGGAACCGATCAGATGTTTGTCCTGTTTGTGGTAAAGAGATAGAATATTATATGTCGCGCATAGTTGGGTACTTTGCGCGAGTTGATAGATGGCATCAGGGTAAAAAATTTGAGTTTGAAAAACGCAAACGGGAGGGCTTGTAATGATCTCTGCTTTTTTAGGTAAGGTATTACCGTGTGTCCTGAAAACCAAAGCTAAGGATATTAAGAGGTATGCAACAGGTAGTGATATGACTGACCAGGAGAAAGAAAAAGCAATTAAGGATAATATTGTCGATGAAGAGGATAAAGAAGAAAACAAAGGTGATGGCGAAAAAAAGGCGTAGAAGAACCAGAAAAATTCCTGACGATGTTATGAGGTTGATTCAGGAACTTATGGACAGGCATTCTAAGCATAGCACCTTTGCGTACTTTACCAAAGAGGATATGGCACAAGAAATCTTTATAATTTGTCTGGAAATTTATCAGAAGTACGATAATAAAAAGGGCACACTTAGACCGTTTATGGAAACGTCTCTTAGAAATCGTTTACGTAATTTTAGAAGAGACATGTATTTTCGTCCTACCCCGCCCTGTGTGTTGGGTAAGAACAAGTGTCCGAAGTTTAGGCCAAATAAACCTATTGAGGATCATGCCTGCACCAAAAGGTGTGCAAAGTTCAAAGCCCATCAAGAAATGATATGGAGCAAAATGAATATTATCAATACAATTACCTTTGATCCTTCTTTTACGAGTGGAAAGTTTTATGATGAAATTGCTAGAAGTAAGACTCATGATTATGAGCGTGATATTAGGGCAATAGAATTAGACACCACTATTAGAAAAAAAATTCCCGACGATCTTGTGAATCATTATGACCGGATGGTTCGGGGATTGAGTGTGTCTAGAAGGTACATGAGTTTGGTTAGGTTATTTGTTAGTAGTTTTTTAGTTGGTGAAAATTATGGAACAAAACCAATCGGATCAGGCCAAGGGATTTAAGAAAGGCCCCTATAATGATGCAGAGCTAGCCTTTATACGGCGACACGCTCTCGTTATGTCTGACAGGGAGATTGGGGAGAAACTCAATCGAAATTCCAAGGGCGTAAACCGTATGGTGCATAAGCTCGGCATTAAGAGAAAGTCGGGGGAAGCTGCTGCGCACGAGCAATCCCAGGCCGACATTGTTGATCAAAAATTGAAACATCCGGACGGCGATTTCCGGACTCAAGAAGAACGCAAAGCCTTTTTTCAAGCTGAGTTTATGAACTCTAAATATTGGGAAATGATCAAGGATACTCTTTTATCTTTGGAGCAGAATTTTTTCTTGGAAGAGTGGGGGGCCTACTTGGCCGAAGTAGAAACACTAACTGCCGCCGAGAAAAGAACTTTGTTTGAACTCATAATGTGTCAGATTGATTTGCTTCGAGATCGCAAAAGACTCAACGCGCTTCAAACCAGTGGTCATAGCGACCCTGTTCTTGAAAAAGAGCTTCGTCGTTCTATTTCTGATACTACTTCAAACCACATGAAATTATCTAGCGATCTCAAGATGACTCGCAAGCAAAGGCTGGAGGGCAGAACTGAGGGCGGCTTAAGTCTTACTAAACTTGTCCAGCAGATGCAGGAGAAATCTAGCCGTAGAGATATAGGCAAAATTGGGGGCGCTTTGCGAATTGCGATAGACAAACAGAAGTCACAATTTGTGGAGGAAGAAATTTTGCTGCAAGGATCTAAAGAGGATAAGGAGGGCGAGGGAGATGAAGAAAAAGAATAAGGTCCTTATAACTGGTGTTACGGGACAAATTGGAAGTTATCTTGCAGATCTTTGTTTGGAAAAGGGAATGAAGGTTTTCGGCATGGCTCGCAGGTGTTCGCAACCTCGCATGGACAATTTACATATTGCTTCTGGATTTAGTAATTTTAAGATTGTGGAGGGAGACTTACAAGACCAAGGATCTCTTGATAGATTGGTCAGGAGGATTGGGCCAGATTTTGTGGTGAATTGTGCGGCCCAAAGTTTTGTGGCTGAATCATGGAATACTCCGGTTCTTACTGGAGATATTACTGGTCTTGGAGTTGTGCGAGTATTGGAGGCGATAAGAGTACATGCTCCTAGGTGTATATTTGTTCAGATGAGTAGTTCGGAAATGTTTGGGGATGTTGTGGAGGAACCACAGAATGAACAGACTCCTTTCAATATACGTTCGCCATATGGTGCTGCTAAATTGTATGCACATTGGATTACCTCAAATTATCGGGATTCTTATGGGATAAAAGCTAGGTGCGCCATTTGTTTCAATAATGAAAGTTCGCGAAGAGGAATTGAGTTTGTGACCCAAAAGATTGTGACCCATTTGGCTGAAGTTGGTTTTGGCAAGCGCAAAATTGTCCAGCTTGGCAACATGGACGCCAAGAGGGATTGGACCCATACGCAAGATATTGTGAGGGCGCTATATCTTATAATGACAGCAGAGAAGAATGATACTTATGTGGTGGGTAGTGGTGAACACCATACCGTAAAAGAGTTTTTCACCCTGGCTCACAAACATGTTAAAAAAGAGTTGGCCCCATATGCCGCTCTATTCGAGAAGAAATTTTCTATGCCTCCTGCGGGGGATTGTTTCGAAGTTTGCGAGAAATTTTTTAGACCAGCAGATGTAAATACGTTGCTTGCTGATCCTTCGAAGATCAGGAAGAGACTTGGATGGAAACCAGAAATCACATTTGAAGGAATGATTGCTGAAATGGCTTTTGGGGCGGTCAATAAAGTTTTCAGTAGGTTATATGAGTAATGGCGACGAAAAAAAAGAAAAGGGGGATACCTAAGTATGTCCTTATCCGCGACACAAGAGAAAAAGAAGGTCATGGGTGGGACTTTGACTTGGACGAATTTTGTGCGGGAACAGAGCACAAAAAGTTAGACGAGGGCGATTATACCATACAGGGAATGGAGCATCTTTTTCGAGTAGAGAGGAAGGGGTGTATATCTGAATTTGCTGGAAATATTGGTAAGCACAGGGCTAGATTTTATCGTGAGATCGAGCGGCTCAAGCCTATCAAATATAAGTTTATTGTTATCGAAGAAGATTTTGATACGATAGCTAATTACCACCTAAGTAACAAGATTACCCCTAACTACATCATTTCTAACATCATTAGTTTACAGGTTAAGCACGGTATTCAAGTGGTTTTTGTGGGTAAGGGTAAAAGGGCTGACCTCTACATTAGGTGGTTGTTTCATAAGATGTGGGAGTATTTTGTTAATGGAAGACTTTAATAAACATTTTGGCGTTTTAGTTGGGGGCATATTATGAAGGTAGAAGTGGTAAAGACTTTAGAATTTTGTTCCGGTGACCCATTGAGAAATAGTGATCATAGGATAGTGATGTTTTCTGATTCGCATATGGGTGATAGATCTAAAGCTGATAATTTTGATGAAAAGGCTTTTAAATGGTTTTTGTCTAATGTTGTAAAGGCTAATGATGTGCTAGTTGGGTTGGGCGATATTACTGATATATGGGAAAGTTCTCATGTTATGTTTCGGGCTTATGCCGGGCTTTTAAAAGATTTGTATAAGAACCCTAATTTTGTTTATGTGGTAGGAAACCATGACATGCAATTGTCTAAATATGCGCCGGTTTTTTGTGTTCATAAATATTGTAGTGATGGGATTTTAGGGGTTCACGGTAATGATGCAGATATTTTCAATAGCAAATTTAGTTTTATTGGGGCAATAGCTACTAAATTTAACGCAACTTTGGAACGTCTTTTTGGTCGCGGTTTAGATCACATAGATCGTAAATCTAAAAAAATTAACAGTCTAAAAACCCCGGCGCAATTAAGCGATCAAGAGTTTGGTCGTGTTAAGCATAATTATTGGAGTTATATGTCCAGTCTTATTGATGGAAATGATAGTGTTTTTATGGGGGTTTTTGGCCATACTCACAGGCTAGAAATAATAACTCAAGGTACAACCAATTTTAGGGGCAAGAAGGTAAAAAAAATAATGGTTAACTGCGGGGATTTTGTTGGAACTAATAGTTTTGTTTTGATTCACCGAAATCACTGTGCGCTATGCAGGGTGGTGAAATAATGCTTGGTTTGGATTTACCCAGTGATCAACTTGTTGCCTTGGACTTTACCGATTGGCAATTAGACATGATTCATCTTGGCTTGAGCAGGGATGAGTATCAAGCTGTCCCGAATATGTTTGGCCATTTGGATATCCCAGATCCTATGGAAGAGCTTGTTCACTTTTGTATGGAAAATCCCGCGTGGGCAGCTAAGTATATTCTTGGTGTAGAGATTCTTCCTTTTCAGGGGGTTATGCTTGAGGAGCTTTGGCACAAGCCGTTCCCTATGATTATAGCGTCTAGGGGTGCGGCAAAATGTGTGCGTGGGGATACTTTGATCGTGTTAGAGGATCGTATTGGTGAAATTCAAGACTTATTCAAAGATGCTAAGCCGTTAGAAAAAATTTCGCTTCGTGTTGGTATTTTTGGGGAAAATGGTTTTAAGCTATCGGATTATGGATGGTGTAATGGGCGTACCGATACGATAAAGATAGTGACAAGGAATGGTTATTTTATTGAAGGTACTTATAATCATCCTGTGCGAGTTGTAAGAAACGAGACTGTGGTTTGGGAGGATTTGTCCAAGATTGAAAAGGGTGATAGGGTTATAATTGATAGGACTGATATTTGGTTTCCTGAGAAAAATTCCAATAGCTTGGATATGTTAGACGGATATTGTTTGGGTTTATTAACGGGGGATGGGTGTTTAACACAAAAAAATGTTACTATATTTAGCACTGATGATGAAGAGTTGGTTATAGATTTGAATAAATGGAGTTTAAGGGAGTTTGATAAAGAGTTTGTAAAAACAAACAGTGCAAAATATGATTATAGACTGTACGGAAAAGCAATTAGAAAAACTCTATTAGATAAGTTTAATTTGAATTATTTTAAGGCTAATGTTAAGACGGTTCCAAAAATTTTGTTTTCATCAAAAAAAGAAGTGGTAGCTGCGTTTTTGTGTGGTTTATTTGATATCGATGGCTGTGTAACAGATAGGGGAACTGTTGAATTTTGTACTATTTCTGAGAAAATGGCAAAGCAAGTTCATGATATTTTATTGTTGTTTGGCATTGTATCTAGGCTGAGGGATTTTAAGCCTAAAAACGGGGAAGTCGCTTATAAAATTATAATCGGTGGTAATAATGTAGGGTTGTTTGCTGAGAAAATAGGTTTTAGATTAACAAGAAAACACAA
>Ga0180432_10004194_pt1 | contig 19942 bp, 12 predicted proteins | sample SS_ome_10_FD_132414 | JGI IMG/M metagenome (GOLD analysis project Ga0180432, IMG submission 132414) | Hypersaline lake sediment archaeal communities from the Salton Sea, California, USA - SS_1_MS_2 metaG | ecosystem: Environmental > Aquatic > Non-marine Saline and Alkaline > Hypersaline >...
GGGTAACAGTGGCTCTTGAAAAGCCCGTCATTATCTCACGAAAAGCAACGGATGCTCCTGGCAGGGCTGATCCTTCCTCATCAGTGACTGTCCCTTCCACGGTTACCAGTGTCGTCTGAGCTAGTGAATTTCTCCCGATCAAAAAGCACGCGGCGATAAGAATGTTCATCAACAAGGAAGCTTTTTTCAGTCGTGTCATCAACCCCTCCTTGTCTAGAACCTTAATGAATTGTCTTAGACTTTATTTAAAAGGAAAAACTAATCCTCATGTATTCAACTTCCCTTATTTAGAAATTTCAGGAATGTTTTCACGCGCCTTGCTTTATCTGAAGCCGGATCAATTTCAAGATATATGAGGAAATTTTCCTTGGCCTTCTCTTTTTTATTAGAACTCATGTAGCACATCCCCAATTGATAGTAGGCATCGGCCATTTTTGTATCCAAGTTGATGGCCCGTTCAAAATACTGGGCTGCTGCCTCAGGCTTCCCTTTATTGAAGAAGAGAGCTCCAATATTGTAAAAAGCATGCGGCGAAGTGATGTCTTCATCGGATAGTTTATTGATGAAACTCAGGCCTTTTTCCAGTTCTCCCATTTCTAAATATGCGTTTCCGAGCCTCATGATCGCATCTTTATTTCCGGGCTCCTTTGCCAACACTCTTTCAAAATGGAGAATGGCAGATTCATAATCCCCCATCATCATGTAGCACCTGCCTATGCTCAGGTTGACTTCGTAGAGCTCCGGGGTTTTTTCCAGAATCTCTTTATATTTAGCTGCCGCTTCATCAAATTTCTTTTGTTCAAGTAATGCTATCGCTTCATTTTCCAATTTGCTGACTGCATCGGCCAATTGCTTATCCAAAAACGTCTTCTCTGCCTGCTTGAGGATAATTTTCACGGGAGGATCCCTGCGGATCTCACTCACGGTGACGGATATTCTACCCGGGGCGTATCCGGCAGCTTCAACATCGATATACCAGATACCTCCGGTGATCCAGGAAGCTGTGAACTCTCCCTTCTTGTCTGTAGTTTTTTCAACTTTTGCGTTCAGTTCAGCATGGGTCAAAATAATTTTGGCCTGGATTACGGGCTCGCCGCTTTCTCCCAGCACGACTCCTTTTATCCTGCCTTTGCCCTTCCATTCTTGGGAGTATCCCAATATAGAGAAAATGAGGATGGCTGCGAATGTCAGAGCAAACCTTTTCTTGATAGTCATTTAATTACTCAGCTCTAAAAACTTTTCCATGCACTTCAACATTTCGTCTTCTTCACCCAGGGATTCATAAATCATGGCTAATTTTTGATACGCCTGAGCGAATTTAGCATCAATTTTTATCGCACTCTGGTAAAACAGGATGGCCTTATCATATTCTTGTTTTTCGTGGTATTTATTGCCCTGGGCATAAAACATATAGGCATCGGAAGAGCTTGTGGTTATATCCTTAATTGCGTTATCTGTATCATCGGCTATTTCTTCGTCCGAAACTTCAAAATTCGATTTGATTTTTTTTGTCAGCTCATCAACCATCGTGAGAACATCGTCTGCTTTCCCCTCAATTCTTTCTGAAGCTAAGAGCTCCATGGTGTTTGCTTCCTGTATCGTAATACTGACTCTTATGGTTTCACCCACCTTGATGTAGCTTCCCTGCACTATGTGTGTGGCTTTTCCACGATTTGCCACCTCCTTTAAATCCTCCGAAGAATACCGTTCTGCTTCTAAAAGATTCAGATGTCCGAGAATGCTGAAGAGCATATCCCCACTTAAAGCCCTGATATATTTCGATTGGTTGAGATCCTCAATCAACAGATCAGAAAGAGCACCTCTAAAATGTTCTAGACTCTCATCTCCTGTGTTGTTTTGGAAGTACATAACGGCAAGTGTGGGTTTATCTGATTGGATAGGAACTACTCCCTTTCGAGGAAGAAGCTTCCAGATGATCAAAGCTGCCGAAATTAGAACAATAAGAGCGGCAACCGGAACGAAGAACTTTTTCACGCTAAACTGGACGGTTATATCGCGTGATGTGATAGACCTTGTCCTTGGGATTTCGCTGGCTGTGGTCGGAATCCCTTTCTCAATGTTTTCAAGTTCAGCTCTTAAATCTCCAGCACTCTGATACCTTTTCTCTTCATCCTTTTCCAGGCATTTCAATATCAAATGGTTCAAATCATCCGGAATCTGAGGATTGATCTCCTGGGGATTTATGGGTGTTTTATCAGCATGTTTTCTGGCTATGCTTAGAGCGGTATCTCCTTCAAACGGCAATCGGCCCGTCGCCATTTCGTAGAGAATTACCCCTAAAGAATAAATATCCGAACGGTGGTCGATCGTTTTGCTTTCGACCTGCTCGGGTGACATGTATTCCGGAGTGCCGATCATCACTCCCGTTCCCGTGATACTCTCTGTCCTGACAGACCGGGCAATGCCAAAGTCCATTATGTGAACGTTACCATTTTTGTCGACCATTATATTGCTGGGCTTGAGATCCCGATGGACTATTCCTAATTTATGAGCTTCTTCCAATCCTTCACAGATTTGTTTGGTCACAGAGATTGCCGTTGGCATGCTGAGTTGCTTTGATCTTCGTATGAAGCTCTTTAAGTCTTCCCCGGAGACATATTCCATGGTGATGAAATGTGTCCCTTCGTCTTCTCCGAGGTCAAACATCTGACAGACATTCTTGTGGCGAATTTTTCGTGCGAGTCTTAACTCATTTCGAAATCTCTCGATTGTTCTCTTGCTTGATGCGATTTCAGATTTGAGTAGCTTTAGCGCCACTTCCTCATGTATTTTTGTATCTTCAACACGATAAACGTTCCCCATCCCTCCCATACCGAGCTGTTCAATGATTTCGTACCGATCGGCAAATTTAGTGCCTCTGGCTAGATATGGGGCAGGCGTTTCAAGGGTTTTGGTTACGTCTGGAATGAAATCAGGGGAAGTAAGATGAGTGCCACAGTCACCACAATACTGTTTGGTGTCTGGATTATCGGCATTACATTTAGGGCATTTAATAGCCAAGTTATTTCCCCTATGCTGTGGCCACAGAATAGCAGTTTAAAAAGGCAGAGTCAATTAATTCAGCCTGAGGATTTGGTCATAAAACAAGAACAGACAACCTGTATTCAAAACAGATGGCCTGTTTTCCTTCTAATGTTGGCTGTTTTCTTTTCTGTTGCCAAAGGGGCAAAAATGCATGTATAAATGGGTGTCTAGTGCAAAAAAAATAAGCCATAAAAGAGAGGAGAGATTATGAGATACAGAAGGACTTTGGTTATTATTGGTGTTCTATGTCTATACCTTTTTCTTACAGGTGTTCCCCTCAGTTCAATTGGAGCAGAGACCTATGACATTCTGATAAAAAATACGCAGATTATAGATGGCACGGGGAAAGCTGCATACAAAGGCAATGTGGCTATAAAGGGAGAGCGTATTGTCGCTGTGGGAAAAACCAAAGGGGATGCCAAAGTGGTGATCGATGGGACGGGCCTCGTCACCTGCCCGGGATTCATCGATCCCCACAGTCACGCGGATATGACCATCATGAAATATCCTCTGGCTGAAAACCTTGTCATGCAGGGAATCACTACGTTTCTAGGTGGGATGTGCGGCATTTCTCTTGCCCCTCGGGGTGAGGATAACTACTTCGGGATGAAAAAGGAGGATGCCGAGGCCCTCATCGATTGGACGACCTTCGGGGAATTTCTGGATAAGCTTGAAGACATCGGTCCGTCCATCAACATTGCCCCGCTCGTAGGGCACGGTGCTTTGAGGAATGTTGCCATGGGCAATGATTTCAGGAGAAAGGCCACAGCGGCTGAGGTCGAAGAGATGAAAAAGCTTGTGGCCGAGGCTATGGAGAGCGGCGCCTTCGGCCTCTCGGTCGGGCTCGATTATTTCCCGGGCAAGTTTGCCGATCTGGATGAGATCGTCCCCTTGGCCGAAGTAGCCAGGGAATACGGAGGAATGTATTTTCCTCATACCCGGTTCACGAACTTCGAGTGGCCGACTGAAGATCCGGAAGAAGTCTGTTTCGGACGTTATCTCGGTCCTCCGGAGAATGTCTGGGTCGGCACATACAGAGGTGTGATCGAGGCTATCGAGGTCGGAAAAAAAGCCAAGATACCGGTCCACATGGCCCACATCGGGAATCTCTTCTTGACGCCTCAACCCCATCCGGATTTTCTGGAAGAGGCCACGGCCAAAGCCACGCTTTGGGTCATCGAAAAGGCCATAGAGGAGGGTGTGGATTTTTCCTACGATGTTGTCGCCCATGCCAACAGCATCTGCCAGAACCAGAAAATGGTGGATGCTTTCTATAATGTAGAGGTGGAAGGACTGAGCTGGGTGCGCCAATTTGAAAAGGACGAATTTTTAGAAAGGCTTGAGACCCGAGAGTTTCGCAATAGGCTGAAAAGAGTTCACGATTCCTGTAATCTCGTTTTTGGTTGGGTGCATACAAAGGTCGATCCCTACTGGGCCGACTGTTTCACGATCGTGGAATGCGCCGGGATGGATTATGCAGGGAAGATTCTCGGAAATATCGCAAGAGAGAAGCAGATGGATCCTCTGGAGTTGATGTTTGACATGTTGGTCAAAGATCCCGAGACCATCTGGATTCAGCATCTGGACCGGAGAGGATCTGAAGTCATGAATGCCGTCTATCTCGATCACCCTGCGGCCTATCCCTGCACGGATACATTCGCCCTGCCCTGTGAGCCTGTGCCCGGAGAATGGTTTATGGGCTTTGACCTCGGAACCCCGCCGCCCATTGCCTATGGGTTGTTTCCCCACTACATCAATACCTACATCAAAAAGCTGAAGGTCTTCAGTCTGGAAGAGGGAATCAAGAAGGCCACCTGCCTGCCTGCGCAGAGATTTGGCATAAAGGATCGTGGCGTGCTTAAGCAGGGCGCCTTTGCTGACATCGTGATTTTTAACGCGGAGACGATCAAGGACAATCTGGATTTTGCCGATCCAGCCCAGGCTCCATCAGGAATCGAGTATGTCCTTGTCAATGGTACAATCGTTCACAGAGACAATGCCCACACCGGAGCAAAGCCTGGCAAAGTGCTCCGCCATTCCGCATCCACTCGTTAGTCAGATTGGTTCAGGAAGCGAGGGCAGAATGCCTCTTTCTCTTTTTTTGGATGCAAGAACATAAAACCAAAAAACCCCATCCCGTGAAAACTACCTGTCTAAAGGGCTGTGAAAAGTCCGTGAAATATGGGACGTGAAAATATATTTTTTTTATCAAAACCCGGGGATTTGTTTAGGAAAATAATCCTGGCAGGTGCCCTCGCGAAGGACATCGGCTGTGCAGCAGTGCAAGCCGCCGCCGAAGGCACTTGCCGCACCAAAAGGAACCGGAATGACTTCAAGTCCATGCTTGTCATACAGTTCCATCTGCTTGACTTCTTGAGCATCCACACAGACCGTATTGGGGTCGACCATGAGCGAATTCATGGATAGCCACTGGCTGCAGAAGGACAGCGGCGGGTAGCCGTCGAGGGCAGGTTCGGCACAGTCGATGACTTCCCAGTCGTTCTTTTTGAAGAACTCCAGCATTCCGGGCGCAAGCGGATCACGGGCTCGATTCTTAATCGCCAGTCCCGGCCGCACCAACACAAAGGTGGCATCGATGTGGATGGGGTTCGTTTCGTGAAACCAGATTACATGGAGGCGATGGTCGGCAAAATGCCGGCGCAGCCAGCCCACTCCGGCTTTGTTCGTGACTGACGAATTGTAGACAAAAAGATCTTTCCCGGCCCGGCCGACATCGGCTGCGTCGAAGCAGGGCTCTTCCTCTGTCAGAACCCAATCCTGATTCTGAATGGCCTGCTCCTTCTCCTCTGCGCTTTTTGTTTTCCATTTTTTCCAGTAGTCTTTTTTGTACGTGCGTTCGGTCAACCTGGGTTTGGGCGCGGCTTCCCATCTGAAATTGGGATCCTCTTTGAAATACTGCTCCAGCAGGGGGCGGTAGCAGAGGTACTCGTACCAGCGGCTCCGTTGGGACATGGTTGCTTCCAGAATTTCGTTGCCGACAGTCAGCAACACATCTCTCAAAGAGGCACAGCCGAACATGGTTTCATTTGTCCAATCCGGTGTCTGCACGGTCTGGTTGAAGTCCAGCGGAGTTGGACGATCGACGCGAACGCCACGGCTCTCCAATATTCTTGCCAGGCCGTCTAATTGTTCGTTGGCCTTGTCCTCCATTTCCTTGGGAAGAGGCCCGTATGTTCCCAGAGGAAAACCGTGTTTCGGCCAGTCCCGTTCTACAGCCGGTTCCGGAGCCGTAACCACTGTGCCGTCGGCTCTGCCGACGATGATGTGTTTCAGCGGATCCCACTCGTTCCAAGAGTTGACAACGGTTTTTTGATATGTGTCTGTCATTTTTTCTCCAGTGCATTAAGTATATCAGCCGGACGAACCGGTATATGATCTATTCGCACGCCGACGGCGTTATAGATGGCGTTCAGTATGGCTGCCGGAGTGTTGGTCAGCGTTCCTTCGCCCAAGCCTGAAGCGCCGTACTCCCCGGCACCTTCCCACACTTCGATGAGAGCAGGCTCTATCTCTGGCATATCCACCATGGTCGGGACTTTGTAATCGATAAAATTGAGGTTGAGGGGAACGCCCGATTGACGGTCATAGACGATTTCTTCAGTCAGAGTTTCACCGAGAGCCATGGTCTGACCCCCGACCTGCTGGGCTTCGGATCCCGAAGCATTGAGCACAGTGCCGGCATCGTTCACCACGACCATCCGCAGCACTGTCACTTCTCCGGTTTCGATATCCACCTCCACTTCCACAAAAGTTGCCTGATAGGGGACACCCGTAACCTGAGAATCGGCTCCTCGGCTGATCGTCACCTCAATGGGCACATAGGGCACATAATCGACATGCCACCAGAGCAGATCCTTCACTGTCTCAGATTTATCCGTATTGGTTGTGACGAACACGCGTCCATCTGCCACATCCAAATCTTCTGCCTTGGCTTTGAAGTGGTGAGATGCCAGGTTCAAGATTTTGTCTTTCACTTTGGCGGCTGCGTCGGCGATAAGTTCGGCAAGAAGGAGCCCGACCGCGCTGTCTGTCTGGACTGCGTCCTTCAAACAGGTGTCGGTGTCCACTTTTTCGATCCAGTGGATGTCCTCTGGCGATATGCCCAGAAAGCTGAGCGATTCAGCGCAAGCCAGAAGAGCCACGTTATTGGAACCGCTCCCTGTTTCCACGGTGGGGGCCATCAGTATCACGCTGAGATCGGGATTGACCGTTATCCCGACCTGGATCTCGCCGCGGGGCTTTTCTTCCCATTCGGCGTGCCAACACTGATGGAAGGAGTATCCCATACCTCTTTTTTTGCAGCCGTCGATCAAAGGCCCCTGATTGGGTGGTTGGCGCTTTTCCCAGCCGATGCGGCGCGCCCCTTCTTCAAGAACAGCTTTAAGGCTCTTGTTGGGTTGCGGCAGCCATTCCTGACCGAAATTTTTTACGGCCAGCTCTACTGAATCCACCCCCAATTTTTCCGCCAGTTGATCCAGCAGCGGACCGAGCATCTGGTTGAACTGGATGTTCCCGGTGCTGCGCATCATCCCGCTTGGGACGCGGTTGGTGTAGGCCAGGTATCCCTCCATTTTGACGTTGGGTATATGGGCCAACTGCCTTTCGCTGATCTCGAAGGGGACATATTTAAGAATTCCGGAAGACTGATTGGCATGGGCCCCGACATCCGACAGGCCGTAAAAAGAAGCAGCTTGAATTATCCCGTCTTTTTTAGCCCCCAGTTTTCCTGTCCATGTTATCTGTAGCCTCGTATCATGGAAATCTTCTCTACGGGTATGCTTGTATTTCACCGGTCGCCCCACCTTCTTTGCCAGCAAAGCCGTGAATATAAAGAAGGATTGGTCGCCCGTGTTCCAGCGCCCCATCGAGGCTCCCAGATAGGGACAGATGACGCGTATCCGGTGAAGGGGCATATCCATCATCTCGGCAATCATCATCCGCGTCTGATCGGCCTGGTACGAATTCGTATAGCAAATAAGCCTAGCACCTTCCCAGTAGCCCATGCAGCCCATGCTGTCCAGGCAAGCATGGTCGGCATAGTGATGGCTGGATGTCCACTCGACGATCACCTCTGATTCGGCAAAGCCCTTTTCGACGTCGTTTTTTTCGTAGAAGACATCCCGAGAACTAACTTCTTCATCCAGCTCGATGTTTTCGCCCGGTTTTCGAGGATCTGCGGGGAGAAGGTTTCCCTCCGGGTTGATTTCCGGGTGGATGGGATGAGCGCCGGGCTTCAAGGACTCTTTGGGATCGATAGAGAAGGGGAGGACCTCCCATTCGATGTCGAGAAGTTTGAGAGCTTCCTCGGCGATTTGTTCTGTTTCGGCGGCAACCACGGCCCCGTTTTTATCGCCGTGGCAGTGAAACGTATCGCCCAGGATGCGCTGGTCGTTATAGCGGAGGTTGGCCCAGCGGTTGTATGGCACGGTGCTGCCCACCGATGCCCAGGCGTGGGTTGTGGGCTTGAGTGCCTGAATTTCCGGATCGAAACAGGTCAGGATTCCGTGCACGCCAGGTAAGGCCGAGGCCTTTGTTGTGCCTATCTTTGTGATCCGTGCATGGGGATAGGGGCTGGTGAGCACCTTGGCAAACAGCATGCCCGGGAAGCGGCTGGCCTGACAGATATCATCGAGAAATTCCGCCTTTCCGCTCGCTTTTTTCAAGCCGTCGGCCACCCGAGGCGTATAATTTCCCATGTATTTCCTTGGCTTTCTGTTTGCTCGTGGTCTGAATGGTTCTCTCATGTGTCGGTTATGAAGCCATCATTTTATTTAGATTTTCTTCATTTGTAAATTTCAATTTTCCTTTTAGGACATGAATGAGTGATTTTATGCACCCAAATACTTTGTTTGACAGAAGTTTGAGAAATTTAATCTTCTGGCACTGAGTTTCGGGGAGTGTTTTTATCCATGAATTTATTCATTCTTCGACGCCAGAGATCCAGCCCAAGCCCAGATCTCCCAGTTTTTTCTCGGAAGGTGTGCCTGTGGCCTTGTCCCAACCGGCCATCTCATAGTATATCTCTCTGGCCTTATGGAATTGATCCTCTGTAATGGCCGCACCATCCGTTGGGCCACCTTTGAGGGGTATCGTAAGCTTTTTGGGGATGACATCCTCTTTTTGATCGATTCTTTCCCGGACATTGAAGGCTCGCATCATGTTGATTCTTCGTTCGCCTACGGTCATCAACTCATCTAAGGTGACATCCCAGCCTGTAACGGCGTTGACGAGTTCTGTCAATTGGGTGGGGCCGTAGAGCTGCCATCCCGGTCCAAAGACAAAGTGACAGACGTTGAGCGAATCCATCATGCTGTAAAAGCATTGCGTTCGAAAGGCGAAGCGTACTTTTTCTTTATCCATAGCTTGCGACAGCCTTGGATTGTTCAACCCCAGCTCGGCGAGACGCTCATGGAATCCCAGCTCTGGATCGTAGGATTCGTCGTGCTCACTCGACATGTGATCGGGGCCAAAGGGATTCACGGCATAAATTATTGCCAGCGATCGCTTGACCTGGGGCATATGAGCCGGGAGCTCTTTGTTCTTGATGGTGATGAGAAAATCTTCGCTCCCCTGGCCGATGACTTTGGCTGCTCGAGCGGATCCCTCTGCCAGAATATCCCCGAATCCTTCACGCTTGGCGATCATCTCGGTCATTTTGACCATGGCCGCAGCATTACCGAACTTGAGTGGGATGCCATTCGTGTCTTTTTCGGTGAGGATTCCTGCTTCAAAGCATTCCATGGCCCAGGCAATGGTGGCTCCGCAGGATATGGTGTCCACCCCGTATCTGTTGCATATTTCGTTGGTTTTGGCGATGGCTTTGAGGTCATTGATGCAGCAGTAGGAACCGAAAGTGGAAACGGTCTCGTATTCAGGAGCCCCATATCGAGGATCGACTGGGTAAGGCCCCTCAGTCACTTCCACTTCCCGCTTGCATCTTACCGCGCAGCCAAAACAGGTGGTCCGCTGTTTGACCAGAGTCTCATTCATGCGCTGTCCGGAGATGGCCATGAAGTCATCGAAGACACCGCTGTTAAAGTTCCGGGTGGGGAAGCCTCCTGTCTCGTTTTGGAAAGGAACGAGCTCAGCTGTTCCGAGAAGAGACAAGCCTATGACGGCCGATTCTTCAAGATTGTTCACGCCCCACCTGGCCAGTTCTTGGACTCTGGATTTATCGGCTGAATCCGGACGAGCCTTTCCCCGGACAGCGACAGCTTTCAGATTCTTGGAAGCCATGACCGCGCCCATTCCTGTCCGTCCGTTCGCTCGGCTGCACATGTTGATCAGTCCGGCAAAGCGAACACCTTTTTCTCCGGCTGGCCCGCATTGGAGAACCTCGATTCTCCGGTCATCCAACTCCTGCCGTATTGTTGTTTCGACCTCACCGGTTTCTTTCCCCCATAAGTGTCCGGCATCCCGGAGTTCCGCTTTGCCGTCGTGGAGCCAGAGGTAGACCGGTTTTGGGGATTTGCCTTTGATGATGAGAGCATCATATCCGGCAAATTTCATCTCAGCAGGCCAGAAACCTCCGCACTGAGAATCACCGATCGTTCCGGTCTGTGGAGACTTGGCCACTGCGGTCATCCGGCTCTGGCCTGAGATGGGCACTCCGGTGAGCACACTCAAGGCCAAAACCAGCGTATTTTCTGAACCTAGAGGATTGGCTTTTGGCGGGATTTCTTTGAGTGCGTAGTACAGTCCTAAAGCACTCCCTCCCAGATATTTTCTGTAGAAATCGTCTCCGGGTTCTTCGATATGGAAAATTTCCTTTGTCAAATCCAGGTGCAGGATTTTTCCATGGTAACCAAAGGGCATGAATTCAGCTCTCCTTGATTTTTGGCATCAAACCCTCATTGTAAGAGTGATAACACCATTTGTAAATTTTATTTCACTGTTCTATGGTGTCCAGCAATTTTTACCCAACGATAATTTTATGATAGGATTACCAACACGAATGTCAAACCAGAGTAGCGCTCCAGCTCCCAAAAAACTGCGACTGTTCGATATTGTCCTGTTCAATGTCTGCGCTATCGTGGGTCTGGATACCATCGGCGCCGGGGCCGGCATGGGCGTGAGCGGGATGACCTGGCGGCTGTTGGGCATTCTGCTCTTTTTTATTCCCTATGGATTCGTCTCGGCGGAATTGGGTTCGACTTGGCCCAAGGCCGGGGGAATCTATGTTTGGACCAAAAAGGCCTACGGAGATTTCTGGGGGACCATGGTCTCCTGGCTGTACTGGATCAATGTCGTCTACTGGATGCCCTCCATTTATGTCACCTTCGCGGCTGTCTTTACGTCGGTCTTTTTTCCAGGATTGTCTACCAGTGCACAGACCTATCTCCAGATAATTATAGGAATGATTTTGATCTGGTTCACTGTTTTCCTCGGAATCAAGAACATCACCATGAGTGACTTTGTCACAAATACGGGTGCGATCATCAAAACTCTCCTGTTTTTTTCGCTAGGATTATTCGGAGTTGTGTATGCATTGAAATTTAAGATGGCAAACAGTTTTGCCCTGCCAAACTGGAAAATAACCTGGGACTCCACTGTAGCCCTGGCACCGGTTATCGTCTACAACTTCATGGGATTCGAGCTGGTCAGCAGTTTTTCCGACAAGTTGAAATCTCCCAAAAAAGATATCCCCAGGGCGATCATGTTGGGAGGAGGCTTGATTTCGGTGATGTATATCGTAGCCGCCTTCGGTGTTCTGGCCATTTTTAGGGCAGAGGATATCAACATTGTCACCGGGATAAGCGATTCCCTGAAGATCCTCGTGGCCAAGACACTGGGAGAACAATTTTCCTGGCTTTTTTATCTGATGATTATCTGTTTCCTGTTGAGTCTGTTTGCCTTCATGTTCTCCTGGGCCTTCGGCGCCAACTGTGTCATCGGCGAGACCGGATTGGACAAGAAAGCAAAAATTCTCGGCCACAGGCATAGAAAGTATGATTCCCCGGATTATGCTTTTTATGTGATGGGTGTCGTTGGAACACTGCTGCTCATCGGAAATTACATCGGGATGCAAAATGTGCAGCAGATCTTCTGGACGATTTTTGCGCTTTCTTCAATATTGTTTTTGTTGCCCTATCTGTTCATGTTCCCGGCCGTTCTCAAACTCCGGCGCATTGAACCGGAGACAGAAAGGCCCTTCAAGGTTCCGAGTGGAAAGCTTGGGCTCTGGATTTCTGTTATTCTGGGCGAGTTCTTCCTAATGCTGGCCGTCGTGTTCTTTTTCGTTCCTCCTGAGAATACCGAAAACGTTCTCAGGTATGAGCTCTCTCTCATCATAGGTATTACGGTCACCATAGCCGTCGGCCTCTTCATCCACTTCAAAAGCAAACGAAAAAAGTTAGAATAGCGGATATCTCAGCCATATTTCATCCAAAACGCAAAGATTAAAGATTTTTCGCCTTTTTTTAATAGATGGCAACCATTTCTACTATATTACGTACATATAGATGAGAGGTGAATTGATGAAAGATCTTACACTGACAGAAGAGCTGATACTATGGGCTGTTTGGAAGCTCGAAGGAAATGCGTATGGTGTGACCATAAGAAAGCGAGTGTCTGAAAGGACAGGCCGGATCTTTCCCTACGGCACGCTTTACGGCATACTGGCCAAGCTGTGCAGAAAAGGATTTGTTGCAAAAAGCGTCAGTGATCCCACCCCGATACGGGGTGGGCGGAGCAGGAATTATTACCGTATCACCTCCAGGGGGCGAGAGGCTCTCAAAGCGGCCCTAGCGCTGAAAAAGACTCTCTGGGATGAGGAATCGGAATTGGCCCTGGGCGCAAAATAGCTCGTTTGAAAACATTGAAACATGAATAGCGCGGAACAATGAGCCACAAAATAAAAAAGCCTCCCCAAATTGCAGAATGGCTGCTCCGGCGTTTGGCAAACCGGGACGAAACAACAGCCATCGTCGGTGACTTCGAGGAGGAGTACTTCGAGCGTGCCGATTCGCACGGTTTCTTCAAAGCACGGCTATGGTACTGGAGGCTTGTCTTTATTTCTCTCCCCTCGTTCTTCACAAATCTTTGTTATTGGAGCGGAGCCATGATGAAAAATTGCCTGACAGTGGCATTGCGGAATGTGAGAAGACACAAGGGCTTCTCTGTCATCAATATCGCAGGATTAGCCGTGGGCATGGCTGCCAGCATCCTCATCGCGATCTTTGTTCTTCACGAGCTGAGTTTTGACCGCTATCATGAGAAGGCGGGCCGGATTTACAGAGTGGTCGCCCAATTCGAACCCACCGGAGAGAAAAAGGGGGCGTACACAGTCCCTCCCATGGCCCAGGCCATGCTGGATGAGTTGTCAGAGGTCGAGCATGCCGTGCGGCTCAGCCTCTGGCCTGGTAATGATCTGGTGCGATATGAAGACAAGCTCTTTTTGGAAAAAGGTGTGATTTTTGCCGATGCCAGCATCTTTGATGTGTTCACGATTCCCTTTATCCTCGGAGATCCACAATCCGCTTTGGTCGAGCCGCGCACGATTGTGATCGCCAAAGATATCGCTCGGAAATATTTCGGCACCAAAAATCCTTTGGGAAAATCGTTGCGGTTTGAAGACGAGGGAAGGGATTTTAAGATCACTGGTGTCATTGAGAATTGCCCTGCGACATCCCATTTCCAGTATGAGATGATCGCTTCGATCATATCTGACAGAACGGCTTTTGATACCGGATGGGGCGGCCATACCTATTTCACGTATGTCAGTCTCAGAGACGAACAGGCAAGGCCTCAGTTGGAGGCCAAACTGCCCGATTTTTGCAGAAAGCACTGGGGGGCCCATCACTATGCGGAGACGGGGCAAACCTATGATGAGTACATAAAGGACGGAAAAGAATATTACGGATTTGCTTTGGAGCCTCTCACGGATATCCATCTCAATCGAGGAGTCATCGATAACCTGTCCGTCAAAGGGAACAAAACTTATGTGGTTGTTTTTTCTCTCATCGCGTTCTTTATCCTGCTTATCGCCTGCATCAATTTTATGAACCTCTCCACGGCTAGATTTGCCCATCGGTCCAAAGAGGTGGGAGTGCGAAAGGTCCTGGGCTCCAACAACAAACAGCTCGTCTGGCAATTTCTGGGCGAATCCGTGCTTCTGAGCCTGTTTGCACTCGTGTTCGCTGTACTTCTGGTCAAGATTGTTTTGCCCATATTCCAGAACCTGGCCAGTCGGCAGCTTGAGCTGCAGCTCTTCCAATCCGTATTTGCATTGCCGATACTTATAGGGTTTGCCATCCTAGTCGGTGTCCTTGCGGGTTGTTACCCGGCTTTTTTCCTCTCGAATTTCCAGCCTGCCTGTACAGTCAAAGGGGTGGTGGGGCGAAAATCCAAAGGCAACATCTTGCTTCGCCGCGCTCTTGTCGTTCTCCAATTTGCCGCGACCTTCGGGATCTTCTTCAGTACGTTCGTAATTTCCCGTCAGCTGGAGTATGTCCAGGATAAACAGTTGGGTTTTGACAAAGACCATGTTGTTGTCATCCATAGAGCGTATGCTCTGGGAAAGCAGGCCGGCGCGTTCAAGCAAGAACTGCTCAGGTATACCGGCATACTCACGATATCCGACACAGAGAGCTTGCCCGGGAGGCATTTCAACCCCAACAGCCACAGGCTGGAGGGGAGGCCGGCCACAGAGACTCCAACCCTTCACACCATGTATGGCGATCATAATTTTGTTGAATTGCTCAACCTCGAGATCGCTCGAGGCCGCTTTTTTTCACCCGAGATCCCAACGGATGCGACATCATCTGTTGTGATCAATGAGCGAGCTGTTAAAGAGCTGGGTTTGACCGATGCCGTGGGGAAGCGCCTCCATAAAGAATTCGGCGGCGCCAAACCGGGTGAGTTCGTCACGATCATCGGGGTGCTCAAAGATTTTCATTTCAATTCCCTTCATCAAGAGATCCTTCCCATGATCATTCGCCCTCTTTCCGCAAGGACATGGTATTTCACTTCCGTGAGGATCAGGCCGAAAAATATCCCCGATAGCTTAGCTCAGATTGAAAAGACGTGGAATAATTTCACCGGCGGTCAACCCTTCGAGTATTCATTCCTGGACGAAGACTTTGACAACCTCTACAGGAGCGAGAAGCGGATGGGACAAATTTTTTCCGTGTTTGCCGGGCTTGCTATTATTATTGCCTGCCTGGGATTAGTGGGGCTCATTTCTTTTACGGCTGAGCAACGCACCAAGGAGATCGGGATCCGCAAAGTGTTGGGGGCCTCTGTTACGAAGATCGTCTGTCTTTTGAGCCGGGAGGTGGTTGTGCTTGTTTTTGCGGCAACGCTCGTTGCCGCTCCGATCGCTTATTTTGGCATGCACAGGTGGCTGGAAAATTTTGCCTTCCGCATCGGCATTTCTCCGTCTATGTTTATCCTGACAGCGTTGGGAACACTTGCTGTCGCTTTCTTATCTGTGAGTTTTCGGGCGATCAAGGCCGCTCAGGCCAACCCCATCGATTCGATGCGGTATGAATAGGATGTTCTGCATATTGCGTCATAGAAACCATGCCCGCCTCCGGCCTTCAAACGGTTTTTGCCATCACACATTCCGATTACTCTATAACCCAAGTTGGCCCAGTGTCATCACGGAAATGGAAATGCATACCCTGCTGCTTTATTTGTATTTTTGTTTTTGATATATAGATACTCAGGTGGAAAGATGAGCCAGGAAAAATTCTACTTGCCTGATTTAGACCCATTCTTAACGCTCGATCAGGAAGTCGCACGGATTCAATCCCTTCTTGACACCCTGAAACCTGAAGAATGGACAAATCCCACCCGTTGTGAGGAGTGGACGGTCAGGGACCTTGTTGCCCATCTCGATAGTGTGGAAGAATACAACGAGGCTTGTTTAAAGGACCGTGTCGAAGAATTCATCTCCGGATTCGAGGACCTGGATACATTTAACGCCCAAGAGATAAAAAAGCGGGCCCAACTTTCCAATGAAGAGATTATGGAGCAGTGGGCCAACCGTCAGGCCCGGGTGAGAGGGGAGTGGGCAAAATTGGGCCTCAGGGCCGCTATCCCCACCTTCAAAGGGCCCTTTCCACTGCACACCCAGATCTGGTACATCAACTCGGAATACGCCACACATGGAGATGATATGGGCGTTTTTGTCGGGGAGGAAGAGGGGGAGTTTCGGTTGATGTGGAGGGTTCAATTCTCGCTCTTTGCGCTTCAGCAGCGGGAGAATCCCCCCGGTCTTGAACGAACGGATGATGGCATTGTCGTAACCGTCAACGATTCCCGGATGACCTTCTCGGATGAGGATTTTGTGTCTGCCGTGAGTGCGCGCCTCCCTCTTCCCGAGGACCCGGAAAATCGAATGACTGTCGCGTCACTGCGCACTCTGGTTTAACAGTACTCTGTAATGATGGCGTCAAAAAAAAACACGCTTCTCTCCCTCTTGAAACGCCTTAAAACTCTAGTTGGCATCGGGCCACATTTGATTCTGTTAGGTCTTCTCCTTGAGGGTTTGACTCTAGCCGTTCGCAGATGGATTTCTCTGCCCATATCGATAAACGTTAAGATCCAAATCATCTTAACCATACCTTGTGTCACCGCGTGCCTTTTAGGCATGATATGGTTCAACAATACATTAAACTTGATTAAGGTTCACTTGCTGAATGGCAAGAATAATCTCATCACGCATGGCCCTTTTAACTACGTGAGACATCCGCTCTACTCTACGCTCCTGATTACACTGCCACCTCTGACAGCAATCTGGTTTTCAGATCTTTTGTTCATTGTTCCTTGGATTCTCATGCTTATTCTTTCCCATTATGTGGTTCCTCTGGAAGAACGAGGATTGATTGAGACATTTGGAGAAAATTACGAACTGTATCGAAGATACGTTCCGGCGTTACTGCCATACAAGGGTTCAGGCGGCCGGCGTTTTCGTAGGCATTGCGGCGAGTTAACGCCTAATAGCACGTCTCATTGACTCTTCACCAGGAAGTTGATATTCTTTCATAAAATCATCAGAACATAAAATGGCAACAAAATGCCCCAACTGTCAGCATGAGAATCCCGACGATACCCTGTTCTGCGGTAGATGCGGTAGACCTTTGGAATCCGCTGATGGGATCTCTGTCACGAAAACTCTAATCACACCTGAAGAAAGCCTGGAAAAGGGCAGCACCCTGGCAGGACGCTATACGATTATCGAGGAGCTCGGCCGTGGAGGGATGGGCGTGGTCTACAAGGCCGAAGACACCAAGCTCAAAAGGACTGTGGCGCTTAAGTTCTTGCCTCCCGAGCTGACCCACATTCCGGATGTCAGCGATCGCTTCATGCGCGAGGCCCAGGCGGCCGCGGCTCTTGACCACCCCAACATCTGCACCGTCTATGAATTCGATCAGGCTGAGGAGACATCCTTCATCTCCATGGCCTACATCGAAGGCCAGAGCCTGAGAAAAAAGATCGAATCGGGCCCTCTGGAACTGGAAGAAGCCCTCAGGATAACCACACAGGTTACCGAAGGTTTGCAGTTAGCCCATAAGAAAGGCGTGGTCCACCGGGATATCAAAAGCGCCAACATCATGGTGACGGAAGCCAACCAAGCGAAGATCATGGATTTTGGGCTGGCCAGGATATCGGGAACAACGCTGCTGACACAGGAAGGGGCGGCCATGGGCACGATCGCCTATATGTCGCCCGAGCAGGCAAGGGGGAAAGAAGTCGATCACCGCACAGATATCTGGTCCTTGGGTGTGGTGCTTTATGAGATGCTCACCGGGCAGCTGCCTTTCAAGGGGGAACACGAACAGGCCATCGTGTATTCCATCTTGAAGGAAAAGCCCGAGCCGATAACAGACCTAAGACCAGACATTCCCGTGTCCATTGAGCAGGTGGTGAGCAAAACACTTGAGAAGGATCCGGACAAACGCTACCAGAACGCAGAGGAGCTGCTGGATGATTTGAAATCCATCTCTGCCGGGATCGTGCCGGAAGAGATCAGAACCAGGCTGAGGAAGGAAAAGCTGCGCAAAAGAAAAAGGGCCTTCCTTTATGGAGGAGCAGCGGGTCTACTTTTGGCGGCGGTTGTGATAGCTTTAATTCTTTTTAACGGCCCGACCAAAGCGATAGATTCCATCGCCGTCCTGCCGCTTGAGAACCGCACCGGTGATGCGGAGCTGGAGTTCTATGTCGATGGCTTAACCGAGGAACTGATCGGACATCTGGCGCAGATCAGCGGCCTCCGGCGGGTCATCTCCCGGACGACGATGATGAGATTCAAAGAAACGGACAAATCCCTGCCCGAGATCGCCCGGGAGCTGCATGTGGACGCCCTGGTGGAAGGGACGGTCCACGAGGTCGGAGAACATGTGCGCCTCCAGTTGCAGGTGTTCGATGCACTCCCCGAGGAGCAGAACCTTTTGGCCCAGACCTTCGAAGGGGCAGGGACCGATGTGCTGATGATGTACGGGGAGATCGCCCGGTCTATTGCCGGAAAGCTCAATGTCAAACTGACGGCAGAAGAGGAAACACGATTTGCTCAGGCCCGCCGGGTCAATCCCAAAGCCTACGAGGCCTGTCTCTTGGGTTGGTCCCACTGGTCCAAGCTCTCGCCGGCGGACCTGGAAACAGCCAGACAGTACTTCGAATCCGCCCTGGAAGAGGATCCGGATTACGCCCTGGCCCACGCAGGGATGTTTTTTGCCCTGATCACACGTGGGCAGATTGGACTGGCTCCCGCCGGCGAGATCCTGCCGGAAGCGAAACCCTACCTCTTCAAAGCCCTGGAATTGGACAACACTCTGACGGAAGCTCATTTCGCCATGGCCGGCCTGAAAACCTGGTGGGAGTGGGACTGGGAAGGCGGGGAGGCCTCATTCCTTCGGCTCATCGAGCTCAATCCCAATTATGCCGTGGGCCGGGCGTATTACTCGCATCTGTTGTGTTATTTAAAGCGTAACGAGGAAGCCGCGGCCCAGGGAGCGTTAGCCTTGGAATTGGACCCCCTCAATTCGCTGATCATGAGTATGCATGCCAATACTTTATTATTACTGAGAAGATATGACGAGGCCATCGCTCAGTGCCGCAACGTGCTCAGAACATCGCCCAATAATATACAGTCACTTGCTGTTCTCTGGGAAGTGCTCCACTCGAAGAGGCAGTATGATGAGGCGCTGGATGGGGCGAAAGCGTTTTATGCGGCCTTGGAGCTGACGCCGGTCGTCGAGGCCATCTCGAGCGGATATGAAACGGGCGGCTACCCGAGGGCGATGCGCGCCGCAGCGGAAACCCTGGCCTCAATCTCGGAGCAGGTCTATGTCGGTCCCTGCTTCATCGGCTTTCCTTATGCCGCTGCCGGAGAAACGGACAAAGCCCTGGAATGCTTGGAGAAAGGGTTTGAGATCGGAGATCCCAACATGCCCTATATGGAAGAGCCTATTTTCGCCGATCTTCTCGGTGATGAACCGCGTTATCAGGACCTGCTGCGCAAGATGAATCTGTCACAGGGAAAACAATAAATTCCGCAACTTCAGAAAGAAAACTAACCGAGAGATATATCTGGAATGGAAGCTGCCGCCATTTCGCATCATGAAAAATATCATAAAGAGAAATCAAAAATATCCAGATTTTTTTAAGCGCTATTGACAAACGCCCTTTTTAATGGTAATTATTGTTACCATATGGTAAACAATTCATCCATTAAAAAGGAGAATTGCCATCAAAATAATCAAACCTCTCAATAATATTTTCGACCAATTTTCCAAGCTAAAAATTCTCAGATTTCTCGTCAGGACAGAAGCTGAATTGAGCGGACGTGAAATGGCTAGAGCAGTCGGAATCTCTCATGTTATCTGCAGCCGGTCTCTCCAAGAATTTTCACAACACGGTCTTGTGAAAATGA
>Ga0180432_10004195_pt1 | contig 19938 bp, 14 predicted proteins | sample SS_ome_10_FD_132414 | JGI IMG/M metagenome (GOLD analysis project Ga0180432, IMG submission 132414) | Hypersaline lake sediment archaeal communities from the Salton Sea, California, USA - SS_1_MS_2 metaG | ecosystem: Environmental > Aquatic > Non-marine Saline and Alkaline > Hypersaline >...
CATGAGAAGGACGAGCAAACAGCTAGCCACAAACATGCGCACGGATCGTCCTGTCATCGCTGTTCTGCCTCCTTCCGACCCCGATTGCCAGATCTTCGCAACCGTACGACGATTCTACCTTACACGATGCGTCGCAGACAGCGGAACCCATGCCTGGAAGTGTTCCGGCTCATATGGTGCCGGTTCGATGTCCCCATTCCATCGAGAACACCGGGCGAGCGCCGTTCTCCCGCTGAATCGCTTTGCTGTCGGACACGCAGGATCGGTGGCCATGGTAACTGCATTCTTCGGGGAACCAGGCAAGGCAGTGGCAACCCCGGCGGGCTGCCGGGGAATGCTGCTGACTCCGCCATGTGTGAATCGGGGTGGACATCATGCCATGGTACAACGCATGTTCACAACGCTTAGATCGCGAATAGCCCGTAGAGATATGACAAAACGAGCACGAGCCGAGTTCATTGTGAACGATGTTCACTGATGTTTGACGGACGTTCAGTCTTGCTGTATAGTGCGCCCATGGAAGGTGAACGGCTGGCGGAAGTAGGGTGGCGAATCCGCAGTATCCGGACCGGGAAACGGATGACACTTCGGACACTGTCTGCAGCCTCCGGCCTTTCTGTCGGATTCCTCTCGCAGATCGAGCGTGGCCTTTCATCGTTCTCCATCTCGTCTCTGCGGTCTGTATGCCAGGCGCTCGACGTATCACTTGCGGATGTGCTTGTCATGTCAAGTGAGACGGGAAACGCGGTTCTTGTGGATCCGCGGCATGCAGGGATTACGAAGGCGGACAACCGTTCGCACGTTAGCTTGTCTGACTCCTCGATCACGTATCGGTTCCTGAGCACGGGGCTACCGTCGCGGCGATTCGAGGCCGTCGTTGGTGAAATGGTGTCCGGGAGCCACAGCGAACTACACACGCACGAAGGGGAGGAGTTTGGCTACGTCCTTGAGGGAGAGATCGTTCTTACCTCGGACGACCAAACACATGGCCTTGGTCCAGGCGATAGCTACCACTTGATGGGATCAACACCGCACACGTGGGATGCAGGAAGCGATGGGGCGAAGGTCCTGTGGGTCCAAACGGCGCGATATGTCCGTGCGCTGAGCCTCCTCGGGAAAGAGGCTGTCCCGGTAGGAGTCCTTCCGCCACCGCTGGAGAGTGGCGACCGGCCTGCCATGGTCAATCTTTCGCAGAATGCCGTCCGATACCGGTTCCTGACCGGGAGTCTGCCGGGAGCCCAAGTTCGGGTATTCGTCGGAGAGATCCCGGCGGAGGGAATCGAGGAACCGACGCTGTTCGAGGGAGAGGAGTTTGGCTACATGTTGAAGGGACGAATTCGGCTGACAGTGGGATCGGACTCGTATCCGCTTGGGGTTGGCGATTGCTACCACGTACCAGCTGCATCTCCACGCGTATTTCGCGTTGATGGAGACTCCGCAGCGCAACTGCTTTGGGTCCAGATGGGTGCGGGGTCGAAGGAGGCCGAAGCGGTTTGGAGTGAAGCCCTTGAGAACGCGATGTCCGAGCCACAGCACTCAACCACAACTAACAAGCCGCGTCAGAGGAGGAGCTGATGTACAGACTCAGTACGGACGTGGGTGGCACCTTCACCGACGGTGTTCTGCTCGACGAGAGATCGGGGCGGGTCGCGGTCAGCAAGGTGTCTTCCACGCCTCATAATCCGGCGATCGGAACGATCGGATCGATCGAGAGATTCGATGTCCCTCTCGAGGAGGTTACGTTCCTCTCACACGGGACGACGGTCGTCATCAACGCACTCATCGAAAGCAAGGGCGCCAAGACGGCGCTGATTACAACACGAGGGTTCCGGGATGTGTTGGAGATCGGGCGGTGCAACCGGACGGAAATGTACGATGCGCTGTATCGGAAGCCGCGCCCACTCGTGCCGCGCAGGCTGAGGCTCGAGATCGAAGAGCGCATTGCAGCGAATGCTGACGTTGTCACGCCGCTCGATCGGGATGGATTGGAGCGGATTCTTCAAACCTTGATGGATGAAGATGTCTCTGCTGTCGCTGTGTGCCTGCTCAATGCATACGCCAATCCCGTGCACGAGATTGAGATTGGGGAGTACATCCGTGAGAGACTACCGAGTGCGACTGTCTCACTCTCGCATCTGATCACGCGAAGGTACTACGAGTACGAGCGAACGAGCACGACAACACAAAACGCGTACGTGATGCCAGTGGTTAGGGGGTACCTCGACCATCTCGAAAGGGAGCTCAGGGAGCGGAGTTTCGGGCAAATCCTCCAGATCATGCAGTCAAACGGCGGCGTGATGACAGCTGAGGTCGCACGGGACATGCCGATCGCAATGGTCGAATCGGGTCCCGCCGGCGGCGCCATCGGCGCCGCGCAGCTGGCGAAGATGATCGGGTTCGAGAATGTGATCTCGTACGACATGGGCGGCACGACGGCGAAGACGGCGATCATCACCGGCGGGCGTCCAGAGACAACGGAGCAGTATCTCGTCGAAGGGCGGCCGATCCTTCTGCCGGTTGTCGATCTACGGGAAATAGGTGCAGGGGGAGGCAGCATCGCATGGATCGATGAAGCAGGTGCCATGCACGTCGGACCGCAGAGCGCTGGCGCCGATCCTGGTCCAGCCTGCTACAAGCGGGGAGGGGCTGAACCGACGGTGACCGACGCGAACCTGCAGCTCGGACTCCTGGATCCAGACTACTTCCTCGGCGGAGAGATGGAGATCTCGAAGGATCTTGGCAACACGGCGATCAAGCGAGTTGCTGACCACTTCGATCTGTCAGTCGACGAAGCAGCGTTGGGGATCGTGAAGATCGTCAACACGAACATGTCAGGGTTGATCCAGTCGATGTCCGTGAAACGTGGGTACGATCCGCGGGAGTTTGCAATGGTTGCGTTTGGCGGTGCCGGGCCGATCCATGCTGCGGCGATCGCCAAGGAACTACGCATTCCAACGGTGATCATCCCACCGCACTCCGGCGTGTTCTCCGCTTGGGGAATGCTGATGGCGGATTTGCGGCATGACTTAAGTCAGACCTTCATTACCGGGCTTGCCGAGGCTGGCGAAGAGACCGTGAGTGCTATGTTTGACGATCTCGAAAGCCGGGTGCGAGACATCTTCGCCAGGGAGAACTTGCCAGCAGATGCGATTGACATGACGTACCGACTCGACCTGAGATACCTCGGGCAAGAGCACACGTTGCCGGTCAGCGTACCGAGCAGCTTCTCCGAAGCGGCGAAGGCCGAAATCGCTTCGGCATTCGACGAGCAACACCTGCGTGTCTACGGTCACAACGCCCCGGAAGAGGCCAAGGAGATTGTCTCCCTGAAGGTGATTGGAGTCGGAAACGTCACCAAGCCGAAGCTTGAGCACATCGAAACAGGAGATGCGACGCCCGCCGAGGCAGCGCGTCTTGGGTCCCGGGATGTCTACGTTGGCAATGGGCACTATCTGCCATTTGCCATCTTCCGCCGGGACGGCCTGCTGGCGGGCAATGTCATCGCCGGCCCTGCTGTGATCGAGGAAGTGACAGCGACCGCAGTGGTCGAGCCCGAGCAGACGTGCACAGTCGATCCATACGGGAATCTGATCATTTCGTTGAACGAGGAGGGGAAATGAAAACCGATCCAATCACCCTCGAGGTCATCCGTAACCGTCTGATTGCAGCCAGCCGGGACATCCGAAGAACCATCGAACGGGCGGCGTACAGCCCGATTCTGTACGAAGTCGTCGACTTCAGTTGCGGGATTCTCGATGCGGATGCGAACCTAATTGCCGAGACACCCGGTTTGCCGATTTTCCTTGCGAATCTTGGGTACGCAGTGCAGTCGACGTACGACACGATCGGGCGTGAGAATCTGCGACCCGGTGACGTCATTCTCTGCAACGACCCGTACAACGGCGGGGGCACCCACTGCCCCGATCTGGTGACGCTGTGTCCGGTATTCAGCGAGGGCGAAATCCAAGGTTGGGCCGCCTTCCGCGGTCACACCGTGGACATGGGCGGGATTTACCCTGGAGGTTGGTACAGCGACACCACCGAGATCTTCCAGGAGGGGTTCCGGCTTCCGCCGGTGAAGCTTCTCGTCGAAGGCGTCCCAAACGAGGACGTTTTTCGGCTGATCCGTACCAACACACGCGTCCCGGACGCGGTCCTCGGCGACATCCGAGCGATGGTGGCGGGAGTCCGCAAGGGAAGTCAGCGGTTCTCCGACGTAATCGATCAATTCGGGTTGAAAACCACACAGAACGGTCTCTCTGAACTGCTCGTTCAAGGGGAACGGATGGCACGTGCCGCGGTGCGGCGGATCCCGGATGGCGTGTACGAAGCGGAAGCGATTCTAGACGGTGACGGGAATGACGACGCGCCGCTCGACGACAAGCTCCTGCTGAAGCTGAAGATCACAATCTCCGGTGATGAGATGATTGCCGACTTCACGGGAACCGGCCCGCAGAACCGGGGTCCGATGAATACGCCGGAGCCGTCGACGATCTCAGCGACGCGGTACGCGTTCAAGATTGTCACGACACCGCACCAGCCGAGCAACGAAGGGTTCTTCCGGGCGCTAGACATCGTCATTCCCGAGGGCAGCTTCTTGAAGCCGGAGTTCCCTGCGGCATGTGCAATGTGGCCGACCCCGTCGTCCACGATTCCGGACCTGTTCCTGAAGGCACTTGCTCCGGCGATTCCCGACCAAGTACGCGGAGGCCACTTCGGTGATGCGATGGCCAATTTCATCTACGGGATCGATCCGAAGAGTGGAAAATACTACGTGTGTGCCGAGGCGGATGCCGGTGGCTACGGTGGTAAGCCAACGGAGGACGGCGAATGCGCCCTGTTCTCGATGACGTTGGGTGACACGTACAACGTACCCGCTGAGGTTGTCGAGGTGCGCTACCCATGGCGTGTCGAAAGGTTCGAGCTCCGATGCGATTCAGGCGGTGCTGGGAAGTACCGTGGCGGACTCGGTGTCGTTCGAGATTATCAACTTGGCTTCGATGCTGGGCTGACGGTTACGACGGACCGGGTCAAATACACGCCGCCGTGGGGCGTCTTCGGCGGCATGCCGGGAGAGACGAACATCACGGTTGTGACGAGAAATGACGGAACGGAGGAGCGTTGGCGGAAGATCTCGAACCTTCCGCTGAGCGAAGGAGAGGTCGTGAGCTTCCGCGGCGGCGGCGGCGGCGGATACGGTTCGCCGCTAGACCGGGCCCCCCAAGCGGTCCTCGAAGACGTCATCAGCGAGTACATCTCATTCGAGAAGGCCGAGGAAGCGTACGGGGTCGTGATCGACCGGGATGCCTTGACGGTTGACATCGGGAAGACGAAGGCGCTGCGGGCACGAATTCGTGCGGATGGGGCAGGAGGACGGGAGTCGTGATTTCCGGTCTTGAGTTCCGCTTTCAGCGTGGAGGTTCGTTCACCGCTCGTCTCTTGCCGGACCTCGCGCCGAAGACCGTCGATGCGGTGTGTGCCTTGCTACCGCTTGAGGTCACCGTCTATCACACCCGGTGGTGCGGACGGGAGATCAACTTCCCAATCCGTAGCTTGCGAGCGGTGTCGAGAGAAAAGCAGACGTCGACCGCGAACACGGGCGACGTCGTCTATTGGACGGAGTGGGAAATTGGCGACGGCGCGAATGAGGCGCTTGCTGTGTACTACGGCGCAGAGGTGATTCGTGATCATCGCGGTTTCCTCCCGGTCAACGTGTTCGCCCGGGTACCCCAGGAACAATGGCCCAAGATCGAGGAGATCGGGCTGCGGGTCTGGCAAGAGGGGACCGAGCGCCTCATTGTCGTGGGCCTGGAGGAGGGTGAGATCTAAGGCAAAGCACCGGCTCTCCTGAAATGGGGAGCCGGTGGCAGCAGTCTGTCTTGTACACGAAGGAGGCAGTGGGAATGGATCGGGAATTCGGTGAGACGCGAGTACTGAATTTGGACCTCTCGACAGGTCGGACCAGCATCGCTTGCTATCCCAAACTGGTGGAGAGGTTCATTGGAGGGCGCGCTGCGAATCAAGCCATATTGATGGAACGTGGAGTCGATCGTGATGACGCCGGCATTCCACAACGGATTGCGATAGGCCCGGGATGCCTTGTAGGGACAACAGCACCTAGCGCGACACGATCGACCATTGACTCAGGGAACATGTACAACTGGGGTATCGGGTCAGGCAGTATTGGCGGAAGGATAGGTCAATACATGAGGTTTGCGGGCGTCGACCATCTCATCATCGAGGGAAGAGCGAATCATCCCCAGTACGCGCTGCTCACAGAGCAAGGTCTGGAACTCCTAGACGCATCAGGTCTCTGGGGAATGACCATTGAGGAGACCGATGAGGCCCTGAGAACTGAACATGGTGAAGACGCTGCGATTCTCTACATTGGGCCTGCAGGAGAGAACCTTGTCAGAACTGCTTCCATCTCAACAGACAAGTATCGCACACAGGGACGGTGCGGACTTGGCATGATCCTTGGTGCCATGCGGCTGAAGGCACTGGTGATTCCCCGAGCTGAAGGAATTGTGGCGTTGAAGCAGCCCGAGGAGTTCCAGGCTGTGGTGGCGACGATGTACGAGAAAATCCGCTCTCAGCAAGGCCTTGTGGACGGGCTCTCGGCGGGGGGGCTTGCAGCAACAATGGATGGTTGGCTTGGGTTACTCAATCCTGTGAGGAACTTCCAGGATGGGTATCTGAGTGAGGAACGACAGGAAGCGCTCAGCGGTGCTGCCTATGCGCGCCACGCTACGAGCAGTGCAAGAACGTCCGATGGATGCCCGATCAGATGTGACGTCATGTTCGAGATTCAGGATGGTCCGTATTCCGGCACCAAGTGGGCGGGGGTCGAAGGAGATGTCCAATGGGACTTCGCAGCCAAGCTGGGCATTGAGGACACGGCAGCAACGATCAAACTCCACGCGCTGTGTACCAACCTGGGGTTGGATGTTGACTCAACGTCTGGAGCGATTGCGTGGGCTTTCGAGAGCTTCCAGCGTGGTGTGCTTTCGAAGCAAGATACGGGTGGACTCGTCCTCGAGTGGGGCAATACAGAAGTCGTTGTGGATCTCATCCATCGCATAGCTACCCGTAGTGGGATAGGTGACTTGCTCGCTGATGGGAGCAAGCGTGCTTCCGAGAAGGTGGGAAAGGGTTCCGATGCATGGGCCATTCACATGAAAGGCCAGGACTTGGCGGAACCGCTGCGAGCTGAAAAGGGATGGGCTCTTGGCTGTGTCGTATCGCCAAGAGGTGGCGGGCACACACGAGGCGCGCCCTTGCCGTTCTGCACGCCGCCGCTTCCAGACGTGTACGACCCTACGGCTTACGAAGGACAACCGGAACGAGTCGTGCAAACCGAGCGACTACATGCTGCACAGGACTGTCTCGGGTTGTGCAATATCCCGAGTCAGTGGGTCAACGCAGCCTGGCCCGGGCTTGAAGACTATTCGAAGCTTTTTGGTGCTGCGATTGGGAAACGCGTTGCGATGGATGCATTCATCGAGATGGCCGAGAGTGCCGTGGTTCTCGAACGGATGTACAACCAATTGTACGGCCAGTTCAGTCGAGACGACGACTATCCTCCCGCCCGCTTAATGGACGAGGGAATCAAGTCTGGTCCCATGCAAGGTCAGAAGCTCTCGAGGGTGGACTGGGATCGGATGCTAGACGAGTACTACCAGTTGCACGGATGGGAAGCGAAGACGGGGCTTATTCCTGAAGCTGACATAGCTGACATAGCCAAAGGAATAGAAGAAGCGATCTCCCAAACTGACAGTGCGGCATAGCACCTGCTTGGGCAGGTTGTAAGCCTGAAGCAGCAGAGTGGGGAAGAGAGCATGGATATGGGATCTCGAGTGGCAATGAGGTCCAACCCGCTGGAGCCAGGGCGTCAAGCAGCGGTAGCTGCATGATGAGTCATGCCTTCGCAGTCAATGCGATGGCAGGCAATGGGCGCGAGGGATCGATGATCTACTGGAGAGGGCTGTCGACAGACACAGGGGAGGATGGGTAGAAACGAAACGGGTCGTGTGATTCGGCGGAAATCGAATCGGGAGAGATCGTATGGGACACGAATCTAGAGTGAGCGCGCTTCGGTGCGCGATGAGTGGCGTCGGGGCAGCGCTGTCGGTGATTGGATTATCCGCCAACATGCGATATTTAACGGGTTTTGTTGACGAGCAAGGAGAGCGACAGCTCCTTCTCCTGATCCCGGCAGAGGGAGAGGCGGTGCTTGTCGTCCCGGAGCTGTATGCAGATCAAGTGAAGCTGCATAACCCTCCGGCCACGATCTACACATGGTCGGATGGTGATGACCCTACGGAAATCGTGGCTCAGGTGGCAGACACTCTTCATGGGCAAGAAGGACGCGTTCTCGTTGATGACACGTTGTGGGCGATGTTCCTGTTGCCAATCGAGCGGATGTTCTCGGAACGGGATTTCGATCTGGTGTCGGAAATCGTGATGCCTCTTCGGATGTGCAAGACGGAAGAGGAGGTTGCGGCGATGCGCAGAGCGGGCGAGATCGCGGACGCTGCATTTGAGGATGCTGTGGCCGAGCCGGTCACCGGATGCACAGAGCTTCAGGTAGCCGGGCGGCTCGAGGCATCGATGCTCGATCACGGTGCCGACGGCATTGCGTTCGAGACGCTCGTCGCGTCGGGACCAAACAGTGCATTACCGCACCATCGTGCCGGGGGAAGGCGAATCGGAACGGGAGACATCGTGATCCTTGACTACGGCTGCCGTGTCGAGGGCTACTGCTCCGACATCAGTCGTACGGTTGTCTGCGGAGAACCGACAGAGGAGATGGAGCGGGTACATGATGCGGTCCAACGTGCGCATTGGGCGGCGCGCGAACGGGTTGGCATCGGAACTCACGCTGAAGAAGTTGATGCTGCTGCGCGCGATGTGCTGACCGCAGCCGGATACGGGGATCAATTTGTGCATCGAACCGGCCATGGCATTGGGCTCGACGTTCACGAGCCGCCGTACATCGTCCGAGGTAACACCGAGGTGCTGAAGGAAGGGATGTCATTCTCGATCGAGCCGGGGGCATACCTGACCGGAAGCTTTGGTGTCCGGATCGAGGATGTCGTTGTGGTCGAAACGAGCGGAGCGGTGCCGATGACGGTCGCTCCCCAGGAGCTCAGACGTGTGTCATAGGAAGCGTTCTGGGCATCGACCGCACGAAGGAGAGACGCCGAACCACTAGGGAGAAGAGCGAAGAGAAAGGAGGTGTCCCACATTCGATTGAGCGTATGGAGAGCACATCGACAAGGAACCCCACGAGGTGATGTAGCGTGAGAATTAGAGGTATTGTGATGGTGCTGGCGGTCTCTCTGCTCGTAGCGTTTGCGGCCGCTGGCGAAGTGGAGAACGTCGCGGTCATCAACGGCTACCCGGTGATCACCGCGGATCCCGCCGCTGCGTCGGACTGGTATGACACAGAGGCGATGTACAACTTGTATAGCCCGCTTGTGTACCCTGATCCGGCGGGTGGAGTGCGTGCGCACTTGGCAACGAATTGGGAGGCAGTCGACGGCGACTACGCGCATTGGAGATTCAACCTACGCCAGGGAGTGAAGTTCCATTCCGGCAACGAGATGACGGCTGATGATGTCGCGTTCTCCATGACGCGATTTATCGAGATGGGAAAGGGTAACTCGGGACCGTTGGGGCACGTGACGGCGCAGATTATCGATGACTACACCGTCGACTTCCTCCTAGATGGGCCGAGTGCGATCTTCCCCGATACGCTTGCCCTGTTCTTTGTGGTCGAGAAGGATCTAGTTCTTGACCACATCGATTCCAGCGGCAGCTACGGTGAGAGCGGCGACTACGCCGAGAACTGGCTCGCGACCCACGATGCGGGAACCGGACCGTACATGATGACGAGTCACATCCCGGGACAACGCCTAGATGCGGTGCGTTTCGTCGATTACTTCGAAGGCTGGAGCGACGAGGGATGGGGCGAGAACGAAGTACCGATCGAGCGTCTCGTCTTCATCATGGAAACCGACTACACGACCCTGATGACCTTGCTGCAAAGCGGGGATCTTGATTTGGAGATCAATGGGGGATGGACGCTGCCGCAGCTTCAGAGCATCCAGGCGGATCCGAACCTTGGATTGGCGTCGATCTGGTCGCAAAACGTGACGGTCTCAATGAACACGCAGCTGCCTCCTACTGACGACATCCACTTCCGCAAGGCGATCCTGTACGCGTTCGATTACGAGGGGATCGTTGGGCCGTGGGAGGAGTTTGGAAACGGCGAAACGGGAATCCTGCTTCCGAACATGGCAGGCTACGTTCCGATCGAGCCGCAGCCTCGTAGGCAGAATCTTGAGAAAGCGGCGGAGGAGCTTGCGCTGTCGAAATACGCCGACAATCTCAGCGATATTACGGCCGTCTACCACTTCTGCGGTGGACTGGATTTCGCTGAGGAAGTTGGTTTGCAGCTGCAAGCGGACATGGCTCAGTTGGGCGTGAGCATCGAAGTGGCTGGCCCGCCGTGGCCGCAGTACTCGGGTGAGTGTGCGGCGCCGGAGACAACACCGAATCTCAGCATTTGGTTGTTCCCACCGCAGGCAGCCCCTGCACATGATTACTACACCTACATGATGTACCACCCGAACGGGCTCGGATGGATCTTCGAGGCGCACTGGTTCTTCGAGGACCAGGAGATTATCGACCTGTTGGATGCGACTCGGGCCGAAGCTGACCCCGTCGCCCGGTTGGCGCTCTACGAGCAGGTTCAGCCATTGATCGCGGCTCAGGCGTTGAGCTTCTATCCGTATCAGAAGCCGACGCTGTTCGCGCATCAGGCATATATCGTCGGACCGAGCGAGTCGATTGTGTTCGTCGGACCGAGTGAGAACATGCACAAATGGCGGATCGACCTCGAACTGAAAGAGGAGCTCTACGGAGAGTAGCTCGGAAAAGGGGCGGGCCGAAAGGCCCGCCCCGTACTGTAGAAGCGGGGGCATGATCCATGCTGCTATTCGTCGGTAGACGGCTATTTCAGGCGCTGTTCGTTCTGTTTGGCCTATCGTTGTTGATCTTCTTCATTGCGCGCGTGATGCCGGGCGATCCATCGCGCGCAGCGCTTGGTCATCTTGCGACCGAGGAGCAGGTGGAACGGTTGCGGGAGGAGATGCACCTGAACGATCCGTTCCCGGTGCAGTACTACTACTGGCTGCGCGACCTGATTCGTGGCGATCTTGGCATGTCGTCCTACACGAGGAGGCCGGTAACCGAGGATCTGGTTCAGTTCCTCCCGGCGACGTTCGAGCTGATTCTGTTCGCGACACTGATCTCGGCGATCGTAGGTCAGGTGACGGGTGTTCTGGCGGGCTACTTCCGGAACTCCTGGTTCGATGGTCTGTCGCGGGTTATCTCGTACCTGGGCATTGCCACGCCCTCCTTTGTAGTCGCGATCCTCCTGCTATTCGTGTTCAGTCAGATCTTACGATTGGCTCCAGGCGTTGGGCGTCTGCCAATCCTGATGACTTCGCCGCCGCGGATCACGGGTTTCATGACGATTGACGGCTTGTTGGCTGGTCGGCCGGATGTGGCATTGACGGCGCTGAAGCACATGGTCCTGCCGGCGATCAGTCTCGCTGTGATCCACATTGCCCAAGAAGGACGGATCACAAGAACATCCATCGTTGAGAACATGCAGAAGGACTACATCACGATCCATAAGGTGCATGGCATACGTACGTCGAGGCTCGTGTTCAAGTACCTTCTCAAGCCATCGATTATCCCGACAGTTACAGTGATGGGATTGGATTTCGCGTTCCTGATGTCCAACGCATTCCTGGTCGAGATGGTCTACATGTGGCCGGGGTTCTCAAGGTATGCGGTGACTGCGATGTTGAACAAAGACCTCAATGCGATCGTCGCTGTGGTGCTTGTGATCGGGTTGACGTTCGCATTGGTCAACCTGTTGGTTGATATCGTGATCATGGGCCTCGATCCGACGGTGAGGCTCCGCCGGGGAGGTGGCTAGATGCAGTGGGAGCAGCGACGTGCTGATCTAAAAGCGATGCTGGCACAGAGGCGTCTTGGAGTTGCGAAGGGATGGTACAAATTCTCGCGTAATCCGCTATCGGTCGTTGGCTTGGTTGTCCTCTGTATCATCGTGATCGCGGCGATCTTCGCCCCGTACATTACGCCGTACCCAGAGCACGCAAAGCCCTACACGAACTTCAGTGCCCGAAGCCTCCCGCCGAGCGGGATGTACTGGTTCGGGACAGACCGGGTTGGCCGGGATATCTTCAGTCGTGTGGTCCACGGCTACCGATTCTCGCTGACGATTGGGCTTGTTGTACTGTCCATTGGCGTGGCGCCTGGCGTTATCCTTGGGCTTGTCGCGGGGTACCACCAAGGCACGTGGATCGAGACGGCGATCATGCGGATCACCGACGTCTTTCTTGCTGTGCCGCCGCTTGTGCTTGCACTGGCGATCACGGCGATGCTGACCCCAAAACTGATAAACCAGATGATGGCCATCGCGCTCGTCTGGTGGCCATGGTACGCGCGGCTCGTGTTTGCACTCGCTTCGTCGCTCCGAAGTGAGTACTTCGTCCGCGAGGCCGAGCTGACCGGGGCAAGCAAACTGCACATCATGTTCAGAGAGATTCTTCCGAATTGCCTGGCGCCGGTCATGACGAAAATGACGCTAGATATGGGAATCGTCATTCTCCTTGGCGCTACACTGAGCTTCATTGGCCTTGGTGTGCAACCGCCGAAGCCGGGCTTGGGAACGATGGTCGCCGAAGGCGCAAAGCGATTGCCCGGCGAGTGGTGGGGGACGATCTTCCCGGCGTTGGCGATCGTCATCGTGATTCTTGCATTCAATCTAGTCGGTGACGGACTGCGGGACGTCTTCTCCGTCGAGGAGGTGTAGGCGGATGGACGGACTGCTGGCAATCAGGGATCTGCATGTGGGCTTTCGGATCTTCGAGGGCAAGCTCCGTGTGCTCAACGGCGTCCAGCTCGACGTACGTGAGGGCGAGCGCGTCGGATTGATCGGCGAAACGGGGTGCGGGAAGACGACAACGGTGAAGTCGATACTGCGCGTTCTGCCGATGCCTCCTGCTCGGGTCAGTGGTGGAGAGATCCTCTATCGCGGGGAAGACATACTGAAAGCAAGTCGACGCAGGATGCAGGAACTCCGCCGGCACGAATTGACGGCGATCTTCCAGGATCCGCTGCAATCACTGAATCCGGTATTCACCATCGGGACACAACTGCGCGACATCGTGAAAGACTCGGCGATCGGACGCGGAAAACGGTTGTCACGGCGGGATGTGGAGGCGCAGTGCATCCAGGCACTTCAGGAGACAGGCATGCCGGACCCCGGGCGGATCATGACCAACTACCCGGCACAGCTTTCCGGAGGGATGCGCCAACGAATCTGTATTGCCGAGGCGTTGTCCACGAATGCCAGGCTTCTGCTTGCCGACGAGCCGACGACGAACCTCGATGTGACGATTCAGGACCAGATTCTCCGCAAGCTGGACGAGCTTGTGGAAGAGAAAGGGGCATCCGTAGTCATGATCACTCACTCGATGGGGGTCGTTCGCGACCTGACTCAGCGTGCGAACATTATGTACGCAGGCTCGATTGTCGAGACCGGCATGACGCATTCCTTGCTTGAGGCGCCGAAGCACCCGTATACGCAAGGGCTAATGGCGAGTGTGCCCAAGCTAACCGGCGAAGGGATCAGTGATGGGATTCCAGGGAGGATACCGAACTACCTCGACCCGCCGCCTGGATGCCGGTTCCATCCGCGCTGCGAGCATCGAATGGAGATCTGCGAAAGCGAGGCGCCGCCGTTGTTCTCGGTAGGCGATGCGCAACATGTCGCGTGTTATCTGTATCGGGAGGCCGCATGAGTGACCATCCGATCCTCTCTGCCAATCATCTCGTCAAGCACTTCCCGACCAAGGCTGGTGTTGTCCGAGCTGTCGACGACATCTCATTCGACATCGCTACTGGCGAAACGTTGGGCTTGGTCGGTGAGTCGGGGTCAGGTAAGACGACGACGGCTCAGTGTGTTCTCGGGATTTATCCGCCGACGGCGGGGGAGATTTCGTTCGATGGAGCGCCGATTGGCGTGGTATTCAGCCGGCGCAACAAGGAATTGAAGCGGAGAATCCGGATTGTTTTCCAAGATCCCGGTTCATCGTTGAACCCCAAACGAACGATCAAGCAGATCCTCTCCGTACCGCTGAAGGTGCACGGTATGGGCAGCGCACGTGAGCGACTGTCGATGATGAGTGAGCTGCTGCAACTGGTTGAGCTGCCGCCGACCGAGTACCTCTACAAGCATCCGCAGGCGATCGGCGGCGGCGAGAAGCAGATGGTGGCCATCGCACGAGCGTTGGCCACGAATCCCCGATTCGTCGTGCTCGACGAGCCGACATCGGCGTTGGATGTATCGGTTCAGGGAAAAATCATCAACCTGCTGATGCGTCTGGCCGATGAACTCGACCTAACGTACCTGTTCATCACGCACGACCTTAGCCTGATGCGGAACGTGGCGACGCGCGTCGCGATCATGTACTTGGGCAAGCTTTGCGAGATCGCACCGACTCCCGAGTTTTTCCGCGCGCCACAGCATCCGTACACGAAGATGCTGCTCTCCTCTATACCCGTGGTTACATCGGAAGAGGAAGCGCTGAAACCTGAGAAGATCGTCTCGCAGGGAGAGATCCCGAGCCCTGTGAACATCCCGACTGGCTGTAGCTTTCATCTTCGCTGTCCGGTGAAGATGCCCATCTGCTCGAAGGTGGATCCTGAAATGCAGGTCTTGAGCGACGGACATGTCGTTCGATGTCACCTATACGGGAATGATTCCTCGGCCAACGTCCTGAGCTAGGCCGTCTGCTGGGGAAGCCGATGATCGGATGAGTCGTGTCTGCAGATGTAGGCTGGCTGTAGGGAGGAATCGATGAACGAATTCGAGGGCGTGTATGTCGTGCTCGTGACACCGCTCGACGCCAGCGGAGCTTTCGATGGCCCTGGACTTCGGAAGAACATCGACTGGCTGATTTCGGAAGGCGTCGACGGACTCGTGGTCATGGGAAGCACCGGCGAGTTCGCGAGCTTCGGCGATGCAGAGCGACGAGCGATCGTCGACGCGACAGCGAATGCGGTGGCAGAGCGGATCCCTCTCCTTGTAGGAGTGGGTGCCGAAACCACAGAGAAGACGATCAGCAACATCCGTGAGGCCGAGCGCTGTGGGGCAGACGGGACCCTGGTCCTACCGCCGTGGTACTACACGCCGTCGGCCGAGGAGCTGATCCAACACTACACAGCGATTGGCGCGGAATCACGGATCCCGTTGATGATCTACAACAATCCGTTCACCTCAAAGGTCGATGTGACGCCCGACGTAGTTCGCAGGATCGCAAACGAGGAGAACATCGTGGCGATCAAGGAGAGTTCCGGCAACATCCGACGCATCGCAGAGATCCGCCTTTGCACGGACGACCGGCTGAGCGTCTTCTGCGGGTGGGAGGATATGGCCTACGAATCGTTCCTTGTGGGGGCGAAAGGGTGGATCTGTGTGGCAGGGAATGTCGTCCCACAGCTCTCCAGGGATCTGTATCGGTTGACCCGCGCTGGCGAGACCGTTGGCGACGCTTGGTCTCTCTACGCACGAATGCTCCCGTTGCTTCGGTACTTCGAGTATCGAGGGAAGACGCAAGTGGCGCTGAAATGGATGCTCGACCAGATGGGGCTGGCTGGAGGGCGCAGCACGAGCCCGAAGCTGCCGCTTCCCGATAGCGAGACCTCCGAATTGCGGGAGATCATGAAGAGCCTTGGGATCTCATCGATCAAATGAAGCCCACGGTCACGGAGAGCTTGGATCGAAACGTCATGGTTCGGAGGAAGGGGGCGGAGTGACCGATTGCGGATACGCAGGGCGCATCCTTCACGTGGATTTGACCTCTCGGAAGATCCACGTGGAGACGCCTCCGGACCGGTTCTATCGCAGCTATCTGGGTGGCAGCGCGATGGGGATGCATTATGTTCTTCGACACACCCCGGCACATGCGGACCCGCTCGGCCCGGACAACACGCTGACGCTCATGGTAGGCGTCCTCACCGGCGCTGCGCTTTCGGGTCAGTCACGGATGACTGCAACGGCGCGTTCTCCCCTCACCGGTCTCATCGGGGACTCACAAGGTGGAGGCTTCTGGCCGGCGGAACTGAAGCGGGCAGGCTTCGATGGCATCGTGTTGCGAGGGGCGGCCGACGAGCCTTGCTGGCTTTGGATCGACGGCACAACGGTCGAGATTCGAGAAGCGAATCATCTTCGCGGGAAGTCGACGGGTGATGTCGAGGACCTGATACGATCCGAAATTGATGATCCGGCGGTCCAAGTGCTTCAGTGTGGCGCCGCAGCCGAGAGGGGTGTCCGCTTCGGCGCGTTGATCAGCTCAGCGAACCGCGCCAATGGGAGAACGGGCATGGGTACCGTCATGGCGTCGAAGAATCTTCGGGCGGTAGCCGTTCGAGGGCGCGGGACCGTCGGGGTGGCTGATGAACCGGTAATCAAGGCCTTGGCTCGATGGGGTGCCGAACGGTTCCCGGTGTCCGATGTGGCGGGTCTCGGCAAACTGGGGACCGCTGAGGGGCTTCTGCCGCTGAACGAAGAAGGGGGACTACCGACTCGGAATTGGTCCAGCGGTGTCTTTGAAGGAGCCGAGGCGATCAGCGGAGAGCGAATGGCGGACACCGTGCTCAAGAAGACGGACACCTGCTATGGGTGCGTCGTACGCTGCAAGCGGGTCGTGGAGATCGAGGACGGTCCATACCGCGTCGACCCGCGGTACGGTGGGCCGGAGTATGAGACGCTTGCGGCCCTCGGTTCGTACTGTGGCGTTTCAGACCTGGCGGCGATCTGCTACGCGAATCAGCTCTGCAACATGATGGGCATGGATACCATCAGCTGCGGTGCCACCATCGCTTGGGCGATGGACTGCTACGAACAGGGGCTGATCTCCGCTGAGGACACGGGGGGGATCGAGCTGCGGTTCGGATCGGGGGAAACCCTCGTCCGGATGGTGGAAGCGATCGGGCGTCGGGAGGGGTTCGGAGAGATTCTGGGAGAGGGGTCGGCGCGAGCTGCACAGCGGCTCGGCGTTGGCGAAGAGCTTGTTGTGGCAGCGAAGGGGCAGGAGTTCCCCGCACACATGCCGCAACACAAGCGAAGCCTCGCACTAATTTACGCGGTGAATCCGTTTGGCGCAGATCACCAATCCCACGAGCACGATCCGTTCTACTGCGCTGCGTACAGCGACCGGATGAGCACGCTCGGGCTGTACGGCGAGCTTCCCCAGGACGTTCTAGACGCCGAGAAGGTACGGTATGCGTTCTACACCCAGCTTTTCTACAGTGCCACGGACTGCGCGTGTGTGTGTCAGTTTGTCTTTGGCCCCTCATTTCAGCTCTACGGTCCCAACCAGCTGGTCGAGGCGATCAGCGCAGCGACCGGATGGGACTTCAGCCTATGGGAGCTGATGAAGGTTGGGGAGCGTCGACTCAACCTGTTGCGGGTATTCAATCTGCGTGAAGGCGCCGCTGGAGATGCGGATACCGTTCCGGCGAAGCTTCATGTTCCGCTTCGCGGTGGACCGACGGATGGCGTTTCCGTGCCGATGGACGAGGTCGAAGCAGCCAAGGCTGACTACTACCGCATGGTGGGATGGGATGAGCGGGGCCGCCCTCGAGCGGGGAAGCTCCGGGAGCTCGAACTCGATGGGCTGATCGAAGAGATCGATTGCCGCGGATGAGTCGCGGTGCAGGGGACGGCATACGTGGCTCTAACCGCAGCCGAATACCGCCCAGCAGGTATCAGAAGCGCCGGGAAGCGGTTGGCTGGGACAAGGAGGATTCATGGCGAGGATTGTGGGCGTCGAGGTCGTACCGTACTCCGTCCCGATCGAGGACTTCGCGGACGCGTACACTGGGTTTGCTGCATCGAACGCGGTGCTGGTCAAGCTAGAGACGGACGACGGCTTGGTCGGGTATGGGGAAGCCTGTGCTTGGGAGCCCGAGTTCTACGGTGAGACGCTGGAATCGATTACGTCCACACTTGAGACGTACGTCGCGCCGAAACTACTTGGACAGGACCCTTTGCAGATTGGCCATGTACTGTCGCTGATCGACGCGGCGTTGGCCCGCATCACGTGCGTCAAGGAAGGCGTAGATCTAGCGCTCCATGATCTGGTCGGCAAGCTGCTGGGCGTGCCGGTCTATGCTCTTTTGGGAGGAGCGTTTCGGGAGTGGATCCCCGTTGCCTCGGAGATCGGGATTGCCTCTCCCGAGGAAATGGCCACACGTGCCGTACGGCTCCTCGATCGTGGATTCCGGGTGATCAAGATCAAAGGGTCGGCAGATGTCGGCGCGGATATTGAGCGAGTTCGGGTGGTAAGGAAAGCCGTTGGCTCCTCTGTGGCGCTTCGCCTCGATCCCAACGCCGCGTGGACACCGATCGAAGCGATCCGTGCCATGAAGGCGCTCGAGGCGTGCGAACTCCAACTGCTGGAGCAGCCGGTTCCCGGCCATGACTACGCCGGCATGGCGCACATCCGCTCGAAGACGGACATCCCGCTCATGGCCGACGAAGGCATCTGGAGCCCGGAAGATGTGATCCACATCCGGGAGTCAGGCGCAGCGGACATCGTGAACATAAAGATTGCGAAGTCCTGTGGCGTCGCCCGCGGGAAGCAAATCGAGACAGTGGCACGAGCAGCGGGTCTGTCGAGCATTGTAGGGACGGAAGTTGAGCCTGGTTTCTCGCTGGTGGCCAAACTTCACTTGGCCGCATCGTTCGCCCGCCACGACCTGGCGAGCGAGTTCACTGAGCTGTCTCTTCTGAAGAAGAATATTCTGAACTGGGATCCAGAGATTGTGAACGGGAAAGCCCGCATTCCCAAAGGACCGGGATTCGGTGTTGATCTCGATCAGGATGTGTTTGACAGCTGTCGCCTGCGGTAGGCCTGGCTGACGGCCACACGGTGAATAGCAAGGGAGGACACGACTGTGACCGGGAGGATCCGGCAGAAGGGCCTGAGACGGAGACCTTCAGTCTGGCTGGAATCCAGCGAGGTTGTGGCCTCTCGTCTTATTGGCAGACGGATATGTGCTTCTGCTGAGATAGATCTTGTCGTGCAGCATGTCGAGGACAGGCACGCTGTCCAATGCGATCTCTGCAAGGCACCCCGTACGAGCAGATAGGAGGCGGAATGCGTCTAGCAATTGACATCGGGGGTACGTTCACGGATTTGGTCGCCGTCAACGAGGCGACAGGTGCCATCACCCTGGAGAAGGGGTTGACGACGCCGCAGGGTTTCGCGAATGGTGTAACAGCCGTCATCCGTGACAGTGGAATCGATCTGAAGGAGACGACGCAGTTCGTCCACGGAACAACTGTCGTGATCAATGCACTGACCGAGCGTCATGGGGCAAGAGTTGCCCTGATCACGACAGAAGGATTCCGCGACGTGCTTGAGATCCAGCGAGCGAATCGGACGGACATGTACAACCTACGCTATGCGAAGCCCAAACCGTTCGTACCCCGTCGTCATCGGTTTGAAGTGGCTGAACGAGTCGATCATCGAGGAAACGTGCTCGTTCAACTCAACGAGGAGGATGTCGAGGCGATTGCGGAACGATGCAAGGACGAAGCAATTGAGGCGATTGCAGTTTGCTTCTTGCATGCGTATGCACATCCGGAACATGAACGAGCAACGAAGAGGATCCTCAACTCGCTGTGTCCGGAAATCCCGGTAACGCTCTCACATGAGATCACCCAGGAGTGGCGGGAGTACGAGCGGACAAACACATCTGTTATGAATGCGTACGTTGCCCCGGAGACAGCGCAGTATTTGGGTGCTTTGGAAGAAGAGTTGCGGG
>Ga0180432_10004196_pt1 | contig 19932 bp, 19 predicted proteins | sample SS_ome_10_FD_132414 | JGI IMG/M metagenome (GOLD analysis project Ga0180432, IMG submission 132414) | Hypersaline lake sediment archaeal communities from the Salton Sea, California, USA - SS_1_MS_2 metaG | ecosystem: Environmental > Aquatic > Non-marine Saline and Alkaline > Hypersaline >...
TTCTGGTCCTTCTGGTCCTTCTGGTCCTTCTGGTCCTCCTAATCCATTTGGTACTTCGACTGGTACTTCGACTGGTACTCCGACTGGTACTTCGACTGGTACTTTGACTCCATGGGATAATACTGACGATGGGACTTGGGATGCTAGCGGAATATAATTGAAAAAAAAAAGTATATAAAAAAATAATTATATAAAATATATAACTATGAGTGAATATGATACATGTGGAGTGCCGCCAAGATGTTTTACTTGTGGAAAACAAATATCACATTTATACGGTAAATTTATGGAAGAATTAGAGAAAAAAAATAAATCTAATAAAATTAAGGATTATAACTATGATAATATTAATAATAGAGAAATTATTAAAAAACTTGGATTACATGAGAGATTATGTTGTATCATCGCATTACAAACATACCCTAAGGGTTTAACTGATAAATTATAATTTTTTTTTATTTTTATATAATATAATAATGAATTTTCTACTAAATTATGGAGAACCTAAAACAGAAGTTGATAGAAAAATTAGGAAAGCTATAAATGTTAAAAATGAAAATTTATACAAAAAACATCAAGAATATGACTTATCTTCCTTAATTTCTCCTTATTATGTAAATCCTTACCAGAGACAAATGCTCAAAGATATTATTGGTACTAAAAATGTTAAAGATATGGAAATGCTCAATGCATTAGTTCATGCTGGCATTCTTAACACAGAATGTCCTCCTCGTGGTCATCATGCATATTCCGAAAAATACATTGATCCAGTTACTGGTACTATCCAATGCCGTCGTCCTGTATTTAAGGACCGAATGGATTATGGTAAAAATAAACTTGATGATATAAAAGAACCTCGCCCATGGAATAAAGATTTCCCTTGTCCTCAACTGGGAGATAGTCCATTTGCCTTTGAAACTTATATTGATGACATGGGTCAGCCTCGTTGCAGACCTCCAGTTGTACGTGGTGAATTCTCAGGCGCTCCTGATACTATTTCAGATGGTAAGGATACTATGTATCTTCCTGAGATGAATAAACATCAAACCCTATATGATGGTACTGGTATCATGACCGAACCTAGTACTATGAGGTCTCCTAGCATGTATCCAAATACAGTAGTACCTATGAAAGATACCTACGTCTGGCATGGTGATATGGTAGAAAAAGTAAACAATTACGTTAATATGTTTGATAATTTACAATTAAATGTTGATTCTATTAAGGATCTTAATAAATTACTCAAAAAGAGTAAATATGTTAAAGATTTCCGTGATAAATTTGCTAAAAAACCAGGTTCTGCTGAATTATATGAGGTTGTCAAAAACATCAATACTGACGATGATTTACGTATCGCAAATACGGCTCTCTATGAGCTTATGCGTCATCGTCATCCTGAATATATGCAAAAACATAGGATCACATACGGCGGATTTATGGGTAAATAAAAAAAATAATTTAATTACATTCCCGCATGACCTCCATCCCAACTTCCACCACCTCCATTAGATAATAATTGTTTTGATGAAATACAGGTCATATATAAGTGTTTATTTTCGTTGTTGCGGGTATGCATTGTTGTATTTTTTTTTATCAGCGAGTCTGGCAAAAAAATAATCAATTTTATGTAGAAACTAAAGTAGCCTTGTACGCCTCCATTTCAGTGGCATACCTTACCTTATCCTTATCAGCCTTCTGTTGATAAGGTGCTTTTTGCTTAGTATCCATGTTATTCCACATTTGGCTTAGAAGCCTTACTAATTCCTTTCCATCCGTATTCGGGTTAGATTTTTTAACAGATTCACGTTTGTCTTGACAGAAGAACATATATCCATTCTTATTTTTCTTAGGTCTATTAGGGTCCCTTACCTTCTTGGTACGGGTAGTTTTAGTAGCTGTGGTGGTAGCTGTAGCTGTAGTAGCTGTAGCTGTAGCTGTAGTAGTAGCTGTAGCTGTGGATTGTAAAAGTAAATTTACCTTTTCAAGCACCTCTGTAAGCAACTTATTAGTCTGTTTAAGCTCAGCAAGTTCAAGAGTGCTACGAGAAGTTTTAGGCATTGTTTGTTATACCTATGTATAATCTTTTATCTTTAAGTAAAAATAAAAAATTACTCAGACAATTCTAATTCATCCAATGAATATTGCTCGCTGCTCTCTTCAGATTCAACGAGTCTGGCTTTAGACTTAGAAACTCTTTTAGGTTTTACCTCTTGAGACTTTTCTAAATTGTGCTTCTTATTATATTGTTTCATTTCATTTTCATATCTCAGTTTGTCTTTCTTAGCAGCTTCTTGATACTTTGCTTTCTTAGAACTATTTAAATTATTCCAATCAGTAGACATCTTCTTTACAATTTCTTGATAAGACGAATCTGGATACTTCTTTTGATATTTATTCTTATTCGTACTACTGAATAATATCCACGGACCTCTTGCACCTTTAGGCGCATTTGGATCTTTTGTTTTTTTGGTTTTCTTTTTAGTAATATTATTCTCTTCTACTAATAAATTAACTTTATTAATAAGCGTTTTTAGCAAATCATTGTTTTCCTGAAAGTATGTCTTCAACTCGTTATCAGTCATTTTTATATTTTATGTGTTAAATTCTTCTATGTATTTTTTTTCTTCAATTTTTATTTTTAAAATTAAAAAATAAAATATAAAAGTAAATTATTAAATAATTTTAAAATGCAAAATTATAATTCATGCGATCTATTCAAATATTTAAATAAACGTTCTAAACCTAAAAAGGGTCAAGAAACAAATACAAGTATGATAGGCGGAAAATATGTAATTACTGATAACGAATATAAAGAGTTTCTTAAAATATATGCAGAGGAAGTAGATAGAAATAGAAATAATCTTCATTTAACAGAACGATTTGCTGATATATCTCCTATTGTGATTGATTTGGATTTTAAATTTGAGTCTAATGATGAAATTAAGAATCTTAAAGTCATCATGAAGGAAATTATCTTATTGCATTTTAATTATTTTAAAGAACATTTTGAATATAATAAAAAGCTATTTCATTGTTTTGCTTTAATTAGAAATATTAAACCTTATTATGATCCTAAAAGTAAAAAATATAAGGGCGGTATCCACTTACATTTTCCCAATATTTGTACTACCAAAAATTATAAAATAATTATGAGAGATAAACTAAAAAATAAAACACACGAAATATGTAAAAAAATTAACAATATTAATTCTGAAAATGATGTGTATGATAAAGGTGTTGTAGAGAATCGTGTATTTTGGTTATTATATGGTTCATCTAAACCTAAATTACAACCATATCAAATTCATAGTCGCTGGTTTCTTAAAGAAGATGGTGAAATTAAACATATAACTAAAAATTATACATCTAAAACACATCAATTAGTAAAACTTTTATCCGTCCGACGTGATAGAGATATTACTCCGTATAAATCTCAAGAAGTTGCCAATGAATTATCATATGCATATGATAGTAGACAAACAAAAATAGTAGCACATATTACGGATAAACAAGACAAAATGTTTCTTAATTGTAAGTTTAATCATACACAAAAAATAGTTGGTTTAGAAGATTATGAATTAAATGAATTATTAGATCTTATTTCATGTTTAAATAAGAAACGCAGCGAAAAATATGACCATTGGGTATCAGTTGGTCTTATATTGTATAATATTTCTCCCAATCTCCTTCCTGTTTGGAAAGAATTTAGCCAACTATGTACTGATAAATATGATGAAAATGAATGTGAAAATAAATGGAACTCTTTTAGTGGCGATAATTTTCCTTTCCAACAAATGCTTAAATTAGGCACATTGCGAATGTGGGCGCATGAAGATAATGAAGATAAATATAATAAATTAGTTACTAATAAACATATCTTTGATTTAGTTAAACAATTAGCCAGAAATCCCACACATTATGATACTGCAAAAACATTATATCGCATGTATAATAAAATTCTCGTTTGCAGTATTGACTCAAGTCTCAAAAAATGGTACATTTATGACCGCCATAAATGGAATGAAAAACCACCTGAATTACATTTACGTGATTATATAAGTAACCAATTAGTTCATGAAACTCACAAAATTACCGAATATTATAATGCATGTTATCAGCAAAATACAGGTATTACTATTCAAGACAAAGAAAATAAAGACTTAGTTAATATTCAACGATTAACTAATAATTTTAAAAATGTTGGCTTTAAAAGTAGCGTCATTAAAGAATGCGAAACCGTATTCGGCAAAGATGCCTTTCATTTAGAACTCAATAATATTAAATGCCACAAACATATTGAACATCTTATTGTTCTTGAAAATGGGGTCTATGATTTTAAAACTCATTCCTTTAGAGATGGAAAACCTTCTGATATGATTAGTCTTTCTTCTAACATGAAATACGATCCTACTGCTGAATCCAAAGATATGGAAGAATTCTTAAATCAAATTTTACCCGACCCTGAACTCAGAGAATATGTCCTTAAATTATTAGCAATCTCGCTTACTGGAGTTTTCTTACAACATCTTTTTATCTTTATTGGTGTTGGTTCTAACGGTAAAAATACACTATTAGATTTATTAGAAGAAGTCCTTGGTAGTGAATACTTTACAGCAGTTCATCATACTATCATTACCAAAGGAAAACATAACTCATCCGGACCATCTCCAGAAATTGCAAAAACATGTGGTAAAAGAGTACTCGTTATGGAAGAACCCGATACTCGTGACCGCATTAATGTTGGTCAATTAAAATGGCTTACTGGTGGAGGTAATATTACTGGACGTTTTCTTAATGAAAATGAAATAGAATTCAAACCCGCTTATAAAGTATTCTTCTTAGTTAATAATGAACCTCATATTGATAGTGTTGACCATGGTACATGGAGACGTATTAGATGTATCCCATTCTTATCAATCTTTACAGAAAATCCAGATCCAAGTAATACTAATGAATATAAAATTGATAAAACGGTTAAAAATAACTTCCCTAAATGGGCGCCAGCTTTCTTTAATCTGTTAATCAAACATTATAAGTTATGGCAAGAAAATGGTCTCAAAGAACCTGCTGTCGTAATTAAAGAAACTAATAAGTTTAAAGCCGCATGTGATTACATCTATGCGTTTACTAATATTAGTATTATTAAAACAGATAATAAATCCGATGAAATTGCATTTCCTGATATTTATAGAGCATTTGAATCATGGTATCGCCAAAATCGTGGCAGTAGAGTTCCAGAACCAGGCGAGTTTAAACAACTTATTGAAGCTCACTACTTCAAATGTAAAGCACAAATTCTAAAAGGACTTCAAAATGGTTGGACTGGCTATAAATTTATAAATAACGAGGATGATTTTATTGAATAATAATATATACGTATTAATATAAATGTTATTTGATCAACAAAACAAATTATTTGGAAGAATACAATCAAAATATAGTTTAAGCAAACTTATTGATAATAAAAAAGATAGAATAGATAAATATGAAATGTATAAACTAATAGCTAGTGATTTAAAATGGTACTCTGAGCAGAAAGAAAAATTTGAAACCTTTTTAATTAAAAATAAGAATAATCTTCCATATAATCCCATGCCTGATGGAACCTATGAACAATATGATATGCATGACAACTATTATAGAGGAAAATACGAATATAATAAAAAAATATATGAGTCTTTTAATGAATTAAAAGAAGAAAATAAATTAAAAGAAGTTAACAGTTATAAATATAAAAAAGACATAGAAATAATAGACAAATATCGTTGTAAATATTGTAATAAATATGAAGAAACTAATAGTTATAAAAAATTAGTACGTCAACAAAAACTAATAGAACATGTATTGAAAAAACATCCCAAAGAAGATTTACCAAGATTTGGATATTTTGAATATTTAATTTTTGATAGATTTACACAACCTATATGGTCAAAAAGTTTTGAAATAAATGAATATTTTAAAAAAAATAATATATTAATTTTAAAATCAGGAACAGGTACAGGTAAAAGTGTTATTACACCAGGATTATTATTAGATTGTGGATTTAACCAAAAACTAGAGAAATATAACTTCCCTCAATGTACTGATAATATTATTAGTATTTATCATCTTTATTATAAAGCTTATTATGAATCTTATTATGGACCTATTCCAGACCTAAACTATTGTGTTATGTGTGTTCATTATTTTAATGACGTAAACGAATTGCGTGAACATTTACTCACACTTCATCAAGAAGTGCTTTGTAATACATACGATTTAACATTTTATAAACATATTATGGAAACCGTATGTGAAACACAAATTATATTAGCTGTAGATGAATATAAATGTCCATTCTGTGATAAAATTAAAGATGTTACCAGAAAAGAATTGCGTGAACATTTAAAAAAGAAACATATAGATAAAAAATATAAATTTGAATATAATAAACAAATAGTATGCACTCAACCCAGACAATTAAATGCTGAAGGTATTAGTGGTTTTGTTCAAAAATTATTAGGTTCTAAACCCATAAATGGTGTTGTTGGTTATGAACATGGTGATAAAAAAGAACCAGGTATTCAATTAAATTATGTAACAGATGGATTATTAGAAAAACGATTTTTAAATTCATCTAAAGAAGACATACAAAAACGCTATTCATGTATTATAATTGATGAAGTTCATGAAAGATCTATTTCAATTGATGTATTACTTGCAATTATTAATAAAATAAAGGATAGTGGTATTAAAATGATTATTACTTCAGCTACTTTTGATGAAGAAAAATTTACCAAGTATTTTTTTCCCAAAGTATCTGATTTAGCCAAGCATTATAGAATAATTGAAGGACAACCAAAATATCCCATTAACGAAAAATATTTACCAAATGATTCTACAGATTTTATATTAGATACATGTAATAAAGCCTTAACGTTACATAAAGAAAATTTATACGATTTAAATAAAACAGAAAAAGATATAATTATATTTGTTGATGGACAATCAACTATTAGATCTATGAAAATAAAATTTGAAGAAATAATTACAGAGTCTAATAATCCAGTAGCTATTATGGAATTAACATCTAAAACATTGGAAGATGAAAAATGTTTAATTTTAGAAGATAAATATGATAAATTAAACAATGAAAAATATAAATATCCTAATTTTAGTTCAGGACCAATTACAAGAAGAATTATATTAGCAACAAATACTGCCGAAACTGGTATTACATTTAAATATGCAAAATATGTAATTGATACTGGGTTAATGAATGTTTCTATATATAATCCAAATACTAATGCAATGACGTTAGTTCGTTCACATATTACCAAAAATAATATGGAACAACGCAGAGGGCGTGTCGGTAGAACTGCTCCTGGCGAATATCATGCTATGTTTACTAAAGATACCTATAATAGTTTAAAAGCCAGTAATGAACCCAATATCTATATTTCTGATATTACATCAATCATACCCGGAATTATTAAATATGTGCATCTAGAAGATAGTTATTTTAATGATATTTATGATATGAATTTTATTGACCCACCATCTTTAATTAGTGTTAACAGAGGTCTTTCTAATCTCATTAATTGTAATGCCATTACTCATAAACTAAATATTACTGATTTTGGTAATATAATGTCATTATTCCGTTTATCATCATGTCAGGTGAAATCACTTGTTACATCATTCAAGTATCATTGTTCTTATGAAGTTTCCGCTATTATTGCGTTGGTAGCTACTGAAGCTAATAATGGACTTTATACTCATATTGGTACTAAAGGAATGTCTGCACCACACTTTAAAAATACAAATAGTAATTATAAGAGTGACCACATTAATCTGTTAATAACCTATTTAAAATATTTAAATTTTAAAAGAGCCGTTAATGATGATCCCAAAAAATTAGAAAACTGGTGTATTATTAATTATCTTGAATATGCTAATTTACGTAATGCAGATATAAAGCATCAAGAAATATTAGATGTATTAACTAAGAATCGTTTCCCTATATTGTCCTTTAATACATCCAACCTAAATAATAATCAAATTAATAGTATTCTTATTAGTCTCTTTTCTGGTCATTATACTAATACAGCTACCAAAACAGACAATATGAAATATTATCAAGTAGATAACACAGATATATACGCCAAATCATATAAAAGCTTAATTTATGATGCTAATCCTGGAACACACCCAATTATACCTAATCATATCTTCTATTCTAATCTGTTATTAAAAAATCAAAATGGTATATATACCTATTATTTATCAGTTATATCTGAATACAATCCTGCATGGTTTGGTAATGTTGTGCCCTTTTCACAACCCGTACCTACAAAATTCACAGATAAGTCTAATTTAAATATTTTTAATTAAATAAAATTGAATAATTTTCTTTTTTAACATGATAATGAATGAGATTACATCATGAGTTCATCTGATACAGACGATGAAATGCCGCCATTGGTAACACCAAGTACTATAACTACTGATGTTATTCGCACTATATTTTCTATGTCAAGCCGAAATTTACTATTTCATTCTAGATGTATTATCTGTGAACAATTTGAAAATGCTACTAAAAATTATATAGTTACGCATGCAAGAAATCAACTCAATCCAGAATCTACTGAAGATATTGATGCTATGTATCATGCCGTAACCGAAATGTGGTTAGAACATCACATTGAAGATGCAGTTGAATCCTTCCGCAGTATGCGCAATCATGTTTCACGTTTAGAACAAGCTCTAGAAGAAAGTGCAGATGATGCTCATCATATTGAAAGCGCTACTGATGAAATGATTAGTACTTTACATAAAAGTATTTGTTCTGAAAAAACAGGTGAAAGTTGTAGTATCTGTTTGATGGAAATTGAATGTGATGATACTTTAATGACTACCAATTGCGATCATACATTTCACGAAAAATGTATTACTACTTGGTTACAAACTAATATTCAATGCCCTCTTTGCAGATGTAATGCAATTACTGGATAAAATTATTTTTATTTTTATTTTATATAAATGCCGCCGGAAGATTCAATACCTAAAGAATTATTTTTAATTAATAGAGAAAAAGTATTATCCTTTTTTCCTAAAGAAGATGCTATTATTTTATTAAAAGGCGGTTCATCCATAAGTAAATATAACACTGACCGAGAATACGTTTTTGAACAAGAAAGTAATTTTAGATACTTGTTCGGTATTAATTATCCAGATTGTTATGGATTGATTGATCTGAATACACGCAAAATAACTCTTTTTGTCCCGCAAAAATTAAATACAATACAACATAAATATGTTAATGGTGACCATTTTAGTAAAATTGTTTACTTAAAAAATAAATTTAATATAGATTCATTATTGTATAATTCAACTCTTGACTTTTCAATCAAAAATAAAATAAAAAAAATATATGTTCTTGACCCAAATGTTATTGAAGAAACAAATGCACATCTTGATACTGTTAAATTAAAAAAAGTCTTAACAGATTGTCGGGTTATTAAATCTCCTTACGAATTAGAAATTTTAAGAAAAGTTAATCTAATTGGTTGCGATGCTCACTCCGAAATACAAAAACTTATTCATCCTGGCTTAGTTGAAAGCCAATTAGAAAGTCTTTTTAATCACCATATTTATTTTTACGGTAATTGCAGAAATCCTGCTTATATGGGTATTTGTGCTAGCGGTACTAATGCAAGCATATTACATTATGTAGATAATACTAAAGTTATGAAATCTGGCGAATTGGTTCTTATTGATATGGGCGCCGATTATTGTGGTTATATTTCTGATATCACACAAACTATTCCCGTAAATAGAAAATTTACCCCTAAACAAAAAATATTATACTCTATTATCCTTAACATACTTAATAATATTCTAGACATAATAAAACCTGGTATGTTATGGACTGATATTGCTCATCAATGTAATGTGCTACTAACTCAAAAATTATTAATGTTAGGACTCGTTCATGGACCCATGGATGAACTATTAAAAAATAAAATTTATTATGATTTTATGCCTCATAGATTAGCTCATTTTATTGGCTTAGATGTTCATGATGTTGGTGACCTTTATACTGAATATAATTTACTGAAACCAGGAATGACTTTAGCCGTTGAACCAGGAATCTACTTTAATTATGATATTATGAATAAATTAAAAAGATCCATACACGCAAAATTTATAGATTTTAATAAAGTTGCTGAATATGCAGATATTGGTGGTATCCGAATTGAATGTAATATTATTATTACCAATAATGGAATTGAAAATATGACAATGCTTAACCGGAATTTTGGTTATTGATTAAAATTTAATGAAGGCAATGTCATGCTCGCAAATATATTCCTAATCATATCGGCTTCCAATCCTTGCGCATGTTGTCCCTTATCATAAGGTTGCCTCGCGAATACTCGTTCTGGTTCCCTCGCGAATACTCGTTCTGGTTCCCTCGCGAATACTCGTTCTGGTTCCCTCGCGAATACTCGTTCTGGTTCCCTCGCGAATACTCGTTCTGGTTGCCTCGCGAATACTTGTTCTGGTTGCCTCGCGAATACTTGTTCTGGTTGCCTCGCGAAATAAGTTTGTTGTTCTTTTAATTTTTTATATTTTTCTTTTAACTTGGTATATTTAGTCTGTAAATTATTATATTTTTCTTCATAGTTTTCAGGCTCAAAATCTAAATCAAGATCCACGTCAAGGCCCAGGTCAATGTTTTCCATATTTAATATATTTATTGGGTATTAATCAATGTAAATTTATTTTTTCGTCAATTTTTTATTCTTAAATAATGGATTCTTTTTACCCTTTTCATAGAAATCAAGTAATATACCAACTACACCATGTTTAGAATAACTAAGAGAACATACATTATAAAAACCCGGTCCACTTCCTACTGAAAGATAAAAAGCCTTATTTGTATCCATTTTTAATGATTTGTTTAATTTTAATTTTAATTTAGTCTTATATTTACTATCTGATACATATACACTACCCGATTCTGATAAAACATACCCAGTACACGCAACATTAAATTTATATGGAAATTCTATTCCTTTATATTTTTTATGAACATGTAATAATAAGATACTCATAATACATTTTTTTCGTTCATGAATTAATATATTATATTTACCTTTTGGTATCTTATAATTGTTATCTAATTGTAATTTGGGATCTGTAATACTAATTATACCAGAAGGTATATTTAAATAATCTTTATAAAAAGCTACCCGTGAATCCATTCTATTCAATATGATAGTCTCTTTTGGACTTCTACGAATACGTCTTTTCTTTTTGCCGGTTTTCATATATTTAATATTCTGATAATAATTTAATTAATACCCCAAGGATGATTTAATAACGAACAGATAGTGCTTTTAGGAAATAACCAACCGAACATATAATAAAAGTGATATATTATTTTATTAGATTTTTTATTCAATCTATTACAAAAAAAATGAAAATATTACTATTATTTATCCTTCCCATTATGGGTGTTACTATTATGAATAATGCAAAACTCTGGCCCCCTACTATGTTATCATATTCAAAAAATTGTAGTATAGATTATAATAATGTTCTCTCTACAGGTGAATTTGCTAAGTTTGATAGTAATGATGTATGTCTTACTTATTCTATAGTGTTTCCCATATGGAATAACTTTGAAATGTTTACTAATGTAAGTTTAGTTGAATTAATCGCGGTTATAAATGGTCATATGCTCTCATATGTCTATGATACTATATAAGCAATCGCAAATTCTAATTCACCTCCTATTTTTTCTGTATAAAAGGGATAAATTCTTTTTTTAACTGTACCAAGACCTCTATAAATCACAGGCTCAATATCTTCAAATGTACATCTTTTAGGCTCTTTTTCATATATGTTTGCAAGATATTCTCCTGTTTTCTCATCTTGCTTCGGTTCACGATATTCTCCTAAATTATTATCTCTTAAAAATTGATTCACTTTAGATGGTTTACATATGTAATATGCGTACTTGTATTCTTTTTTATCGGTTGGTACCTCACGCCTATCATCAGTGGCTATATTATCAACAAAAGATGAACGTTCAGAGCATCTATACATATCTATAAACTTTGACTCATAAGAATTAATATATTCGTCAATCACTCCAAGATCCGTATATATAATGGTTTCTTTATTTTTATTATAGCCTGTTAAACGTCCTGCAAGTCCTTGTATTACTACAGACGTAACCGGTTTATTTGCTTTTCGTTCATAAACGATACCGATATATTCGTCTTTTAAGGTGACAGAGCATCTTAATTTTTCTTTAATAAATATAAATGTATGTTTTGTAGGTTGCTTACTTAACACATCATTAATATTCTTAAGACCCGAATTTTGATCATATGATTTACAATCATAATTATTTTTTTTACACCATGATTTCATATCATCTTCAAAAGTATCTTTTTTTCCAGTTGGAATTCGGACAATATGATAACATGAAACTTTACTAAATTTTTCAGTTATCTTATCTTCGATATCTTTTGTTACATCATTTACATCTTTATTATATTGTAAAATACGTCCTTGTTCTAACAAGTCTTTTATTCCAATATATCCATCTCCTGGTTTCATAATTAAAGAATTTGATGCATGTTCAAATCCTTTTAGATCTTCAATTATTCTGTTGGGGGTTGCAGTGAATAAAACAATTTTTATATCTTTTTTATAACATTCTTCTATTTTATTACATTCAAAACTTTTTAATATTTTATCAATTGTTTGTTTTTTTTTTGCAGCATAATGTGCTTCATCTATTAAAATTAATAGATTTTTTTCATCCTTATATTTTTCGATTTTCTTCTTAATCTTATCACGTTTCAGTATATTACTGTGTAGACATTTTGGAAAACGTTCTTTCTGTTGTTCCTTCCATTCATTAAAATGTAATCCCGTAGTTATAAATATATTTTTTATAGGAATGGGTTCCTGATTTATATATTTGTATATAAAATTTAGCATACAACCTGTTTTACCAGATTGTGTTAATGCATTCACATTAACAATAATTTTTGTTCTATCATTGAACGTATCAATTATTTCATTAGCACATTTTTCTTGATTTGGATAAAATAACTTTTTATTACAAACGTTATCCCTCGCTATCTCTATTTCTTTTATTTTTATTTTACACTTTTTTATATTTTCTTGACCATAGCCTGGTTTGTCCATTACCTGAACTATTTTATTTATTATTTTATTATAATTTTCACGTTCAGCTTCTTCTATATTAATTTCCATAGATTTTATATTATTTTTAAACAGGTCATTGTAATTCTCAATACGTTTTTTTTCAAGTTTATCATATGAAATAATATCTCGTTCTTTCATCATTAATATACTTGCTTATTTTATTCTTTTTAAATTAAAAAAAAAGTCAATTTTAAATAAATAATTCATCAATGAATTTTTTTAGTTTAGGCATGATTGTTTCATTAATGAATTTATCATCTCTATATAATTCACTCGTAACTATATGTCCTCTATGATGTTCTACAAAATCACATTTATTTAAACCAAACATAAACATATACATTTGACACTGACATTTTTCATTTAACCAAGGACCATTCTTAAATCTACCATTATTTCTATTTTTAATTTCAATAATCCTATCCTCTAATAATCCATCACACATTCCCACAACATCAAAATTACCAAAATTAATTATTTTATACATTTGAGTATCAATGTTTGTATATCCTCTTTCTTTCATATATAATGTTAATGCATCATCTTCATGTTTAATACCTTCAGCCATATTTGTTGCACGTTTAATTTCATTATGAAATACTTCGGCTTTACTCGTTTTACGTAATTCTTTAATTACTTCTACTACCGCTCTTTCTGGTTCTGTTACTACCGCTCTTTCTGGTTCTGCGACTAACTTTTCTAAATTAACATCTGGTAATTTTGCTATTTTTTTTGCTAATGTAGAACCAATATCATTATATTTTCGTTTATGACCAGCCACATATTTACTGCGATATTTATCTAAGGTTGATGCATAGCAACTACTTTCAAACCGTTCTAAATAACCACAGATAGAACCAATATCTGATACATTGATACGTACTTTGCTCATTTATGGTATATATACCATATTATTTTTATATTAAAAAATTCATTTTGGTGTTGGTAAGATATAAACTATTTCATTGGAGTGAATTTAATCATCATGTGTAAAAGAAAAAACATTGCGGCTTTTTAATCCTAAAGTAATTAATACAACACAACACACAATAAAAAACACAAACAATTATAACAACAATTTACAGGGACACTCTACTTTCTACTGTACTTATCGCGCACTTCTTTGGAAAGAGTTTTGAGAATTTCATCCCACCTTGCGAATACGTAACGTTTATGTTCGATAGTCTTCTTATCTTGAAGATCAATCGCGAAGTACCCACTGTACGTCTTGGAAAGTCGTACTCGGTGTCGAGTCTTAAACTTTTCATTGAATTTGAAGTCACTGGATGAGGCGGTAATGTGAAAGTCAGGATGCGTCCAGTGCTTGACCAGAAAGTCCAAAGCGGCTTGGGGGTTTTGGTAACCCAACCAGAGCATTAAGAACAGAATTCGATCATTGGTTAAATCGTGAGCTTTATCACCACCTTCCAGCTTGAAAAGTTCAGGTCTGACCAATTTATTGAAGTAATCAATAAGGTCTTCTTTGAGATCATCGCCAAGTACTTCCTGAAGATAGGATGGTAACAATTGGTTTTGCTTTTTCTTGGCAACTGTATCCAAAATGTCAAATGCGTTCTTGATGAAATTCTTACCATTTTCCCAAAGTTCAGATTTGTTGTCAGATCCTTGGGGTGGAAAGTCGTGATCAGGATTCTCACGTAGAGACTCCAATATTGCACTTTGGGAAGTCAGCTCCGTATCTGAGATTACCACCTTGGGTGCTACAGGTCCTTCCGAAGAACCAGCCTCGTCAGAAGGAGGGGGTGAAACGGTTTTTTCCGAAGAACCAACCTCGTCAGAAGAATCGACTTCAGTCGAAGAACCGGTCTCTTCAGAAGAACAGTCATCGTCAGAAGAACCAGCATCGTCAGAAGAACCAGCCTCATCAGAAGAACTCACTGGGGGTATGCTGAATAGCGACAGGAAATCTGCATTATCACTGCTACTACCAATGATGTTAACGATGTTCTCGTCGACCTTGAGAGAGGCATAGTCGGTGTGTTTGGGAAGCTTAAAGTCACTTACAGTCAACATGATAATATAACTTGTATACTGGGGCAACGAAGCAAGTGGTTTTACGTAAGTCACTAATAGTGGTTATAAATGGTGGTCTCATGTTTGAAATTCAATTTTTTTTTTGAGTATCATTGTTTAAAATATATTATTACTATACCGCTACAATGGCAAAGTATCATGGTGTTTCTGATGATGAGCGAGATGCAAGTTTATACCTTGGATACAGAACAGAACCGAAACGCTTCGGCAACAACATTGAGGAGGAGAAACCCCCAGTCATTAATCCCATAGAAACAAAAGGGATAACAAAAGGACTGCGTGTTACTAGTCTGTGTGGTACCGCTACCATTTCCAAGCAATCCCAAGTGGTGTGTGCATATGAACGTGGTGATTGTGAGTGGAAACTTTACGCAGGACCTATTGTTATATTTCAATATAAAACAGGTACTGCTCATGAGGGAAAATATTGGGTGTGTTGGGGTCGCGCTGACAAGTGGGGGTTGTTTAAACATTTGAATCATGTGGTGATGGTTATTGAAGATCAGCTTAAAACAGGTTTTTATGACAACACTCCATTAACGCCAAAGAACGCTTTTGGCTCGTGTACAGAGCCAGTGTCGCGTCGTTATCATTCAGGGTTGTAAGAAGATTTTATAATTTCTTTTTTTTTATATAAAAAAAAAGTTATTCAAAGGCTCCGCGAATGGCTAGATGATATAGAATATATATCTCATTATTTTCCATATATTTTTCTGGAGCCTCAGCGGAAGCTGCAAGATTGAGAATGGCTCTCATACGAGCAGACACGGTAATAGTGTTAATGGCGAGCATTAGTAATATAATACCTTTAAAATCTAATAAAGATTAAATAAATCAATTTTTTGCGGCGAGAAAATATAAATTGATTATAATTATCTATTAATATATCTATTATAGCTTATTATAATGGAAGTGAAAAAGTTTTTAAATTCCCATCATGAATATTTAGCATATACGGCTAATGGTTGTATACCACTATCTAAATGTGCTCGCCAATATAATAAAACAGAACTATTAGATATTGTTATTGAGAATACTCCAAAACTTAAACTAGATTTTAATCTAATGATGTCAAAATCACCACCTACAGCCATCATTAATAAAAAATTACACCATGAACTATTACACAGTAAGAATAAAATTAATTATTATCGCAAATATTTCTATAAATATGTTAGACTAACGAATCCTTATGAATTAGTTAATACTAGTAATAGCAAATATAGTGTTCTTGATTGTAATGTGCTAAATAGAGCTTATTTTAAGCTATGGGAGATTTTTACACATATACCAGACATATTATTAGATAAAGATATGACGTATATAGCTCTCGCAGAAGGACCCGGCGGATTTATACAAAGTTTTCAGGCAAAAAGAAAAGACTATAATGATTCTATTTATGCAATAACTTTAAAAGACCATCATGATATGGATTTTTCAGAAGGATTGACTGATATTAATATAACTTATGGCGATGTTACTAATTCTGAATGTATTCTAAAGTTTGTTAATAAAGTATCTAATAAAGCCCATCTAATTACTGCTGATGGTGGTATTGGTGTTCCTAATAAATACTTAAATCATCAAGAATCATATCATATTAAATTATTCTTCGCAGAAATATTATTAGCACTAAGACTTCAAGAAATTGGTGGCACATTTGTTCTAAAAATGTATGATCTATTTACATTACCCAGTCTTCAATTAATTTACATACTTTCTCAGTATTATGAACAAATACATATTACTAAACCAGTTACTAGTAGACCCGCTAATTCTGAAAAATATATTATCTGTAAAGGATTTAAAGGAATAAAAGATTCTATTATTAGAAAGATATTTAAATGTATTCAAATAATAAATCAACAAAATAATTACTTTATTCATTCATTTATAGATAATCCGGTACCTTCTATTGTTTTAGATAGTGTTAATGAATATCATAGTTTAATAGTTCCTTATCAAATTAAGAATATTGAAAAAACACTTACCTTTGCCGCAAATAATATTACTAATAAAACTAAAATTATTAATAAACAAAAACAAATAGCGATTTGTTGGGCAAAAAAACATAATATTCCGGTAAAAAAAAAATATGAAGAATATTTAAATGTATAGCCTTTATTTTTTATTTTATAACTATGCTTTCTAATTCACAAAAAAGAGCATTAATACATATACTAAAAGAACATAATATACTTATATGTGGTTCTGCCGGAACTGGTAAAAGTTATTTAGTTAATATTGCTATCAAATATATTCACAAAAAATATCCTAATAAAACTATTCAAGTCACCGGAAGCACTGGTATTGCTGCTATTAATATTGGCGGAATGACTTTACATTCATATGCTGGTATTGGCGTCGCCGAAGGTTCAGAACAAATTGTCTTAAAAAAAGTTATATTTAATAATGCTGCTATGAAAAGAATAAAAAGTACAGATATATTAATCATTGATGAAATATCAATGGTTAGTAGCGAACTCTTTAATAAATTAGATTATGTGTTTAGAGTTATTCGCAAAAATGAAAAGGCTTTTGGTGGTGTTCAACTAATTTTATTAGGAGATTTTTATCAATTACCTCCAGTTATTAAAAAAGATACCCCTAAAATATTTGCCTTTGAATCAGATGCATGGAGTAAAGCTAAATTACAAATTGTAAATTTAACACAAAATTTTAGACAAAGCGATGAAGAATATAAAAATATCTTAAATCGCTTACGTGTTGGTGACTTTGATGAACAAGATATACAAAAAATAAAATCACGAATTATTCACGATGATATCCCTGGTAATATTATTAAATTGTTTCCTACTAATAAACAAGTCGCTATATCAAATGATACTGAACTTAAAAAATTAGATGGTCTTCCGAAATTATATTATGCAACATACTCTGGCAATAAAGAACTAAAAAATGAATTGAAACAACAATTTAAATCAAATACGCGGGAAATTATTAAACTAAAATTAGATGCTCGGGTTATGTTAACTATAAATTTAGATATTGATAATGGCTTATGTAATGGTTCTTTAGGTATTGTCGTGGATTTTGCTGAAAATTTACCCATAGTCTTATTTGATAACGGTCAAGTCCGAACAGTTGACTATCATAAATGGGAATTAGAACGCAATTTAAGCTTTGGTTATGTCGTTCAAATGCCATTAATATTAGCATGGAGCACAAGCATTCATAAAAGTCAGGGTCTTACTTTTGATAGGGCACAGATATCATTAGATAAATGTTTTGCTGAACATCAAATTTATGTGGCTCTCTCGCGAATAAAAACATTAGATGGTTTATACATTACTGGGGACTTTTCACCATACAAAATTAAAATTAATCCAAAAGTTAAAACTTGGTATAAAAATATTTTATAGTTTATATTATATATTAATGGATCATCCTGACGACATAGCAAACAGTCAATTGCTTACGACTGTAATTGATAAATTAGAATTTTTAAAAAAATTAGTAGATACAGATGGTAAGCCAAAATCTATACCAACCGATGATTACCTACGAGAACAAAACTATCTTAATGGTATTACCCCTCTTTCCTTAACTGAAAAACATAAAGAATTTTATCAAAATAAGGAAAAATGGGTAAAAGGTGACGCCGAAATAGATAATCCTTATAATTTAAGCGATTATCCTACAGGAAGAATGATGTATGATGTTGCAAGATATCAAATTCAAGAAACTGAAAAAGAGTTATTTAATACATTATATAATGAAACTCATAAAAATCATGATATTTCTAATGAATTAAATTTGTTATTCAATGAAATTCTACCTAAACTTACTGTATTAAAACAAATCCAATCATTAGAACATCAACATAAAACATTAAAAGATTATGGTTTTGAATATGATGAATTAAAACTTTATTTAGGAAGTGTTCTTCGTCAAACCGAAGATGCTATTAGGAAATATCTTATGAGAGGTCATTTCTTACAACCTTCTGGTGTTGATAAAACTTTTATGAAATATTTATTACACCATTAGAATCAAATGTAATATCAGCATTATCAGAACGTAATGCCACAAGAGATACAACATTTAAATCAAGCATATTTTTATTTAATGTAAATTCATGTTCAACTACTTCACATTCAGTATTGAATGTTTTTATTTTGTATGTAAAATTTTCACCAGTACTTGAATATTGTTTTAATAATTCTGGTAAATTATAGGTAACTATTTCATTATTTTCTTTAATTTCAAATTCAGCAACTTCATATTCATAATCACGTTCTATATGATTTACAGGAAATATTAATTCATTGTTATAAGCACTTACAGTATTATTTGATCCAATATACATTGGATAAACCACAATATAATTTGTGTTATTATACTCATAAACTATTTCTAAATAACCTTCAAACATAAATATATCGTCTGTTTTCCATTCAACAATCGCATTATGAACATCTAGTAATGTAAAGCCATTATGATTTAAAGATTTTGTTATATCAATACGAGAACGTTCTACGTAAGTAACAGACTTTAATTGTTGTAAATTATCTGGTGGACATAAGTAATTGTATATTGTATCAGAAACTATTGAATAAATATAATATAAATATTTCTGTTGAATTCTTAACCAAATATAAATATTTAATAAAGTAATATAAA
>Ga0180432_10004197_pt1 | contig 19931 bp, 20 predicted proteins | sample SS_ome_10_FD_132414 | JGI IMG/M metagenome (GOLD analysis project Ga0180432, IMG submission 132414) | Hypersaline lake sediment archaeal communities from the Salton Sea, California, USA - SS_1_MS_2 metaG | ecosystem: Environmental > Aquatic > Non-marine Saline and Alkaline > Hypersaline >...
GAAATCCTCCAGGGCCGCCAACCTATCCACCAGGTTCTGCACCTCGTTACTGGCGGAGATCTGCTCATCCAGTTCCGAATTGAGGACCTTGATCTCCTGCTCCATCCTCTCGGATTCCTCGGCTAGGAACTTCTTCTTCCCCCGATCCCAGGGTTTCAGCTTGCTGCGCTCCTCTTCGGCGTCGTCCCTCTTTCTGGAAACCCTCGCTATCTTATCCCTGAGCTCGTTTTCCCTCCTCTTCATCTCCTCTATCTGTTCGAGTGCCGACTCCTTGAAGGAGAGAATGAGGCTGTAGAACTGGTTCACCTTGCGGATCTCCGCCGAAGGTCTGTCCACCATCGATCCCACAATCTGGAAAAGCGTGCTCGACTGTCTCTGGATATCCTCTACATTGTCCGAGAACTCGGGCGGGCATGCCTCCGCGGATCGGCTTATCTCCCTGTTGAGGCTGTCGGCGAAACTCCTTATCTCCTCGTTTTCCCTGACTCGCTTTATCAGGGAATCGCAGAGCTTGACGAACTCGACCAGATCCTTCACCAGTTCGGCCTGCTTTGGTTTGATCATCTCCCCCCTGGCCAGGGCCAGATCCATATCGACCTCCTTTATGAACTTGACCGCGAAATCGGGATAGGTTCTCCAGTTCTCCGAGATACTGGTGGTTACTTCAAGGGCTTCCTGTATCTCGGACCGGATCTTCTCCTCAACGGTTCCCTCATCAGCATCCTTGCCGATAGTGAGAAGAGGCGCCCTTATCTCCTCGATGGAATCGTCGATCTTCTTCTCGAGGGACTTTATCTGGAACTGGATGTTGGTCATGGCCTGTCCGTCGGCGTAGATGAGATTCCGCACCGTCTCGGGGAACTTCTCCTCCTCAAATATGCCCCGGGATACCAGAATCGACCGGTATACACCCTCGAGCCATTTCCGCCAGAGAATTATCAGCTGACCGTAGTATGATAGTATGCTGTTCTTCATCTCCCGGAGTCTCTTGATCTTGTCCAATCGATTCAGATTGATCTTCACGAGAGTTATATTGTCCTCGATCGGATACCGGAAACGGATGGTGTTTATCAGGTGAAGACATCGGTCATCATGGATCTCTGTGGCACCTATGTTCACGAAGAGGTCCGCCAGGTCGAACTTGAGGCTATTAACCAGTATGTCCACTATGGCCTCATCCAGGAGGGCGTGTGCTGACCGGATCTCCTTCGACTGGAGATACGTGGGGGCCAGTGGCATGAGGAGGAACGTCGTGAACGGATTCCGGTAGTGGGAGCCGTACTTCTCAACCAGCTGGCTGTTTGCGGAGCTGTCCATCAGCAGCAGCAGTTCGTTGAGGGCGGCATACGCCCCGCTGAAACACTGGGGCTGATCCATATCACATGGCAAAACAGCCAGGCCCACGATGGGTATCTTGGGTGGGAGACGGTTCTTCAGATGCCTCGCCAAGTCCATGACCATTCCACTTCCGCTCCCTCCTCCGAGGCCGAAAACCAAGAAGACTATCGGCGTGACAACCGCCGTCTGTACGTCATTGACAAAGCCGGAGAGGCTCTGCTCCAGGATCCCGAGCGTGTAATAGTTGAAGTTGTATATCGCCTTTGCCAGCGCCCTCCTCCTTCCGACACCCCCAGTCAGGGGGGGAATCTCCATGGCGGTCGTTACCCACGGGCGGTAGTCATCCGGGATCTCAGTGCCTTCCCTCTCCTGAATATACTTGGGATAGTCGTCCAGGAACTCAAACAGCCCCTCCGGGTTGGAGAACCTAGTCTTCATCGTTCTGATCTTGACCCTTTCCGCCGGAATATTCGTCTCTCTGAGTCTCTCCGTCATCTCCCGGCGGGCGGTTTCCAGTGAATCTATGTCATCATCCGCTACATCGAGGACGAGACAATTCACCTTCAGCGAATCGTTAGCCTTCAATCCATCGATCATATCCTTGCTCTTGATGAAGCACTCAACGACGTTTGCCCCGGTACCTCCGAGTCCTACCAAATGTATTGAGAAAGCCATACCTCACACCTACTCGTTCGAGATCCTACGCAGATCCTTGGAGATCTCTCTCAGCTCATCCGCCATCGACTTGTCCGTTCTCTGGGCCCGTGGAAGGATAACTTCGATGCTATTCGCTGCCTTCTTCGTCCTCTCCAAGGCCAGTTGACCCTTCTGCCTCCCGGAATACGCAAAGTAGCCAAGGACCATGACCAACAAAAGCAGGCCCCCGATGGCATAGATGTAGACTGAAACGCTGATGCTGCCAGGAGCGCTGTCGGGAAGGAGCATTACCAATTCCTCCGCCTTCGATGTGTACCCCTCCTCCAGAAGCTCATCACGGGAATAGTCGAGAACACCATCGTAGATCTCCTTGAACTCACCTTCGGCTGATTTCGCCACCTTGGATTTCTCCCTCATCAGCTCCTCGACATCGAGGATCTCCTGGTCCTTGACCGAGAATCTGACACGGTCGAGCACAACCGAATTCCCCTCGGAGTCTACCGCCGCCAGAGTGAGCATATCATAGGTGTCCTTGGTCTTGTGCAGAACTTCTCCAAGAGGAGCAGGACTCTGACAGGTGTCTTCCGGAACCCGCCCTGTGAACTCCAGTAGTAGGAAACCTTCCATTTCGCTGAACCTGAATCTTACGGAGTGTTTGGACGGGTTGTAATCCACGATGTTTGCCTCGACTTCATCGTAGTTGTTGAGGACCCAGAAAGCGTCCCCGACCCGTTCCAGCACGGTGGTGAGGACCAGTTCCCTGGGATCCCTCTTTGAAATCTCAACCCTGAAGTCAGCCGAGTAAACCTTCCCGGCAACGAGGCTCTGATTTTCGACCGGATCTCCGGCTTGATCCACGACGGTTAGGTTCGCAAAGCGTGGATACACAGCTTGGCCAAGGGAAAGACCGGCTGAGACCAGAATGACCAGTATCGCAATTCCAGCACCTTGAGTTGCTTTCACCTTCAGACCATCCACTGGCACTCCTCCCCTGTCATTACCACTCGATCGTAAGACTACCCCATTCATATAAAGTTTGTGGGAGAAAGCAGGGCAAAGGTCCTCTGACCGTCATATTCTGACCGGTATGCTTTGACTGAAAGTCCTACGAGGGCTAGGCAAAGTAGACCTGCCCTTCTCCCCGATCGTGTCAGGACTGCCAAGGCACGACCAGGAAAGGGTCCCAACCTGTCGTAGCTGTGTAACCTTTCGAAACCATGATCCATGAGATCCACCCAAAATCGCATATTTTATATGGGACCCACTCCCTATCCGCTTAAGGGGAATAGGGATGAGAATCCATTACCACATAGCATCGGCGTCTATCGTATTTCTCGCTATGCTCGGTTTCGCTGGGGCAGTTGAATATGCCGAATACCAGTTCGTCAACCTCGGCCCAGGATCCACGAGCTTCGAGGACATGAACGACGTCAACTCCGACCTGCACACCTTCATAAATGACCTCGACACCGGTAGATCATGGTTCTCGGTCGACGGCTCGGAGAAGACCATTCTGATCCCCCTCGTCGGGGACTATGACTCCTCTCACGTCAAGGCGATAAACCAGAACGACCAGATTGTGGGCACATACTTCGATGATGACACCTACACAAGGGCGCAATTCATCTGGAATCCCCCATCGCCGGGAAATCCAAGTGGCACCATCACGCTTCTGACCATGACCCGTTGTTTTGGGGACGAGAGAGCCCAGGACCTCACGGATGACGGCTCCATGGTCGTGGGGTCATCTTACACCTTCCTCACCACCGGTACGGCCTGGGTCTGGGATTCGACCGAGGGCTTCCGGCTCCTGCCGATCCCCGAGGACTGGCAAACCCTGCTACCCGGAGCTGGTTCGAGTTCTGCATATCTCATAAACGAGTTCGGCGCCGGACCCCACTGCCCGGAGATCTTCGGGCGGGTGCGCGACGGCGTATCTACCATGCACAACGTGAAGTGGATACCAAACAAGAAGCCCACCATCGTGTCCGATCCCGTTACCGGCGCGATGGTCGGTGAGGAGTACGCATACGACGTGGATGCAACGGATGAAGATGGTGACGCCCTGACCTACGGCCTGATCACCTGCCCCGCGGGCATGTCAATCGATCCCTCCACCGGAATGATCTCCTGGATCGCCAATCCCGCCGGCGATCACCCCGTCGAGGTCGAGGTTACCGATGTCGTTGGCGGCAATGACACACAGAGCTTCAGGATAGGGGTCAGTGCGTCCGGGGTTCAGCCAACCGTACCGGTCCTGCCGGCCGTGGCCACCCCCGCAGCGTTCGCGCTTGTCGGCCTGCTGGCCTGGAAGCGAAGACGCGTGTGATCGCTGCTGTCCCCGGCGTGCTCCGATCAGCGAAGGCTGGAGCGCGAGGGCTGGTTGAAACCACCGCGAAGGGAGGCCTCGATATTGCTGGCTCTTTCAGGTACGACAGCCCTCTGACAGGGAGATCCAGAGTGGAAGATGATCGCTCAGATATCGGTACATGGACCCCCGGGAGTCTAGCTCCTTTTTTCCGATAACCCCGTATTCCCGGAGGCATCCGCTCAGTTCCTCCCGGACCCAGATGAAGTCCCCGCGCCCGCCTCCCAGGCTGGTGGAGACATTCCCGTGACCAAGAACCCCGGCTGAATCCACAAAACCCATCCTCTCGAGCCGTTTTCCGACCGATCGGCCTGGAGGTTCGTTGAAATCCCCGACCACCAGGTCGGGCTCGAGCTTGACCGCCTCCACGAGGTCGCGGATTCGTCTCTCGGCAGCCAGCCGAGGGCCTAGCTGGCGTTGCGAAGGGAGATGGATATTGCATATGCGAAGCTGGATATCCGGCCCCGTGAACTCGGCGATCTGGAACACGCGCTGCACCTCGGCCCCCGAGGAACTTGAATCTGAAACGGCATCTCCTCGACCGTTGTGCCACAGCATGGCTCCGCCGTATTGGGTGAGCTCGCTTCCGGGGCAGTAGGAGCCCGACATCCCGAGGCGACCGCAGATCATCTCGAAGGCATGCCTGCCCTGAACCTCCTGTAGGCAGATTACATCCGGCTCAATGCTCCGATAGATCCGGCAGAGCGAATCCAGGACCCCCGTGTCGGGATCTGGGGGAATCTCATCCCGGAAAGGGTATCCCTGAAACCAGAACGCGTTATGGCAGACTATCCTGAACAGCACCATCCAATCGGCTCCATTCACAGTCGTCAGTGCATCAGGTTTTCAATGGCTTCCTCCGAAAGAGGGTGATGATCTCATGATTCTTGGTTTACCGCAAGCTGTTTCAACACCGAGCGCCACCCGGCTTCCTCCTAGAAGAGGAAACGGCAATACATCAATCGGAGGAATCAGACATGTCCGGATTCGAGTACCAGGGAGTCAAAACCAGGGAGATCAGGTTTCCGCTGGGCGGCATCGGGACCGGCTGTATCTCCCTGGCGGGAAACGGCCGCCTCATCGACTGGGAGATATTCAACCGCCCGAACAAGGGCAGCGTCAACGGCTTCTCCCACTTCGCGGTCAAGGCGGAGGGCGGGGGCGAGGTGATAGACGCCAGGATCCTGAACGGAGACCTGCCTCCGCCCTACGCCGGATCTGGAGCCGGGAACTGGGATGACGGCGGTCTGGGTTTCGGTCCGAGAAGGGAGCACATGTCCGGCCTGCCCCACTTCCGGAACCACGTCTTCCGGGGCCAGTTCCCGTTCGCCTGTATCTACTTCGAGGACCCGAAGTTCCCGGGCGAGGTACAGCTGGAGGCCTTCAACCCCTTCATCCCGCTCAACTACAGGGACTCATCGATACCCGCCGCCCTGTTCCAGATCTCGGTGACCAACACCACCGCGGAACCCATCGCCTACACCCTGGCCACCACGCTCGGTAACCCGCTTCCGGCGGACAACCTGAACACCGTGGAGGAATCGAAGGGCTTGACCTCCATGCATCTGGCATCCTCCTCCCTCCAGGCCAACGATATCGGGTACGGAAACCTGACCCTCGCGACCGACGCGGAGGAGGTGAGCTGGCAGCAGTACTGGTTCAGGGGGGACATGTTCGATGCCCTCGAGGTGTACTGGAACGATCTCACAACCCCGGGCAGATTCAGGAAACGCGAGTATCCCCCGGGAGAGGCGGGCGACCGGAACAACAGCGTTCTCGCGGCGCACCTCGATCTGCAGCCAGGAGAAACCGGGGACGCGCGGTTCGTGATCAGCTGGAATTTCCCGAACTGCGAGAACTACTGGAGGCCGGAGCACGCCCGTCGGCTGGCGGGTCAGGCCGGGGTCAAACCGACCTGGAGGAACCACTACGCGACGGTCTGGGAGGACTCGAAGGAGAGCGCGCTCTACGCCCTTGAGAACTGGGGCAGGCTGCGCTCGGAGACGGGGCTCTTCAGGGACTCACTCTTCGCCTCCACGCTTCCCGACGTTGCTCTTGAGGCGGTGGCGGCAAACCTCTCGACGCTCAAGACGCCCACGGTGATGAGGCTCGAGGACGGCACCTTCTACGGGTGGGAGGGGTGTCAGTCCAAGTCGGGGTGCTGCGAGGGCTCGTGTACCCATGTCTGGAACTACGCCCAGGCGCTCCCGTTTCTCTTTCCGGCCCTGGAGAGGTCGATGCGGGAGGCGGACTACAGGTACAACCAGCAACCCGACGGCGGGATGCCTTTCCGACTCCAGCTTCCGCTGGGCATAACTCACCCCGGGGGCCGCTCGTGCGCGGACGGGCTCTTCGGAGGGGTGATGAAGGTCTACCGCGACTGGAAGATCTGCGGGGACACGGACTGGCTGAGGTCGATCTGGCCCGCGGTGAGGAGATCCCTGGAGTTCGCATGGGCGGAGTCTAACGAGGACAGGTGGGACCCTGATCGCACCGGCGTGCTGTGGGGGAGGCAGCACCACACTTTGGATCGGGAGCTCTTCGGGCCCAACGCCTGGCTGACTGGCTTCTACCTCGGCGCGCTCAAGGCCGCGGCAGAGATGGCCGAGCACCTCGGCGAGAAGGGGGACGCCGAGGATTACCGTGCGCTGTTCGACAGGGGGAAGAGCTGGGTTGATGAGCACCTCTTCAATGGAGAGTACTACCACCAGCTCATCGATATCGATGATAGCTCCATCCCCGAGAGCTTCGGCGTCCTGGAAGGATACTGGGACCCGGAGCACGGGGAGATCAAGTACCAGATAGTCGAGGGGTGCGAGATCGACCAGGTCCTGGCCCAGTGGCACGCCAACCTCTACGGGCTGGGCGATATCTTCGATCCGGAGCAGGCCAGGAGCGCGCTGGAATCGATCTACAGGTACAACTTCAAGCGATCGATGCGCGAGTTCTACAATCCCTGCAGGGTGTACAGTCTGAACGACGAGGCCGGCCTGGTGATCTGCGACTGGCCGGAGGGGAGGAGGAAGCCGAAGATACCGCTGCCCTACTCCCAGGAGACCCAGAACGGATACGAGTGGGCGGCCGCGATACAGCTGATCCAGACCGGCATGGTGGAGGAGGGCTTGACCTGCGCCAGGGCGATACGCGAGAGGTACGACGGGGAGAGGCGGAACCCGTGGAACGAGTTCGAGTGCGGCAACCATTACGCCCGATCGATGGCGACCTACGCCCTGCTCAACGCCTTCAGCGGTCTCCGGTTCGACATGGTGAGGGGCATGATCGGCTTCGATCCCATATTGACCAGGGATGAGAGATTCAGGTGTTTCTGGTCCCTCGACTCCGGCTGGGGCGAGTTCGAAATCGAGTCCGGACGGGTTCAGCTCAGGGTCCATTCCGGGGCACTCGATCTGGAGGTAGTAGATCTCCCCTTTCTGACCGATAGGATTACCGAGTCAGCCCAGCTAGATGATAAACACGTGAATTTCACACCGTTAGGCGGCCAGGTTCGCTTCGAGCCGAGAATTCACATCTCAAGGGGACAGTCCATCACCCTGAGTTTTCACTGACATTCTGCATTTCGTTCATCACCAGGAGGGCAGCCTCCCGTATCCGGGGGGCCAGGTCGGCGTATGGGCTGGGTATACTGGTATCACATGCTACTGGCATCCTGGGTGTATCGGTGGAGACGGTCAAGATCGGTGAGGATCAGAAAAGGCGGCGTGAGGAGTTGCTGGCGAAGCTAATCATAGAACGCGATAAGAACATCCCCTTCCATGATGCCCTGGGCAAGGTCGTGGACCACGCGATAGATGATGCTCCAGGAAGTCGAATGACATGGATCTACCTGGGATAGGGAGAATGAGATCGGGAAGACCGTGAAATCCACTCTATCTCTTACCTACGGAGAAGCACCTCTGGGCATCCTCCCAGGCCTCTCTTCACGAGAAGAGCGTGTCCAAGGCTTGACATCTGATATGGTTCTAGGTGTGTCGGACTTCTCAGAATCATCCGTCCGATCTTCTCATCGCCTCGATCCCATCCGACGCCTTCCTGCCCCTGAAGACCTCCCTGTCCACCCCCGCCAGCTCCGAGAGCCTCGGGGTCGGGATGAGCTTGATAGCGTTCCCGTCCCGAGCCACGATCAGTTTGTCCCCTCCCTCTATCCCGAGTTCCCGCCTCAACTCGAGGGGAATGGTCACCCGACCCATGGAGCAGACGGTGACGGTCTCCATTTCAGCCAAGGATCTCACCCGGAGTCTCTAGTCCTCGCACCGGTATTCAATCGAGCCTCCACCTCATCCAAGGATCCGGCCATGCGATCGGTCACCTCCATCCGCAACAGTCTGATAAACGCTTCAGAAGACCCGCCCGCAGACCATATCTGTGAGTGCGGTCAGAGGGGACAGGTGTGCGGACCTCGTCGTGGAAGGGCCCTGGAGATCGCCCTGGAGGCCTGGGAGCTCAAGGGGTACTCGGACGGGACTAGGAGGGTGTACGCCTCCCACGCGTCCGAGATGCTGAGGGAGATCAACAGTCCACCGGGATCCATCACCCTCCGTCAGCTCAGACGCCACATTCTCGACGCCAAGAGGGCCAAGGGGCTGGCGAGGGCAACGGTCTACAGCAAGGTCAACGCGATAAGGGCCTTCTTCGAGGCACTCGAGGATTACGGGAGATAGACGGGAACCCGGCCCGGGAGCTGGACCTGCCCAAGAGGCACAGAAAGCTCCCCGTATACCTTGAACGAGGCGAGGTGGAGGCGCTGCTGGAGGCCTCCGGGGGAGATGATCGCGACCACTGCCTGATAGAGTTCCTCTACGGGACCGGGGTTCGTCTCTCTGAGGCGGTCAACACCGGGATCGCCGACCTGGACCTGAGCAGGAACGTCTCGATGGTCAGGGATGGAAAGGGAGGCAAGGACAGGATGGTGGTGATGCCGGAACACCTCTCCCGGGACATAGCCCGTTACCTGGACAGCCGTCCCGAGCAATCGCCCTACCTCTTCCCGGGCAGCAATGGCGGGCACCTCTCGAACCGCGCGGCGGAGGACATAGTCTCCAGGGTGGCACGGTCGGTCGGCATCAAGAAGAGGGTCACGCCCCACACCCTGAGGCACACCTTCGCGACGCACCTGCTGGAGGCGGGGGTGGACATAAGGACGATACAGGTGCTGCTGGGGCACGAGTCACTGGAAACCACACAGATCTACACCCACGTCTCGCGACAGATGCTGCTCCGGGTGAATGAACGTCACCCACGAGGGAGTCTGGGTAGAACGATGGATTGACTTGAAACTGGGGGTGCTCTCATTATCAGAAACTGCAGGCAATCTGTATTTCACAAATGTCCATAGTGATAGCGGAATCCCCCGAGAAATGGGGGTAGATGAGGAGCGGGAACACAACAGATATGTCGTTTTCCCACCCTGTGGGATCAGGTGGGAAGATGGCTGAGGTTACGATTGATGAAAAGGGCAGGATACTGATACCGAAGAGCCTGCGAGAATCCGCGAATCTGTCAAAGGGAAAGAAGGTGCGATTATCTCTGGAGGGGAGGAGAATCGTGATCTCAGCCGTCGTGGATCCCGAGGAATTCATCCGCGAGATGAGGGGATTCATCAAGGAGGGCTCTCCCGTTCCGATGAGCGATCCGATCGAACTGAAGAGAATCTGGCACACCGGATGATGGGTACCGACCGAGTACGCGCAACTCATTTACCGCCCAGCCACGGAAGGGACATAGCCAACATCACTATCAGATCGCTCCGGATTTACCTATAATCCCAGCCCAAACACGCCGCTCCCCTTCAATGGGCTTCCGGGGGCTCCGGCCCTCTCCCAGAATAGTCTCGGCAAAATGCCGTTCTTTTGCCAATAGATTCTATTATTGTCGAGAAAAGACATATATGTCATTCAACGCCAAAGAGAAAAGGTGAAGGTACTTGTCGGTTGAGGTTGGAAGATATGGGCGGATAGTCCTTCCCAAGAGGCTAAGGGACAGGTACGGCGTAGAGGAGGGAACAAAACTGATCATCGAGACCCTTGAGGACCGGATAGTCCTCCTTCCGGTGAGGGACTACGATAGGCCCACAGAGGCCCTCTATGGCAGCATCAGGCCAGATCAGCCGGTGGATGAGCCCAAGAAGCTCGCCAGGGATCACACCCGGCAAGAGCTAACCAAGGACCTCGAATGACCGGCGATCCCGATGCGGTTCATCGACACCAATATCTTCGTCTATGCAATAACGGCCCACCCTCGTTTCGGTGAGGTGTCGAGAGAGATCCTGGAACGCATAGAGAGGGAGGAGAGGGCGGCGACATCGATTCTAGTCCTCTGCGAGGTGGCTTGGGTGCTGGAGGCCATGGGCAGGCAGGGTGATATAAGGCCCGTTCTCGAGAAGATACTCTCCTACAGGAACCTGACTGTCCTGGGTTTCGGCGAGAGGGAACTCATCGAGGGGGCGAGCAACATGGCGACAGACCGGATGGATTTCAATGATGGCGTGAATCTGGCCATAATGATGAGGGAGGGCATATCCGAGGCCTACTCGAATGACTCGAAACACCTCGGTGCGGCCGGTTTCCTCAGATTGATCTTCGAATGACGCAGGGTCGAAGTGGTCTCCTGTCGGGCAATTCCGAGGCCTTTGAGTGGAGAAGTACGTGTAACGCCATCCCACCCACTCCAATGATCTCAGCTCCTCGGGATGCTCGTGAGCTTCCCTGCTTCGCTTCGCCATTAGACGGTAGAACTCCCTGGTCTTCTCGCGATCCTCGTACTCAAACAGGTGGGTTCTCATCGCATCGCTGCGGCTCTTGAACTTCCCCCCCTCGACCCATTCATCGAGAGTCCTGATCATCTTTTCGGGGGGTACCCTTACACGGACCCTGGGCATCGAATCACGCAGATATACACGTCTATATCATATGAACCTTTGATGTAGACAACGGTCCCTTGGAGATGCTGAGATGCTGAAATCTCATCGAGGCCCCGCTTCCTCGACATTGATGTCGCCACGCTCGGAACCATGGAGCCTGCAAGGGATATTCCATCTCATGTGGCTATCCAACACTCTCAGGGGCTCATCCAGAAGTCCATGTCCCTCTTCCTTCCGGTCTCCGGCTGTTCTGGACCGCCTGACTGCTTGCGGTAGCCCCCCAAGGACCCTGTTGACGAGCTGAGGTCCCCCCATCTTCTCCGTACCTCGTCATCGATATTGCTTGTTTAGTAACCTTAATATATCATTAAGGTTATCAATTTGTGTGTGGATCGCGCGTTGGTTGGCCGAGATATACTCCAGATTGTACCTCAGCTTCGAGGGCTCCCTATTCTCCTTCGAGCAGGCGATGGAGTGCCTGGGAGAGGACGCTGACAGGCTGAACGTGGCGTTTAGCAGGCTGCACTCGGCGAGGGCCCTGACCATTTTCAGGCGCTCCCGGCCGAGGGTCTACAGACTTCTTGATCCGGCCAACCTCATGCTACTAGTTTCGGGCAACGTGAATAAGGAGGGCGTGGACGACCTGGGACAAGAGAGGTACCTATCCCTGATACTGGGGGCATATCGAGAGGTCTCCAAACGGCTCTCACTCAAGTCACTGGCGATCTACGGCTCGGTCGCCAGGGGAACCGCCAGGGAGGATAGCGACATCGATATCATGGTCATCTCCGACGACTTCCACGGGAGCCTTGGAAAGAGGCTGGAGGGCCTTCTGGCTGTTGAAGATTCCATGCAGGATGAATTGGAATGGCTCGCGGAGCAGGGTATAGTGACACGTCTGAGCTTCTATCCCCTGAGGACGGAGGAGGCACGGAGGCTCCCCGACCTCTTCCTGGACCTGACGGAGGACAGCATAATCCTCTACGACGAGGACAGATTACTGGAAGCCCTGCTCCTCGAGCTCAAGGCGAAGCTACTAATACAGGGAGCGGTCAGGAAGTTCGTTGACGAGGATCACTGGTACTGGGATCTGAGACCCGGGTACAGCTTCGGTGAGGAGATTGAGATCCCTTAAGGTCGCCGCGTCGTATCTCCGCCAGGCAGGTGCGAGATTGGAGGACGCCTCGGAGGCGTTGAAGGACCGGAATCACCCCTACGCAGTCAGGCTGAGTCAAGAGTGCGTCGAGCTCTCATTGAAGGCGGTACTGAGGGGGGTGGGGATCGAGTATCCCAGGATCCATGAAGTGTCATACATCCTCTCGGAAACAAAGGAGAGGTTCCCGGAATGGTTCAGGGCCGAGATAGGCTTCTTACGGCATACCTCGAGGTTACTCTTCGCCAAGCGAGAACCAAGCCTCTACGGGGACGAGTCGGCGATTCTGGCACCTGAGGAAGTTATGGATAGTGACGATGCGGAAGATGGAGTGAACAGAGCGAGGAGTACATACGAACTCTGCCGAAGATTGGTGAGAGAGCTGGGCAGAGAATGAACTGTAAGAGATACCGGGGGGAGGCGATGACTACTCTCGGTGGAGGATCTGGCCTCATCCAAGACATGCTTTTCGCTAATTGCTTTCATTCAGGGTCCTTAACCTAGGGACCAAGGGTTGCCCGTCCAACCGGCCAGTGGGGACTGAGGTGTCGCTTGGTTCCGGATCGGGCAAGGAAGGTACATCTATTCCCGCAGTCTGGAGGATCTTCCCGGGATGCCAGTAGCCATGCCAGTAGACCGCGAGTCGCGGGTTCTCCCTCATGTCTGCTGATGTGCCAGTTCTCCTCGCCCGGGCAGGATTATCCCGAATCATAGGAAGCGCCTCATCCCTTTCCAGACGAGAACTCCCCCCAGCAGTTCTATCCCTTTCCATGGTCTTTCATGCTGGGATCCTCCGAGCCGGCACGAGGGCGATTACCGGTTTTCAGGATCAGCAGCAGAGAAACCACCAGGACAATGGGAATCGTTGGCTCGGGTACCGGGATCGGCAGGATGATGTCTTGAACCCGGTTACCGTCCATCTCGATAGTCGTCCGGTTGGTATAGGTGAGGTGGCTCGCCGCGATGTCATACGGCCCCGCCGAGTAGTAGCCCGTCGCATTGGTGGTCCCGCCCAGCAGGGTCAGCACGGCTTCCCCGTCCTGGTTCGTCTCCTCCGTGGCGATGATGGCGCCGGGCTGGGTTATCTCAACCGCTGCACCCGGGATCGGCGAGCCTGCGGGGTCCACCACGGTAAGCCGCAGGTACCAGTACTCCGTCTTGCTCGACCGATCATTCAGCCAGTGGTTCTGAAAGGTACAGTTCGTTACCGTAAGGGTGGAGTTGTCCTGGGCGGACGAGGACCCGAAGTAGCAGTCGTGTACCTCTATCTCCGTCTCATCCCTTGTCGAGAAGGCGAAGTCGGTCGTGCTATCCTCGACGTGCAGACGCGAATCTCGCGTGGCTATGATCGACCTGAGGTCGGAGTTTCTTATGGTCACGTTGGCGGCCCTGCTGAAGTGCAGACCAAACCCCGTTACCTGGGAGTCCTCGATCACCATCGTCGGATTCCAGTCGAGGGGATCGTGGGAGATGCTGTGGTTCCCGGTCAGGTTCCAGTAGCTCACGTAGCCGGGGTGAAGGTCCTCGATGGTGACGTTGGCCGACTGGATGACCACGTTCACCTTGTTGCCGATGGTGCAGTTCCGGGCGTAGACCCGGGTGTTTCCCTCCCCGTAGAGGCCGACAACGGTGGAGTTGGTGACGTTTATCCGGGAGTTCATGCGCCCGTAGACTACCACACCCCGGACCACCGAGTCCGAGATATCGATCACGGAGTCGTGGTAGCCCTGTATCCTGACTCCCTCGGAGGTCTCGAGACCCCTGATGGTCCCGGTGCTGTTGTGGTAGAAGTATATCTGGTGCTGGTAGTTCCCGGGTGTGACGATCTCCGAGTTCTCGACTATCAGGCGGGGACTCCCTCCCTCGGGGTTCCCGAGCCAGGTCTCGAACTGGTAGCTGAAGGTGGAGGAGAAGTTGAGAACGGCGTTTCTCAGAACAAGCGTGGCGTTCTCCTCAACGTATATGGAGCGATTTAGCTGGTGGTAGCCCTCCATAACCGTGACGTTGTTGCCCTGGAGTACCAGGTCAGTTCCCGTCGCCACCGGTATCAGGGCAAGTATCACAGCTCCCAGGAACAGGACCGCTCCCGGCTTTCTGTAAGTCACTCCGGCTGTTGTTGACCGCTCGAACATATCGTCAACCCCTCGTACCCGGGTTACCTCCAGAAGCTTGCCTCCATCGCCTTCGGCTCAGCGTCGAACTCGAGCTTGACCACTGTGTCCAGAGGGTCGGGCGCCTTGGCCGGGAGCCCGGAGACGAATATCCGGTCCTCGTCCTGTCTGAACGGGAGCTCCTCCCCCGTTGCCAGGATGCTGGCCTTCAGGACCCGGTTCCCTATCCCGGCGACGACGGCCTCCTCTCCGGGCCAGTACATGAGGTGCACGTAGACGTTTTTCCCCTTGGCCGTGGCATGTCCGATGTGCCCCTGGGTGCAGGGCGCTGCACCTGCGCCGTATATCGACTCCCCGTTTGCCCTCAGCCACTTGCCCACCGTGGCTATCCGGCTGGCCTGCGCGGGGGGTATGGTCCCGTCAGCCTTCGGCCCGACGTTGAGCAGGTAGTTGCCGCCCCCGGAGGTGCATCTCACCAGGTTGTGCACAAGCTGCATCGGGGACTTGAGGTTGTGGTCCCCGGCGTGGTACCCCCAGGCACGCTCGTTTATCGTCATGCAGGCCTCCCATGGCCTTTCCTCTCCCCTGATCTGCTGCTCGGGGGTGCCGAAGTCCTCGGGGAGGCCGGAGCGGTTGTTGATGATGATGCCGGGCTGCAGTTTTCGAACCATCCGGTTGAGTTTCCTGGACTGCCAGTCCCCGGCGGTGTGGGGTCCGGAGCCGTCGTACCAGAGGATGTCGACCTTGCCGTAGCTGGTCATGAGCTCCCTGATCTGGGCGTGGACGTAATCCCTGAGCTCCCTGAATCCCTCCGGGTCCTTCTCAGGCCCGTTCCAGTAGGCCGGCCATCTCCAGTCCAGTACCGAGTAGTAGAAGCCGACGGGCATATCGGCATCGTGGCAGGCGTCGGCGTACTCGGCGATGAAGTCCCTCTCAGCTTTGGTCTTGACGGATGTGAAATCGGATGCTTGACTGTCCCAGAGGGAGAAGCCGTCGTGGTGGCGGGTGGTGAGTACCATGTAGCGCATCCCGGCGTCCCGGGCCTGCTCGACCCACCTGCTGGCATCGAACCTCTTGGGGTTAAATCTGTCGGCGAGCTTCGCGTACTCGGCCTTTGGTATCCGGGACCTGAGCATGATCCACTCCCCCTGCTCGAGCAGGGAGTAGATGCCCCAGTGTATGAACATGCCGAAGCGGGCCTCGGTCCACCACCTCATCTTCTCGGGTATTCCTGTCACATGAAACCCTCGGTGCGAGGATACGATGGAGACTAATAAAGAGGTGGTTCTGGTTCACGATACATCCGCTACCTATATCATTCCGGCCTCGAGGTGATAGAGTGGTTTTCTCTTTGGCATCGGTTCCCGCCAAGATGACGAAGAGACTGGTTGAGGAATTGGATAGAATCATGGATGAGGGCCGGTACGCTAGTCGAGGGGAAGCCATTGGGGATGCCGTCAGGTGCCTTGCTGGAATGAGGAAGCTCGATCGTCTTGAGTCTGCCATAGAAGAGGACATCTAATGGATTCTGCCTCGCCATTGAACCAGCAGTCTTTGACACCAGCCCACAATCCAGGCTAGAGGTCGTTGCCCACCCTAAGTAGCCGCTCTTACGGGACCGCGCTACACCTCCATCCCGAGGTAACTAGGCTTCCAAGGGCATCCCTCGCCTCTGGTTTGCCTAATTCTCCCAGCCAAACCATACTAAGAACCACACCATAGGTACCCTCATTCTTGAGGCCGTTGATGGTGCATATGCTCCTAGCTACCGGGTCATCGATCACAAAGGTCGCTCCCAGTTCTTCCGCTAGTGCCATCGCCTCTGCCCTCCCCGGTGGATATCACTGTGAACTTCCAAAGATTTGACAAGCTACTCTTGAGGTCTCCCGACGATCAACACCTTATCCGAGATCAGGACATTGATGATTGGGGCGTCATCGACACTCCGGGTCATGCCTATTTGGGATATGACGCAATGTATAGATATCGGGTTGAATCTGCAGCATCAGACGATCCTATGTTCGGGTATGTACCTGATCGTCTTGTGGGACTTCTCGCTGGAGCAGTAATGATCTCGCCGGTGCAGGGAGCAGTTCTCGGGAGGACTGATTCGGCCCGACTCTCGAATATGCGGGATATGTCTTCCTCATCTCCCTGTCGATACTTCTTAGTTTTCATCTCGGCATTTTGGTCCATCTAGGGTCGGGCTGTTCCCTTGATGATGACATTTTGCGGATTCAGGATTCACATCCCTATGTACCTTACAATTACTGAACGACGGTTCCTTAGCCCCGTAAATGGTTTTGAAGGGATGTATGGAGACGATGAATCCAGTTGGTTCCGAAGGAAATATTGGGGACCATAGCCCATGGGGGGAACGGTCTGATGACGGCATTAAGAATGGGGATGTTTGCGGCTGTATTCATTCTTCTGACATTGGGTCGGAGTCCTGTTCTCGGTGCCGGGATTTCGGGCCCTGCGCCGTTGGGAGATATAAGGTTAAGTGGCGACAACGTCACCACTCTGCGGGGCACACGGGACATCAACGGCAGCATCCTGCTGGAGGAGAACGCGACCCTTATTCTTGAGGACTGCCACCTGAATCTCATCCAGAATCAAAGCCACCAGCACAAGATAAATCTCCAAAATCCGGTCCGCGGCGGCCCGCAACTAATCATTCGCAACTCCACCATGACCTCAAATTTCCCATCTGCAGTTTTCGCTCGGGGCAACTCCCGGGTGGAGGTCAGAGATTCAGCGATATCCAAAATTGCCCTGGAGGGAATTGACTCCTCCACGCTCCATATCTCGGGATCCGAGCTCGGCGATCTGTGGGCCTTTGACTCCTGCAAACTGACGGTGGTGGGTACCGAGGTGTCGAGAACCCTGGTCGGATCCGGTCAATCATACGTCGAGGCCTCCAGGTGCGCAATATCGAAGGTGCGGACGTGGTCCACAGCAAGGATCGTGATCAAAGACGACAGCACGGTCCAAAACCTGTGGCCCGTATTCAGAACCGTGAACGGCTCCGTGTCCAGTCTATATCCCCAGAGATATACACTCTGGGACTCCTCCCACGCCTTCAGAAATCTGCAGTATGGTCATGCTGGGTTTGCGCCAAGTGTCCAGCTCCACGACACCGAGGTCATTGGATGGACAACGGAGATAGGAGGGGCCTCAAACCTCACCCTAAGGGACTCCGTCCTGACCTCCTTGAGGTGCTCCAAGACGGCCAGGATTCGCGCCATCAATACCACCTTCGACCAGCACCGCGTGTATGAATCCTCGGAAATCGCAGTGCTCTGGTACCTGGACATATTCGTGTTCGGCCTCAACCAGAACCCGATTCCCGGCGCTCAGATAACCGCCGAAAACCCGGATCTAGAGACTATCCCTCGGGCGACAACTGACCAAAGAGGGCAAACGAGGCTTGAACTACTTGATATGACCGTAAATTCCACCGGTGAGTTGGCAGTTGGAGGGTATGTCATAGGAACGGTGTATGGTTCTTGTGAAAATGTCGACAGCATATCTATGGCCGAAAACCACCAGCTGGAGGTCGGGCTGGAGGTATCGATTCCCGAATTCCCTTCTTTTTGCCTCTGCCTATTCTCAATTACATTACTCATGGTAAGGACTGGAAAGAAGGAATGAAGCCAGAGGGGCAAATAATCCTTCTTCGTTCGCTAGCCGATGAGGCCAAGAGTTCGAAATCTCGTATGTAGTTGACAGTCACTCCGATGATTCTGATAACCATAGAAACCCGGTTGTTTAGAGAGGAGGAGCGCTAATGACGCGTCATGCATCTATACTTGCCGTTCTGTTACCTAGTGCAGCAATGATTTGGGCCGTGCCGGCCGAAGATCTATCCAATGATGCATCCCTGATCGTGGGAAGCACGTTTTCACATCCACTATCTGGGATCGACGCCTGAATGTAGGATTCAGAAGAAGGCGTGTCGGAGGCTGCCAATGCGCAGGGATTGGCGACGGAGCGACAAATATGTCGGAAAACCGGATGGATTTCAATGATGGCGTGAATCTGGCGATAATGATGAGGGAGGGGATATCCGAGGCCTACTCTAATGACTCAAAGCACCTCGGTGCGGCTGGTTTCCTCAGATTGATCTTCGAATGACGGGGGTCGACATGGATTCCTTTCCGAAAATCCTCGGACAATCAAGCCATCCTACAGCTCCTCCACTCAACTGTCGACAGCCACCCTCAACGACAACCCGCTGGCGGAGCTCCCGAACCACATGTTGGGGGATCGCTGAGCCCTTGGATCGCTCACACGAGACCCTGATAGCGGTTAGCGAAGGGCTGATTCTATCCCTGTTTACCCCAATCAGGCGTTAGATCTCTTATTTAGCTCTTCCCGAGCCTCTTCTGTGAAGCCTAGGTCCAGGAGTGATTTTATATACTGTCTATCCAGGTCGGACAGCGAGGAGAAATCCATCCCCTTGTCCCCCTCGGCTTTCTCTGTAGCATTGGGCTCAGCCTCCTCCTTCCGAGCAGTTTCTTCCATCTCGGACTTCCGATGGAGAGCCGATGCACTCGGGCTCACGTGACTCCGCCTCGACCCTATCCTTCGAGTTGTACCGCGCCGGGCCTCGCTCCCCTGACCTCTCCCCTTTTCGGAAAACTGGGATTCGGACGAACTCTCGCTCGTTTCATCTGCCTTCATATCGACATCGGTCATGTTTGCCTCCGCTTTTCTGACCCCGGACTTTATGCCCGGCTTTCTGGTCACGAAGAAGGCGCTCTTCTCTGGATCCGATGAGGCTGCGACTCTCCTCTTGTGCTCAGGTGGAGCCGACGGCTCGCCTGCCACCCCCTCCGTCCGTGACATGATCCGGATCTTGGGCCGGCTCGCGGTCTTAGATTCACCGCGGTTGTTCCTGGTCTTCTCCTCGATCAGCTTCCAGTATTGCTCGGCGGATACCTTCCTAGAAGGACCCAGCTGGATCCAGGATGTCCTCGCAGCTATCGCCACCGCCGAGGATATCACCACCACCGCAACCACCAAAAGAGCCAGTCCGCTGCTCATCCCGGCCGAGACAACGCTGTAGGAATCGCGAGCCAGATGGGCGCCCCGGGCCACCAAGGACTCCAGCAGGCCCTCATTCCCCTGAGTCGTGTTGGTAGATGCGTTGCCCTCCACCATTTTGGCGGGCGCGGTGTTCGAGAGCTCCCGAATTCTGGCCCGCAGCTCCGAGTTCTCCTCCTGCGTCTCCTCGAGGTTGGACGTCAGCTGCTCCACCTGAAGGATCACCGAACCCTTCTCCTTCTCGAGATCTCCTATCTGATCCTCAAGATCGTCTATCTCCGCTTTCAGCGCGTCTATATCTTGCTGCTTCTCGGCCAGTTCCGCCTCTAGCTCGACCTTTCGCTGGCTTAGATTGACGGCGATCTCGGCCTGCAGAGA
>Ga0180432_10004198_pt1 | contig 19930 bp, 17 predicted proteins | sample SS_ome_10_FD_132414 | JGI IMG/M metagenome (GOLD analysis project Ga0180432, IMG submission 132414) | Hypersaline lake sediment archaeal communities from the Salton Sea, California, USA - SS_1_MS_2 metaG | ecosystem: Environmental > Aquatic > Non-marine Saline and Alkaline > Hypersaline >...
AGCCCCCACGCACCTGCCCTGCGTCTCATCATTGCTCCTGCTCCCCTCCGATCTCGTCCGCCGTCTTCCAGGCGCGCGGCACATCACCCGGTTGCGCTTCCTTGAGCCAATCGCACACCACTACACTCGGCACCCGCTCCCGCATGCCGGTGCTGCTCGTCTGCTCGGCCGTCAACAGCCCCGGCTGGCGAATCATCGAAGGCGAAAAGACGAGCTCCAACTGCTGCGGCGACCGCGACCCCACCTGGAAGGGGTAGGTGCGACCACCGTCCCGGTCCTCCAAGATGAGCCGGACCAGCTGATCGAGGTCGATCCCTCGGAGCGTGATGCTGCTCCGGAGCATCCGCCTGTTCAGCGTTCCGCGCCACTCGGTAACGACCGGCTGCGCGGCGAGCCCCCAGCCCGTACCGATGTTCACAGCCGGGCGTCCCAGCGTGACGATCTGGCCTCCGGACGCGCGGCCGACCAAGCCGGCGGCTTCGATCCGGGCGCGCTCGGTACCCGAGATCGCAACCTCCAGGACCAACTCGTATCGCCAGACGGCACCCTCCCGTCGTTCCGCACGCTGGAGAACATTGGGCTCGGTCAGGAAGCGGTCGATCGGACGGTAGATGCCCCCGGCCGGCTCGCTATCAGCGGCCTGCCAGCGGCCCGGCGCCTCGGCGCCGGCGGCACGGACCCCCAAGAGCCGAACCTCCGCCCCCGGCTCGGCGGCAACCCAGTTGAGGTAGAAACCGAGCGAGTCAAGCTCGGCATCGCTGTCGACCGAAAGGTAGAGCTTCGATCCGATGTCGGCGGCGCTGACGCGCGTGACCCTCTCCTGGCCGCTCCAACTCAGGGCAGCCTCACCCGCCCCCACGCCCGGCGCCCAACCCAGAAGCACGAAGGCAATGGCCCAACCTGCACATTTCACCACGACGATCCCCCTAGCCCATGACCTCCAGATCACCTTCGATCAGGATGGCCGGGGCCTGAAGATGGAAGCGCTCCAGCACCTCCGGGTGAACCTCGCCAAGCACCATCGCCCGCGTCGAACCGACCACGACGTCCGCACACCTTCCCGGCAGGAAGGGCATTTCGGAGGCCGCCCGCCACTGACCCTCGCAACCCAACTCGCGCAGGATCGCCTCCGCCAGCGCCTTGGCGTCCTCGAAGCCGACGCCGGTGGCAACGATCCCGCAGGCGAATCGGCGCTCCTCCCGGGCCCGGGTCTCCGCCACCGGATCGAGCCGGGTCACATCGCCGACCTCGAAGATGTGCTGCGGGAGCGCATGGGTCACATTGTGCTCAAAGGTCGCGAGCAGGCCGGGAAGAAGGCTCGTCCGCACCATCGTCTGCTCGCTCGACACCGGGTGGGCAACGGTCACCACATCCCCACCCGGCTCCTTGCCCAGCGCGTGGTCGTGCGCGTCCGGGTTGGTCAGGATGAGGGTCATCACCTCGGTATGGCCTAGGCCGCAGAGCACCTCCCGCAGCCGGTCCGAGAGCACCTCGATCGGCCGTTCACAGCCCACGGTGAAGGTCGGCACGAGACTTGGCGTGATCCGGTGATAGCCGTACGCGATCGCCAGATCCTCCAGCAGATCGACCTCGTGCAGGATGTCGTTGCGGTAGGCTGGAATCGTAACCTCCACTAGATTTTCCTTTTGCGCCGTGGCGTCATGCCGCATCCGCCGCAGCAGCTCGACCGCCTCCCCCGCCGTGACCTCGATGCCCAGCGTGCGGGCGGCGTGTTCGGGAGAGACGGTCATCGTCTGCGGGGTGAAGTCGGGTGTCGTCCGCTCCTCACCCGCCTCGGGGCCGATCAGTTCCACGCCCGCCAGGCGCGCCCCCGGCAGGTTCTCGAGCAGGCTGGTCGTCATGATGTTCAGCGTGCGGTCCACCACGCGTCGCCCGAGGCCGGTGACGTCGACGAAGAGGCGGCGAGAGTCGACCGTAACCCTCGTCTCCTCGGAGTTGATCACCGGCGGCATCGAGAGCACCCGTCCTTCGCTGTCCTTCAGCACCGGGTAGCGCTGAAGCGGCTCCAGAAGGTGCGCGTAGGCCGTCCCCTTCGGGTGCGAGGCGAGGATCTCCCGCATGCTCATCCTCTGCCCCGGCATGCCGAGGGGAGAGAAGGAGAAGGCGTCGGGGTCCTCGGTCGTGTAGGTCAGATCGGGAGTGATCGTATCGAGGTCGTAGACCCCGATCGATGCGTGCTTCCGGTTGCGACCGATCGCCCAGTGCAGGTTCTCCTGCAGTTTCATGACGATCTTCAGGGTCTCGGGATCGAGCTCGGCGTTCTCGACCACGGCGCAGGCGATCTGGGGCCGGTAGGAAGACTCCTCGCGCACCGAGGGATCGATTTTCATCCGCAACGCCGGAGGCGCGATTCGGTAGTCGGGCGCACCCGTCTCGAGCGACAGGTAGCCGCGTAGCACGCGCGCCAGGCCGCCCGGATCGAACATATCGGGACGGACCGCCAGCAGTTCCATCCGCACCACCTCGAGCGGCTCTAGCTCGGTGGCGCACTCGCGCAGATCGGCGGCGCAGGTGTCGCAGCTCGGGGGAACCTCCTCGCTTTCGGTCATCTCGACGATGGTGCCGCACTGATCGCACCGCACCCGCTTCAGCTGCGTGTAGCCTTCGACGTCGCACCCCAGATGCCCGAGATGCTCCAGGAGAGCCTCGCGCGGGATGTCCGAGTGCAGAAGCGCGCGCAGGCGCTCCGTGGGGATGCCGATCACCGGCATAGCGGGGCCTCCTTCAACCAATCGAGATCCGAGAGATAGAGCGATCGCATGTCCAAGATGTCATAGCGCAACATGGCGAGCCGCTCGAGGCCGAGCCCCCAGGCCAGCACCGGGACCGTGCACCCGAGCGGCTGGGTCACTTCGGGGCGGAAGACGCCCGCGCCCCCCATCTCGAACCAGTCCTTCTTTTCCTCGAGCCAGATGAAGACCTCCACGCTCGGCTCGGTGTAGGGGAAAAAGGCGGGACGGAACTCGAACCGCTCGAATCCCATCTTTCGATAGAAGGCGGCCAACGTTCCCAGGAGATGCGCGAAGGTCGCCGCCCGATCAATGATGATCCCATCCACCTGGTAGAAGACGGGCAGGTGTTTGTAATCGATCGCCTCGCGCCGGAAGACGCGGCCGACGCAGAAGACCTTCCGCGGCCCCTGCGGGTCCGCCGCCAGCGCCCGGACGGTCGCCGCCGTCGTGTGGGTGCGAAGCACCGCGGTCGCCGCCCGTTTCGCATCCCAGCGGTACTGCCAGCCCTGCGATCCGGTCTCCCCGCCGTCCTCGTGCGTCCGGGCGACGCGGCGGACCATCGCCTCATCCTCCGGCAGGTTGATCCGATCGGGCGTCTGGAGATAAAACGTGTCCTGCATTTCGCGGGCGGGGTGGTCCTGCGGCTGGAAGAGGGCATCGAAGTTCCAGAAGGCCGACTCCACCAGCGGCGAGACGATCTCCTCGAACCCCATCTCCAAAAACGCCCGCCGCGTTTCGTTGATCACCCGTTGCATCGGGTGGAGCTTGCCGGGGTGAATGGGGGTAACTCCGAGACGAACGTCGTACTGCTTGAAGGCGACCTCGCGCCACTCCCCCGAGGTCAGGAGCTCGCTCGTCAGCCCCGCCACTTCGCGCGCCTCACTCACGCCCGACGCGAGCCAGGAGGTACCCTCCCCGGTCAGAGCGACCAGCCGGCGCCGCTTCTGCTTCACCTCCAAGAGGTCGCGCCGCCCCTTGAGGACCTTGAGCGCCCGAGCGACATCGATCCCGGCCGCCGAAGCCTCCTCCTCCCACGCCTTGCCCCCCTCGCGCTCGGCCAGGAACGCAAGGAGCCGCTCATCCTCGCCCTCATCGGTCGAACCCTCCCCCAGGTGAAGATGAGGCCCTTCCTTGCGCGCCCAGGCCTTGGCGTTCAAAAAGCGCAGCGAGGCGCCCACATCCTTGGGCTCGAGGCCGGTCACCTCCGGCAGCTCCTGGATGGTCAGCGGCCGCCCCTCCTTGGCAAGCGCCTCCCGGACACGACGCTCCGGAAGGCCTGTGTCCACCACCTCGCGGCCCGCGGGACGGAGCACGAGCTCCTGGCGTGGCTGCTCGCCGATCTCGACCAGTCCCTGATCGGCCAACAACTGAGCCCCCGCTGCGACCAAGGCCTGATCCAGCCCCAGGCGATCGGCCAGGGCCGGAATCTCCACCGCCTGATCTGTTCCCTCCAGTCCGGTGAGGATCAGGTACTGCTCTCGTGGCAAGCGCTTCATCGAACTCCCCTCGTTGAATGGCAACCACCTTACCGCAGAGTTCGGTCGATCTCCTACCCGACTTTCACGCACAGCGCGATCGCCGCGGTCTCCGTGCGGAGTCGACGGGGCCCGAGGGAAAGCCGCAAGGCGCCCCGGGCGCCCAGGAGCGCCTCTTCGGGCCCGCTCCATCCCCCCTCCGATCCCACCAGCAGGATCCGTCGCGGGGGCGCCTCCGGCGGGACGCTCGTCTCTCCCGCCGGATCAGCCACCCACAGCGGCGCGCTGGCGTCGGCGGCGAGCAGGGCGGCAAGATCCGGATACACCGCGACCGGCGGCCAGCTCGCCCGCCCGCACTGCTTCATGGCGGCCAGCGTGATCCGCCGCCAGCGCTCCCGTTTCCCTTCGACCGCCGCGAGGCCGCGATGAACGGACCGATCGGCGCCGAAGATGGCGAAGTCGCTTACCCCCAGCTCGGTCCCCTTCTCGAGCGCCCACTCCAGACGGGCTGCCGATCGGATCCAGGGGAGCGCAAGCGTTCCGATCCGCGATGCCTCGCCGGTGCCGCGATCGATGCGGGTCAGCCGCACGCGGAGGCGCCCACCCTCCAGCGCCCCGGCGACGGCGGTCGCCTCCCGACCCTCGCCGTCGACGACACGCAGGGCATCGGACGGGCGGACCCGCATGACGCGGGCGGCGTGGCGGCTCTCCTCGGGCGAGAGGAGGACGTCGCCGCCCGGATCGGGCCAGGGCGGGGAGAGATAGAAGACGCGGTGGCCGGTGGCATCAGGTACGGAAGGCATCGCGGACCTTCTCGAAGAACCCCTTGCCCGGCTTGGGCGGCTGCATCCCGGGGAGATCAGCCAGCTCGCGCAACAGCTGCCTCTCCTTCGCCGAGACCTTCTGCGGCGTCCAGACCCGCACCTCGACATAGAGGTCGCCGGTCTGCCGCCCGCGGCCCAGCCCGCGCCCCCGGAGCCGTAGGATCTTCCCCGATTGGATCCCCGGGGGGATCTTGACCTCGACCGGACCGTCGAGCGTGGGCACCTGCATCTTGGTCCCGAGTGTCGCCTGGGCGATCCCGACCGGCAGCCGGATCAACAAGTCATGGCCTTGGCGCTCGAAGACCTCGTGCGGCTTCTCGTGGATGGAGACGATCAGATCCCCGGCGGGACTCCCCCGACGCCCGATGTTCCCCCCGCCCCTCTTTCGCAAGCGTTGGCCGTCGGCCACACCGGGCGGGGTTTTGATCAGGATCTCCTCGCGCGCCTCGATGCGTCCCTCGCCGTTGCAGCGCGGGCAGGGGTCCTCGATCATCGAGCCCTCGCCACCGCAGCGGGTGCAGGGCACGCCTTGGATCACCTGTCCCCAGAGCGTGCGCTGGACGACGCGGATCTCTCCACTTCCACCGCACTGCGTGCACCGGATGCGGCGCCCGCCGGGACCGGTCCCCTGACCGTTGCAGTCGGGGCAGGTGACCATCCGCTTCAGGCGCACCTTCTTCTCGACGCCCTTCGCGATCTCCTCGAGGGAGAGGGGCAGATTGAGCCCCAGGTCCTCGCCCCGCCGCTCCGCCCCCCGGCGGCGCGACTCGAACCCGCCCCCCATGAAGCCGAAGAGATCCTCGAAACCGCCGAAGCCGGAGTGCCGCCGGGCGAACTCGCGGAAGATCTCCATCGGATCGAAGTCGACGGGGCCGCCGGCGCCGTAGCCGCCCTGGACGCCTTCGTGGCCGAAGCGGTCGTAGTGGGCGCGCTTGTCGGCGTCGCTCAGGACCTGATAGGCCTCCGAGACCTCCTTGAAGCGGTTTTCGGCTTCGGCATCGCCTGGATTCTTGTCGGGATGGTATTTCACCGCCAGCCGGTGATAGGCCTTCTTGATCTCGTCGGGAGGCGCCCCCCGATCGATGCCCAGAACCTCGTAGTAGTCCCGCTGTGCCATATCGACGCTAGTTGCCCCTTTGCGCGAAGATCGATCTCAAGGTCATCAGCAGGATCCGCAGATCGAATCCCAGTGACCAGTTCTCGATATAATAGAGATCGTACCGCGTTCGCTCCTCGATCGGTACGCTTCCCCGGAGCCCATTGACCTGGGCCCATCCCGTGATGCCGCTCTTCACCCGATGGCGGTCGAAGTAGCCCGGCACGAGCTCCTCGAACCGCTCGACGAAGAAGGGGCGCTCGGGCCGCGGCCCCACCAGACTCATGTCCCCCTTGAGGACGTTGAGCAACTGGGGCAACTCATCGAGGCTCCAGGTGCGCAGAATCGCCCCCAGCCGCGTCCGCCGCGGATCGCGGTCGTTCGCCCAGACGGGCCCCGTCCCCTCTTCCGCATCGACCCTCATCGACCGGAACTTGATCATTCGGAAGACCTTACGATCTCGACCCACTCGTTCCTGCAAATAGAAGACCGGCCCCGGCGAGCCCACCTTGATCGCCACCGCCAAGGTCACCAGCAAGGGACCGAGGAGGAGGAGACTCGGGACCGTGAGGGCCAGATCGAGCGCCCGCTTGAGCACCCCGTTCCACCCCGCGAGCGGGATGTTCCGCAGGCTCGCGATCGGGATCCCCTCGATTTCCTCGAAACGCGTCTCCCGAGAGAGGAGCGAGAGAAGATCGGGCACGAACTCGACGTCGACCCCGTAGGGCTCGGTCTGGCGCAGGATCTCGAAGAGACCCTCCTGGGTGCCGAGCGGAAGGGCGACGATGATCCGATCGACCGGCTCCCGGCTCAAGACCTCGCCCACCTGATCGTAGGCCCCGAGGATCGGCAGCGGGTCCTCGTCCCGGGGGGTCAGGTCGTCGCCCGGGCCGGCGAGCATTCCCACGGCTTGGTGCGGAATCCCCCCGTCGGTCTCCAGGGCGATCGCGATCCGGCGCGCCTGCGGCGTGCGGCCCACGACCAGGAAGCGCAGCGGGGACCGGCGGTCGAGACGGGAGGCGACGCGGAAGGCGAGCACCCGCCCGGTGTGGAGCAGCGGTATCGCGATCATCCAGATGAGCGGGATCGCGATCCGCGAGAGCGTCACCTCGCGGTAGAAGAACGTGATGCCGGCGGTGAACACCATCCCCAGCAGGGACGCCTGCAGGAGCGTGGAGACCGCCTGCCCATCCCACCGGGTGCGGATTTGGTAGAGGCCGAACGCATGGAAGATGCCGATCCAAACGAAGGTCGTCGTCCCCGCCGCCACCAGGTAGTGCGCCAGCGGCGGAATCCCCTTCGAGATGTTCCAGACCACGCCCACCAGCGGCGAGACAAAGCGCAGCCAATAGCCGATCAGGAAGGCGGCGACGATGGCGATCGCATCACTCAGGTGCCAGAGGAACTGGAGCACCGTCTCGCGCTTTCGTCTCTCCACGTGCCCCATCCGCTAGGCCTCCTCTTCCTCCAGCGTTCGGATGAGCTCCACGAAGACCGAATTGGAGACGAAGTAGGCATCGGGGGAGAGGCGCAGGCGCTCCGCGTCGCGCAAGAGGAAGCCGGTGCCGACCAGGAATTCCACTCGCCGGTGGAGCTGCTGCACCTTACGGGCCGAGACCGCTTGCTCGAGATCCGACCAGGCCACGCCCTCGGCCAGACGAAGCCCCAGCAGGATCATCTCCTTGGCCGCATCCGCCCCACCCAGGCGATAGCGTTCCCGGATAGGGCGCTGCTTCTGTTCCAGCACCTGTGTCCGGTACTCGGGCCAGTCGGCCACGTTGCACCAGCGGGCGCCGCCGTCGAACGAATGCGCCGCGGGACCGAGGCCCAGATAGGGTTGTCGGGTCCACGTGCCGAGATTGTGTCGGCACCGAAAGCCCGGACGGGCGAAGTTGGAAATCTCGTACTGCTCGAGACCCGCCGAAGGCGCGAGGTGACCCGTCGTTTTGTACTGCTGGAGAAGCACCTCATCGAGCGGCGATTCCACGACGCCACCACGGAGCAGCTGGTGGAGAATCGTGTCCTCCTCCGCCGTCAACAGGTAGCAGGAAAGGTGTTCCGGTTGGCGGCTGAGTGCTTCCTGAAGGCTCTGCAGCCATTGATCCACCGTCTGACCGGGCAGACCGTAGATCAAATCGAAGCTCAGGTTCCGGCATCCGGCCTCGCGGATCGCATCGAGGGCCTCCCGCACCTGCCGCGCGTCGGCCCGCCGACCGAGCAGCTCGAGCTCTTCGTCGCGGAAGGACTGGATGCCCACGCTCAGCCGCCCGATGCCCGAGGCCAGGAGACGCTGGGCCTGCGCCCGATCGATGTCCTCGGGATTCAACTCGGCGGTAACCTCGCAGTCCTCCACCCAGGGGAGCGGCTGCCTCAGGCTCGACAGCAGGCGCTCCAGCCGCTCCGCCCCCAGGAGAGACGGGGTTCCGCCCCCCAGGTAGAGGGTTGCGATCGTCAAATTCGCTTCGTCCAAACGGCGGTCGCGGCAGATCAGATCCCACTCGGTCCGCACGGCCTCGAGGTAGGCGTCGTACTCGGACTCCCGGCCGTGAACGCTGTAGAAGCTGCAGTAGCGGCACTTCTGTTCGCAGAAGGGAACATGCACGTAGAGCGACAGCTCCCGAGATGTTGCCTCTTGACTCACCATGCGGTCACCTACTGCACCCGGGTGAACATCCGCCCCAAGCGGATCCGGAAATGCTCCGGATCCCAGGAGAAGTATCGGATGAAGGCGCGTCCGTGCACCTCCTCCATCGGGAGTGTGCCCCACATGCGGCTGTCGTTGCTCTGGTCGCGGTTGTCCCCCATCATGAACAGGTGTCCGGGGGGAACCGTGATCGGACCGAAGTCGTCCCGCAGCGGGTTGTATCCCGCGGCCACGTGCTTGACGTACGGTTCGTCCTGAAGCACGCCGTCCACGTAGAGTTGCTTACGGCGCATTTCGACCGTCTGGCCCGCGACCGCCACGCAGCGTTTGATGTAGTCGACCCGCCGCCCTTCGCCCGGAAACCGGAAGACGATGATGTCGCCGGGGCGCGGTTCGCGCAGACCGGGCAACCGGACATCGGTGAGCGGGATCTTGGCTCCGTACTCGAACTTGGTGATGAAGAGAAAATCTCCAATGAGAAGCGTATCTTCCATCGAGGCGGAAGGGATGCGGAAGGCCTGGATGACCAGGGTGCGCAGGATCAGGAAGAGGACCACCGCAACGACGGCGCTCTCACTGTATTCGCGCCACCGGGGCTTCGCCTGCACCTTCCGGCGCTTCCTCTTCATCGGTGCCCCCCCTGATCTTCGTCCTTGGCGCGCAGCAGGGCTAGGAAGGCCTCCTGGGGCACGTGGACCGTGCCGATCTGCTTCATGCGCTTCTTGCCCTCTTTCTGCTTCTCCAGCAGCTTGCGCTTCCGCGTCACGTCGCCGCCATAACACTTGGCGGTCACGTCCTTGCGGAGCGCGCTCACCGTCGATCGGGCGATGATCCTCCCGCCGATGGCCGCCTGGATCGCGATCTTGAACATCTGCCTGGGGATCAGCTCCTTGAGCCGATCGACCAGCCGCCGCCCCCACTCATACGCCTTCTCCTCGTGCACGATGAGCGAGAGGGCATCGACCTTCTCCGAGTTCAACATCACATCGAGCTTCACCATCTGCGACGGCATGAAGCCGTGGAACTCGTAGTCCATGGTGCCGTAGCCACGGGTTACCGTCTTCAGACGATCAAAGAAACCGTAGAGAATCTCCCCCAAGGGGGCCAAATACTCAAGCCGCATCCTGCGCTCGTCGAAGTGCTCCATGGTCCGCTGGATGCCGCGGCGCTCGAGCACGATCTTCATCACCGGCCCGATGCTCTCGGGCGGCACCATCAGGTGGAGGAGGACGAACGGCTCCTCGATGTGCTCGTAGGATCCCGGATCGGGCAGGAGGCTCGGATTGTCGACCTCGATCGCCTCCTCTCCTTGTTTCACGACGACCCGGTAGGAGACGTTCGGCAGCGTGGCAATGATTGAGAGCCCGTACTCACGCTGTAGGCGCTCCTGGACGATCTCCAGATGGAGCGGCCCCAGGAAACCGCACCGGAAGCCGAAGCCGAGGGCGGCGGAGGTTTCGGGTTCATAGATGAGCGCGGCGTCGTTCAGCCTCAGCTTCGCCAGCGCGTCCTTCAGATCGAGGTAGTCGTCGGAGGAGACGGGAAAGAGGCCGCTGTAGACCATCGGCTTCATCCGCTCGTAGCCCGGAAGCGGAGCCGACGCACCCTCGGAGGCGTTGGCGATCGTATCGCCCACCTGCGCGTCGGCCACGTCCTTGATGCCCGCAATAACATAGCCGACATCCCCCGCCTGGAGCGAACCGGTTGCCTCGGGACGGAGACGGAAGACGCCCACCTCCTGCACCTCGTGCGTCTTGCCGGTGGCGAGGAATCGGATCCGCATCCCCGGCGCGATCACCCCGTCGACCACGCGGACGTGGGCGACGACCCCCCGGTAGCTGTCGAACTGCGAGTCAAAGATGAGCGCGCGCAGCGGCTCGCCCGACCGGTCGGGCGGAGGGGGGATGTCACGGATGCAGGCCTCCAGCAGCTCGTCCACCCCGGTCCCCTCGCGGGCGCTCACGGCCCACACCTCATCCGGCGAACCACCCATCAAGCTGCACACCTCGTCGCGAACATCTTCGACGCGGGCGGCCGGCATATCGATCTTGTTGAGAGCGGCGACGATCTCCAGATCACTCTCGATCGCCATGTAGAGATTCGAAACCGTCTGCGCTTCGACGCCCTGCGTGGCGTCAACCAGCAGGACCGCCCCCTCGCACGCCGCCAGCGAGCGGGAAACCTCGTAGCTGAAGTCGACATGCCCGGGGGTGTCGATGAGGTTGAGGCGATACGTCTCGCCGTCCGCCGCTTGGTAGTCGAGCGTGATCGCGTGCGCCTTGATGGTAATGCCGCGCTCGCGCTCGAGGTCCATGTCGTCCAGGATCTGCTCGCGCATCCGCCCGGCGGGTACCGCGCCGGTGCGTTCCAGAATCCGGTCGGCCAGAGTCGATTTGCCGTGATCGATGTGGGCCACGATGCAGAAGTTGCGGATCCGCTCTCTCGGTATCGGTTTCACGCCTCGCTGATTCCCCTGCTAGAAGCTGAGCGACAGGCCCAGTCGTACCCCCGGGTCGGGCGCCTCGGTCGATCCCATGTCGGGCTCCACCTGCAAGCGGACATCGAACTGCTTGAGATGTGCATCCACGTAGGCATCTCCCATCGACAGGCCGATCAGCACGCTCGTCCACCAGATGAAGTCGCGCCGGTGCCCCTTGTGTCGGTCGACGCGGCTTTGGTAGAAGGCGACCAGCGATTCATCGCTCGCGTGTTTCGCCTTGTCCCGGTACTCGCGAACCATCCGGTTCTCGAAGTAGAGGCGCTCGAAGAACGCCGCCTCGAGGCCGATCACGACGAGCGCCCGCAGGTACGAGCCGTTTTTCAGCTGCCCCCAACCCGGGACCACGGCCGACCGCATCATCACCCACATGGGCGAATCGAATCGCCCGGACGGCTCCTCGTCGCCGGCCACCGCGATCACCGGCCCCGCCAGCAGGCAGAGGACGACGGCGATCCATAGCGAAGACGGCCCCCGCCGGGCTCGTCCCGGCGGCCGAGCCGCCTTCCCGAAACTGGCGGGAACGTGTGGGAATCGAACCCACCCCGGACGCGCAAAGCGCCCGACACAGGCTTTGAAGGCCCGGGGACCCACCAGGACCCATTCGCTCCCGCGAAGATTCATCTCCAACGTCCGTGCAGCATAGGCAATAGCCGCGAGGGTGTCAACGCGCGCGCGAGACCGCCGCCAGGGCCTCCCGCGCGCGCAGGCGGACCTCCGGATGGGCGCTCTCGTCCCCGGCGACCGAGCCCCAAAGCTCACGCGCCGTCTCGGTGTCCCCCACCTGGTGGAGCGAGGAGGCAAGGTTGCTCCGCAGCAGGGCATTCCCGCCCCGGAATCGCCGCCAGCCTCCCGCGGCATCGATGAGCCCGACGACGTCCCGGTGGAGCCCTTCACGACCCAACCGTCCCGTCAGCTCCACCAACACATCCTCCGAGGCCCCCAGTTCCGCCGCTTGCGTCGCCAGGGCGATGCCCTCCGACCACTCCCCCTTGGCCATCAACAGCGCTGCGGTAACCGATTTCACCGCCCAGGATTGGGGGTGTTTCCGAAGAAGGTCTCTCAAGCAGGCAAGGGCATCGCGCCGTGGCCGGGGGAATTCGGGATGAAGGAAGAGATGGAGGTTCTCCACCCGGTTCGGATTGGCCTCGATGGCCCGGTGGACCCACTCGACCGCCCCCTCGCGCTCTCCTCGGAACCAGAGGAGGTGGCCCAGGCAGGAGAAGGTCTCCTCATCCTCGGGAGCCGCCGCCTGGAGGTGGGCCAACGCCGCGGCGGCATCGTCGTAGCGCTCCAGCGCGACCAGCGCCCGGCAACCGGCCGCGTGCGTCTCCTTCCCGCCCCCCAGCTCGGCCGCCCGCTCCGCCGCCCGGAGGGCGAGGGCCGGCTGGCCGTTACGAAGGTGGAAGCTGGAGCGCTCCAAATAGAACGCCTCGCTCTGCTCCGCCCCATCCCACCCTTCGAGGATCACCTTCTCGTAGGCCGCGACCGTGAGGTAGGCCTTCTGCGGGTGATCGAGGTCCCCCAAGTAGATCTCCACCATCTCGCCCATCGCCGCCAGGCGCTCGAGCGCCAGCCCATGGTCGGGTTGGATCGCCTGCGCCCGCTGGTAGGCGGCTCGGGCCTCCTCGGGCTGCTCGCGGAGCTCGAAGTATCCGCCCCGGAACGCGTGGTAGTCGGCCTCCGTCTCCATCCTGGGGGCAACCTCGCGATAGATCGTCTCCGCGTCATCCAGCTTGCCCTGGTTCTGCTGCACCAGCGCCAGCAGGAGACGCGCGCGGTCATCGGTGCCGTCGAGCGTCAGGATCTCGCGCAGGGCCTCCTCGGCATCTTCCCACGCGCGGCCGGCGAGCCCCTCTTCCACCCGCTTGGCCAGCGGCGCCTTGCGAATGAACCGCTGATAGGCAGGTGTCAGGCGGTGGCGCGGGTGATCGGACACGAAACGCTGAGCAAAGGTGACGATCTGCTCATGGGACAGGCGGTCGGGCGACTGCGACTTCTTCCAGCTGCGCCATTCGTCCGGCGGCACCGGGATCTGTTCCGGCAGACCTCTCCCCCCGCCCGCCTGAGGCGCGCGCCGGTAGAGGCGCCACCGGCCAGCCGGCTCGTATCCCACCAGGCGCTCGCACGCCCTCCCGAACCACCCTTGCGTCATCGCTCCTCCGGCGCCACCGTCTCGGCCTGCTCGATCAAGCGGCGCGCGCTCTCCTCGTCGGGACCCTCGGCGATGAGACGGACGACCGGTTCGGTCCCCGACGGTCGCACGTGGATCCAATCGGCGCTCCAGGCCCACCGGAGCCCGTCGATCCGATCGGACGGCTCGCCCAGCTCGCGCGTCAGCCGCTCGAAGAAGACCGGGAGGTCCTCGCGCGCGAGGGCCAGCTTGCGCTTGACCATCGCGCGCTGCGGAAACTCCCCTACGGCCGCGGCCAGGCCGCCGGTCGCCTCGAGTTGAAGCAGCAGCGCGACCGCGACCCCCGAGTCGCGACCCATGTGGACCTGCGGGTCGATGACCCCTCCGTTCCCCTCGCCTCCGATCGCGGCCCCCGCCTTGCGCATGCCGGCGACCACATGGGCCTCACCCACGGGCGTCCGCAGCAGAGGGACGCCGAAGCGGACCGCCAGATGATCCATCCAAGATGACGTACTCAGGTTGACCACCATCGGCCCCGGCCCGCTCGCTTGAAAGCGCGCCAGCGCCGCCAGCGGCAGGGTCCATTCCTCTCCCAGAACCCGCTCGGGCAGCACGAGGGCGCAGCGATCGGCATCCGGATCGACGGCGAAGCCTACGTCCGCGCCCCACTCCCGAACCCGGGCCCACAGCGGCTCCAGTCGCTCCGCCCGTGGCTCGGGATGCGGCGGCAGGTTCCCATCCGGCGCCCGATCGATCCATTCGGTGGTGGCGCCCAGTCCTTCGAGCAGCGGCTCGAGTAGGGTGCTTCCCGCCCCATGAACCGCATCGACCACGACCCGGGGACGGCCGGCGCGGATCGCGTCGCGATCGACCGTGGCCAGGATACGGGCCACATGGTCGGCGATCGCCGCCTCTCCCGCCGGGGTGGCCGCCGGCAGATCCGCCCCCACCGCCGCCTCGCGCGGAACCTCGAGCTCGGAGAGCGAGCGGAACCGCGCCAGCATCGGCTCCATGTCGACCGGCCCGAGGAAGGTCCCATCGGGTCCCAGGAACTTCAGGGCGTTCCATTCCACCGGGTTGTGACTGGCGGTAACGATCACCCCCCCCATGGCCCCGGTGGTGGTGACGGCCACCTCGACCGTCGGTGTCGAGACGATCCCCAGGTCCTCCACCTCGCAAGCGCACCTCGCCAGGGCCGCAACCACCGCCCGGGTGAGCGCCGGACCCGACGGTCGGGAGTCCCGACCGATCACGATGCGCCCGGGTCCAACCGCCTCGCCGAACGCGAGGGCGAGCCGAAAGGCGACGGCTTCGTCGAGCCCGTCGCCCACGATTCCGCGGGCGCCGGAGACGCTGAGCATCAAGGTCGGCATGTTGTTGACTCCCTGCAGCGGGTGAGGGCGTTGTGTGCAGCCCTCATCGAAACACGAGGCCGCCATCTCTCGCAAGGAGGATGCGTGGATTGGGCTGGTCAAGGGCCCGAGCGGAGGGCAGACTCTGGGCTCCCCCTGGTCGAAGAGGAGGACCGGATGGAGGCGGCATCGGTTTCGCGGCAGCAGATCATCGACGCGCTCCGGGAGCATCTGGAAGAGCGTTCGGACGTGCTCGCCGCCTGGCTCGGCGGCAGTGACGCCACCGGGCGCACCGACGGCTATTCGGACATCGATCTCCAGCTCATCGTGCGCGACGGGACGGTCGAGGAGATCCTCGGCGCCGTCCACCAGACGCTGGAGACCCTCTCCCCCATCCGCATCGCCCACCGTCTCCCGGAGCCGACCTGGCACGGGCACGCGCAGGAGTTCCTCCAACTCCGAGATGCGAGCCCGCATCACTTCATCGACCTGCTCATCATCCAGGAGAGCGCCCCCGACCGCTTCCTGGAACGCGAGCGGCACGGCACCCCCCTGATCCTCTTCGACCGAGGTGACTACCTCATCCCTCCCCCGCTCGACTGGTCCGCCCACCATGCGCGCATGGTGAGCCGCTTCCGCGCCCTCCGGGCTCGTGTCTCGCTCTTCCAGGTCCTCGTCACGCGCGCCATCAGGCGCCGCCGCGGCGCCGAGGCGGTCGTGACGTACCATTCGATGACGCTGGGGCCGCTGGTCGAGCTCCTTCGCCTGCGCTACTGCCCGCAGCGCTTCGACTACGGGATCCGCTACATCGACCGCGATCTTCCCCCCGAGTGGCGCGAGGAGATCGAAGGCCTCGCCTATCCCTCATCGCCAACCATGTTGGCGGAGTTCCACGCCCGGGCGGCGGAACACATCGCCTCTCAGCTCGCGGCGTTCGACCGCGGGGAGTGGGAGCTGTCGCGTGGGAATGGGTGATCGGCGCGGCCGCGGGCTCGTCTACGCGTGGATGCTGACGCTCTTCGTCATTTGGTCCAACTCGTTCCACTCGATCTCTTACTTCCGGCAGCAGGCGCACGTTTCGGCCGGTGATCTGGTCACGCTCCGCTTCGGCCCGCTGGTCCCCTTCTGTCTGGTCTTCTGTCTTCTCCACCGGCGCGCCTTGCTCCGGATGATCCGCCAGGACGGGCTTCGCCTGCTGCTGGCCGCCCTCCTCGCCGTCCCCGGCTACAACCTTCCCCTCAACTGGGGACAGGGACGCGTCCCGCCGGCGACCGCGAGTCTCTTGATCGCGACCAACCCCGTCTTCATCTATCTCCTGGCGCTCGCCTTCCTCGGCGAGCGGGCACGGTGGGCCAAGGTGGGGGGGCTGGCCATCTCGTTCGCCGGCGTCTACGGGTTGCTGGCGCTGCAGCACGGCCAGTTCGGCAACACGTATCTCGGGTACGCGCTCGTCGTCCTCATCTCGCCGATCGCCTGGTCGCTCGCGACCGTGATCGGCAAACCGGCCACCGGGCGGCACGATCCGCTCCTCTTCACCTTTGCCGCCACCGGGCTCGGTAGTGTGCCGTACATGGTCGGGTTGATCGCCGGAACCGGGGATACGCACACCGCGATCGCCACCATGACGCCCACCGGATGGATCGCGCTGGCGCACCTGTCGCTGCTCTGCACCATCGCGGGCTACGCGATCTGGTTCTGGGCTCTCAAACACCTACCGGCATCGAGCGTCGGGGCCTTCGTCTTCCTGAATCCGCCGCTCACGCTCGCCTTCGGCATCGTCTGGGGGACCGAGGTCTTCCACTGGAGCACGGTCGTCTTCGGGCTGGTAACCTTGCTGGGGGTTGCGCTCAGCGCCGGGATCCTCGCACCCCGTCGCTAAACGACCGCGCGGCGACCCGTTCGGAACCGCCGCCGTCAAATGCCACGAAGCCGATGCGCGGACTCGAACCGCGGACCTGCTCATTACGAATGAGCTGCTCTACCAGCTGAGCTACATCGGCCTGCCTTGCTGTGCAGCCCCCCAGAGTCGAACTGGGGACCCCGTGATTTTCAGTCACGTGCTCTACCAACTGAGCTAGGGCTGCAAACGCATCGACCGAGGGTAGGGAAACGCCCCGCGGTGGTCAACCCGCTTTTTCCTCCCCCGCCGCCCGCCGGCCAAGGACCTCCGCCAGCGTACGGGTCAGCGCCCCTTGCCGGGTCGACTTGACCACATACGCATCCGCGCACCACGCCGCGAAGTCCCGCTTGTACATCTCGTAGGCCGAGTGAAGGATGATCGCCGTTTCCGGATGGTGGGTCAGCGCCCGGCGCGCCACCTCGATGCCGTCAATCCCCTCCAACTTGATGTCGAGCACGAGGGCGTCCGGTTTCAGCCCCCCGCCCAGGCGCTCGAGCGTCTCCTCGCCACTGCCGGTCGCCTCGACGGCGTACCCGGCCTCCTCCAGCTCCACCGTGTAGAGCTCCCGCAGGGACTCGTCATCTTCCAACAGCAGCACGACCGCCCGATTGGTTTCGGGCACGTCTCCCCACCCCCCGTCCGCGTGGGCTGCTCGCGCATGGTTCACGTTCACGCTTTCCTCCGACGCTCACGCGGCGTTCCTTCCCCGGCCGGAACGCCGCCGGTCCTTCCCCGTTCTCCGGTCCGCGCCCCGACGGCGCTCCTGGTTGGCTTGAATCGGCAGGCTGATCGTGTAGATGGTCCCCCACTCCCCCTCACTCCGGACGCTGATCTCCCCCCCGTGCTCGCGAATGACCTGCTGCGCCACCGCCAGCCCCAATCCGGCTCCCGCCGGCCCCGAGGTGGCGAAGGGGACGAACAGCTGGGAGAGGATCTCGCCCGGCAGTTGGTCGCCCGTGTTGGCGATCTCAAGCAGGACACGGTCCCCCTCGCGCAGCGTCTCGATCCGGATCGTATCCCCATCGGAAACCGAATCGATGCAACTGCGCAGGATGTTCAGCACCACTTGCTGCACCCGATCGCCGTCGAGCAGTAGGTCGGGCACCTGCGGCGCGTACGTCTCCTCCAGGAAGACCCCGCGGCTCATCATCTCTTCGCGCAGCAGCGTGACCGACTGGTGCAGGATCTGGGTGATCTGTCGCATGGCCAAACGCGGGGGGCGAGGCCGTGCCACCTGGATCTGCTGCGCCAACACTTCCTCCAGGCGCTGCGCCTCCCGGCAGACGATCGAGGCGTCCTCTTTGCTCGCATGATCCTTCGGCAGGCTCCGCTCGATCCGCCGCGCGAACCCCGCGATGGCCGACAGCGGGTTGCGCAGATCCTGAACCAGCTTGGCGCTGAGCTCCCCCAGCGAAGCCATCCGCTCGGTTTCGACCAGCGCGCGCTGATTCTCCGCCAGATGCTTCTCCACGTCCCGGCGGCTCTCCTGAAGGCGAACGGTCTTGATCGTCAGCGCGGCCAGGGAGCCTATGAGCCGGAGCATGTCCTCGTCGGACTGCGCGAAGGTAGGCCGCAGCGAGCGCGCGCTGCTTTCGCGATCGACGGCGGCCAGCACACCCAGAATCTCCCCGAACGCGGTCAGCGGAATCGCAACCATCGGGAGAGGGTGAGGGAAGGACGCGAGGTTCATCTCTTCGGCTTCCCGCACGTCGGGATAGGAGATCCCTCCCCCCTGCCGAGCGCAGTTCTGCGCCAGGTTCTGCAGCCGGGAGATGGCCCCGTCGAGCACCTCCGACGGCTCGGCCACGTACTGGCCGGCCAGCGTCAGCTCGCGCGAGGATTCCTCATAGGTCCAGACCATCGCTCGGGAGGCGCCGGCAAGCTGGGTGGAAACGCGCGCGGTAAGGAGGAGCACGTCGGCCAGGTTGGTCGAGGAGAGAATCGTTTCGGTGGCGTCCTGGAAGGCTGCCAATCCGCTCTGCTGATCCGTGTACGCCGCCTGAACCAGGAGGCGTCCGCGGGCAAGCCCCAGGTGGCGGGCCAGCAACTCGACCCGGGCCAGGTCGGCCGGATCGTGGCCGGCCTCCGCACATCCCAGGACGAGCACGCCGTTCGCCTCGCTCCGTCCGGTCAAGCGGGTGAGGATGAGGTGCTCGGGCGGCACGGGAAGGGCCCCGAACACATCCTGGAAGAGCGGCTCCTCCTCGGCCGGGATGATCACCGGCCGCTTGGCCCGCAGTGTCTTGACCAGCGGGTACTCGGCCCCCAACTCGAGCGGGATCCGGATCTCGCCGAACCGTTGGCGCAGTGCGCGGAGCTCGGAGCCCTCGGGACCGCTCACCCCCACGGCCTCGCCTCGGAGCTCGGCGCAGCCCGCTTCCTTGACGAAGATGAGCCCCACCGTGTAGCCGAAGAGGTCGGGGTCGGTCAGCAGGTCGAGCGCGCGGCGCGAGAGCTCATCGGAATCGAGCGCCTCGTGCATCGCCAGCGTCATGCGCTGAATGGACAAAGCCCTATCCCGCTCCGCGAGTTCTTTGGTATCCTCACTCCCCACCGGCATCGCTGGTTGGAGGTGTTTTTCGCCATACGGCTCAGGTTGCCGTCGGGTCATCGGTGATCCTTTCGGCTGGGAGGTGAACAGAAGGATGAGCTTCCTGAAACATGATTCCGGTGATGCCGGCGACCGGCCGAAGGCGCCGCGCCCCGGTCCCCCGCCCGGTGCGCCCGGACAGCAGGTGCAGGTGCAGCTGGGGGAGAAAGAGGCCGAAGGAATCTACTCGAATCTGGTGCTGATCAGCCACTCCGCCTCCGAGTTCATCCTCGACTTCGCACGCATGCTGCCCGGCATCCCCAAGGCCAAGGTCTACTCGAGGATCATCATGACCCCCCAGAACGCCAAGTCGCTCCTCGGAGTGCTCCAACGGAACCTGGAGACGTACGAGAAGAAACATGGCAAGATCCCCGCCACGGGAAGCGCGGAATCATCTAGGGAGATCGGCTTTAAGTAGCCTTTTCTTGAGGAGGGAGACCCCGTGATGCAGCCGTCGAAGCGGGTCGAAGGCGCCCCTGAATCCCCCATCCGTAAGCTGATTCCTTACGCTGACCAGGCGAAGGCCGCCGGCAAGCATGTGTTCCATCTGAACATCGGTCAGCCCGACATCCCCACTCCGCCCGAGATGTGGAAGGCGGTGGCCGACGCCAAGATCGAGGTTCTTTCCTACAGCCCGTCGGGGGGCATCCCGGAGTTCCGGGAGG
>Ga0180432_10004200_pt1 | contig 19924 bp, 17 predicted proteins | sample SS_ome_10_FD_132414 | JGI IMG/M metagenome (GOLD analysis project Ga0180432, IMG submission 132414) | Hypersaline lake sediment archaeal communities from the Salton Sea, California, USA - SS_1_MS_2 metaG | ecosystem: Environmental > Aquatic > Non-marine Saline and Alkaline > Hypersaline >...
GGTTCGTCGTTAATTCGGCGTAGTCATTCACCGAACTGTTTCGTCGCCCGGCACTGGTTGGTTTATAAACTCGAATACCCATAATTCAAGAACTCATCATTTCATTATGTAACACATCATTACGAAAGAACGACAATGAATACTCCATTCGATCAAAACAGATCGATATGGTATTCGGGATCCAAAAACACAATCGCTTTCTTCCAGCTTGACGTCACCCCGAATGATCTGCCTCGGCGTCGTTCTTTTCCTTTGCGATTCGCCGTTCTTACTTTTTGCACTTTAACGTTATATATTCTCTCTACGGCATTCTTGATCTGCGTTTTATTCGCCCTCTTGTTGACCTCGAAGCTGTACGCACTCTTTATGTTCGCAAAGTGCATCCCCTGCTCGGTCACCAAAGGTCGAATTATAATATTATAGTCATCCACTTGTCGAACCCGTTCATTTAATTCGTTCTGTCCTCACCGATGACGGACAAAAACGCATCTTTCGTAAACAGCATTTTTCGATAACTGCAAATATCGAAAGCGTTCAAATCGCTCACGGGCAGAACAGCCACTTTCGGAACGTTTCTTGCCGACTTGAGGAGATTCTGATCGACGGCATCCATCGTCACAAGACAACTGCGATCAATTTTTAGATTAGCAAGTACGGCCACAAATTCCTTCGTTTTCGGTTGGCCCAGCTTCAAGCCGTCAACCACAACGACATCATTATCCAACAGCTTCGCCAGAATCGCCGAATCCCGTGCAAGCCTTTTTTGTTTCTTGGGCATGCGTTGGCGAAAGTCCCTCGGGCTCTTGGCAAAAATCATTCCCCCGCCGCGGCGCTTGCCCGTCCGGATGTTGCCCACGCGTGCATTGCCCGTCCCCTTTTGCCTGAAAAGCTTTTTGCTCGAGCCGGCCACCATCCCTCGGCTCTTCGTTGCGGCCGTGCCAACACGCTTATTCGCATGATACATGACGATGGCCTGCTTAAGCAATGCATGCCTGACCGATCCACCCAAGGTCGCTTCATCAACCCTCAGGTTTTCGACCTCTTGTCCCTCTACATTGTAAACAGCCACATCAATCATGGTTCGTTTTCCGTACTCCTATCGATTACGCTCTTTTTGCGCTTCGGACAACACAATACCCGTCGGCCGGCCCCGGGATGGACCCCTTGACGATCAACAGGTTCTTTTCTTCATCTATCGACACAAGCTGGTGATTTTTCACAGTGACCCGGCAGTCCCCCATATGCCCCGACATCCTTTTTCCTTTTTTGGGGCCGGGGCCGTGCCCGGCATCACTGGAATAACTCGATATGGAACCGGGTGCCCGGTGCTTTCTTTCCGTACCGTGCGAGGCGGGAAAGCCGCCAAATCCATGACGTTTCATTACACCGGCGTATCCTTTACCCTTACTCGTAGCCACAACATCAACATACTTTTCTTCGGAAAAAGATGTCACATCCACGGACTCTCCCGCGGACAAGGGCGGTTCCGTATTATTCGGGAGCCGCATCTCTCTGACGAATCTTTTCGGCGTTGTTTTGGCTTTCTTCGTATGGCCGATGTCCGAATTCTTCCTTCGTGCATTCTTTACATCGTCGAAACCGAGTTGAACGGCGTTGTAACCGTCCGTCTGCGTCGTCTTGACCTGCATCACGACGCACGGGCCGGCTTGAATGACCGTAACGGGCACTAACTTGCCCATTTTGTCATAGACTTGAGTCATTCCAATCTTTTTTCCCAGTATCATCGCCATAATATTTACTTCTTATTTCTCAATTCGTTCCGCCCGTGCTTCGAGGTTTCACGAATCAGGCCTTAATCCTCACAAAGACGCCCGCCGGCACGACAAGACGATTCAACACTTCAACGGTTCGCGCGTTCGCTTCATGAATATCAATCAAACGTTTATGCGTCCTTAACTCAAATTGTTCACGTGATTTTTTGTCGATATGAGGACTTCGCAGCACGGTATAACGTTCAACACGCGTAGGTAACGGCACCGGACCGCTAACACGAGCGTTCGTCTTGCGGGCATGCTCTACAATCTCTTTGGCAGAGGCGTCCAGCGCTCTGTGATCGTAGGATTCCATTTTTATTCTTATTCGTTCGGTTTCAGTAGCCATATCTTTCCTCCGCGCCTACCCAGCGCTGCGGATTCTCATATCGTCTGGCTTGCATATTCCCAACAGCTATCTGCCCTGTTAGGGAACGCTGCATTATAAATCCATCGTTTGATCAATTATTACTACAATTCAACGGTAGAACTCACAGTTAGCCAACCTTGCTTAGTCCGAAAATACCGCTGATAATAGTCGTATAAACGACATCACCAACTTCTTCTCAGCCTACAGTTCTCCTGTTCTTTTCTTCCTTTATCTTACAAATTTCAGGCAGGAAAGGCCTTCCGGATAGTTCATCGGGCTGCATTACAAGTTCATCACCGCTGATCCTGTAAATTGCCGTTTACCTCTTATGCAGCCAACCATCTACTTTGCCTTCCTTAATAGAGTTTGATATCGGATCGACTTAGATTCGATCTCACATGCCTAATACGTTTCAACCGTCCCTGACTATCAAATCACAGACATGTTTCAGCCTAACTCATTTCGCAAAGCCGTCCATGGCTATGCTCGCTATAGCTGAAAGCTTTGAACTTTATCACATCAACTAAGACCTGTCAATAAAATGTCATAATATTTTCACTTTTTTTAATGTTTTTTTCGCCTTCTGTTAAAAGAAAATCTCCTTGGCAATTTGCTCGGGGATTTTCTCATAATTGAAAGGCTCCATCGTGTACGTTCCCCGCCCTGCCGTTACGCTCCTTATTTCGCTGGAATAGCCAAACATCTCGACCAGAGGCGCTTTCGCATCGATCACCTGCATGTTGCCATGAATCCGGCAATCCGTAATAAGCCCCCTTTTCGCTAACAAACTACCCTGAACAGCTCCAAAATTAGCCTGGGGAACCACGACCTGAATACGCATGACGGGCTCAAGCAAAACCGGCCCGGCCTCTTCGAGACCTTTCTCCATGGCAATCGCGGCCGCCTGCTCAAACGCCAGACTCGAAGAATCCACCGAATGAAATGAGCCTTCTATGAGCGTAACTCTAAGGCCTACAACAGGATAGCCCGCCAAAGGACCACAACCCAAAGCATCCCGGCATCCCCGTTCCACATCAGGCACATACTCTTTGGGGACCTTATCCCCAGGGGCGCGGTTTTCAAATTCAATCTCCCGGTTCCAATGACCGTCCTCCGTCAAAACCGGCTCAACCTGTAGAACGACATGACCGTACTGGCCGCGCCCGCCCGTTTGCCTGACGAACTTACCCTCCGCGTTAGCCGTCTTTGTGATCGCCTCTCTATACGCCACGCGCGGTTTTCCAACTCTGACGTTCACTCCTTTTTCTCGAACCAGCTTATGTTCAAGAACTTCCAAATGCAATTCACCCATCCCGCTGATAATGGTCTGCCCCGTTTCCGGATCGGCTTTACATTCGAATGTCGGATCTTCGCGTCTTAAAGACGCCAAAGCATCGGCCAACTTAGCCCTCTCAGCCGCCGTTCTGGGTTCTATCGACATATTCATAACCGTCTGAGGAAATGAAATACTCGGAAGACAAACGGCCTTTTTAGGATCGCAAATGGTATCGCCCGTCAGCGTCTGTTTTAACCCCACTACGGCAATAATATCACCGGCCCCGGCCGTATCCAGAATCTTGCGCTCATTGGCGTGCATCTCAAATATCCGGGTGATATTCTCCTTCCGATTCCGATTCGCATTTAGAATCCGGCGGCCCGACCGTAACTTACCCTGATAAATCCTCAAAAAACAAAGATCACCGTGCACGTCGCTGGTGATCTTAAAGGCAAGCGCAACCAGACTTGCATTATAATCGCATTTAATGGATATCTTCTTTTCCTCATCATTGGGCTTATGCCCCATGATCTCCTTCTTCTCCAACGGCGAGGGAAGATATGATATGACCCCATCCAGCAGCCTTTGTACACCGATATACTTCAATGCAGATCCGACAAATACAGGGTGGAGCTTTCCAGCCAGAGTGCCTTGTCTAATCCCCCTTTTGATCATCTCGGCATTGATCGGTTTATCGTGAACGTAATTGTCCATGAGCTCGGCATCATATTCGGCCGCAAGCTCTATCATCTCATTTCTGTGCTGACGGGCTCGCTCGCTCAATTCCGCGGGAATCTCAATTTCTTCAAAGGTGGCCCCCATTTTATCACTCTGATAAAAGACGGCCTGCATCTTAATCAGATCGATAATCCCCGCGAAAGAGTCCTCGGCCCCGATAGGAATCTGCACGATGATTGGATTGGCCAGGAGTTTGTCGCGAATGCTGTCAATGGTCATGTCAAAATCGGCGCCGATCTTGTCCATCTTGTTCACGAAGCACATGCAGGGCAGGTCATATTTCTGCCCTTGACGCCAGACCGTCTCGCTCTGTGCCTGAACCCCTTCGCTGCCGTCGAATACCGCTACGGCACTATCGAGGACTCGCAACGACCTTTCAACCTCGGCGGTGAAGTCGATATGCCCCGGGGTATCAATCAGATTAATCTCAAAATTCTTCCAGGGGCATTTCGTCGCCGCAGACGTGATCGTTATCCCTCTCTTTTGCTCCTCCTCCATAAAGTCCATCACGGCCGTACCGTCGTGGACCTCCCCCATCTTGTACGTCTTACCCGTATAGTAAAGAATACGCTCGGTCACCGTTGTTTTTCCGGCGTCGATATGAGCCATGATGCCGATATTGCGTAATTTTTCCAGAGTTCCGGGCATACGTCTTCACATATTTCATAGACACACAGCCGCTAATAAGGCCCCCGACAGGCGGATAAACCTGTCCCAGACGGCAATCTTCATGTCATCACTAACGATAAAAAAACTGCCACGGTCATTCTCAAAACGTTCCGTGGCAGTTCAAAGCAACCGTCTTTACCAGGCAAAGTGAGCAAATGCCTTATTCGCCTCGGCCATTCTGTGAACATTCTCTCGAGTCGTCATAGCGGCGCCACTCTCTTTGTACGCATCCATAAGCTCAGACGCCAAACGTTGGGACATCGGCTTGCCCTTTTTGGACCTGGCCGAGGCGAGAATCCACCTGAAAGCAAGGGATTGCTGCCGTTTGGAACTCACTTGCATCGGGACTTGATAACTGGCGCCACCGACGCGCTTGCTGCGAACTTCAATCATAGGCTTTACATTATTCACCGCTTTCTCGAAGACCTCAAGAGCGCCCGCATCTTCGACCTTTTTACCAATGATATCCAACGCGTCGTAAAAGACCTTCTGGGCCGTACTCTTTTTACCGTCCAGCATTAAGCAATTGATGAATTTCGAAGCCAGCCGACTGCTATACTTCGGATCCGGTTTCAGTTGTTGACTCGATGCGGTAAACTTTTTTGCCATGTTTTCCTCATTCAGGTTATTCGCGGCCGAAAAAGAAACAACCGCTAAATGACCGCTTTATTTCGCTTTCTTAGCCCCGTATTTGCTTCGACCCTGTTTTCGATTGGAGACCCCGGCGCAATCCAGAACGCCGCGAACAATATGATACCTTACGCCCGGCAGGTCGCGAACGCGACCGCCGCGTATAATCACCGTACTATGCTCCTGAAGGTTATGATCGATGCCCGGAATATAAGCGGTCACCTCTTTGCCATTGGTTAGCCTGACACGCGCGATTTTACGCAAAGCGGAGTTTGGCTTCTTGGGCGTCTGCGTTCTCACAATCAAACATACCCCCCGCTTCTGCGGGGAACCGCTGATGTCTGATATTCGCTTCTGACCCTTTGATTTTGCTCTGGGACGCCTAACTAACTGATTTATTGTGGGCATAATTCACATAATCCCTGATCTTTAGATTCCATGACTTTTTGAAAACAGCCCCTCATTGTAATAGAAATCGCCTCAATTCCAAGCTATTTTACAATTCCAGGTTAAATTTTTTCCAACAACGCAATATTTGTGTAAAAATTCATCACAATAACCGTCGCGAAACGCCTACAACTTCGCCGCATCGAATCATTTGATTCCCAGCGCTTCCCTGATGGCGGCATCGGCTTTGGCTTCGGCTTCCTTGGCTTCCTTGATTTCCTCGGCCTCTTCAAATTCCTTCGGTAAAGGTGCCTCAACAAGATGCTTGACCTTGATATCCAGATAGGGCTTGAACGCCGTTCCGGCCGGGATCAGATGACCAAGAATCACATTTTCCTTCAGACCATAGAGTTCATCCGTTTTACCGGCCAGGGAAGCTTCCGTAAGAACCTTGGTGGTTTCCTGGAAGCTGGCCGCGGCGATGAAGCTTTCCGACCATAAGGATGCCTTGGTAATTCCCAGAAGCAACGTCTTTGCCGTCGCCGGCTTCGGCTTTTTGCCCGTCGCGGGCTGACCGGAAAGGCTCGCGATTTTCTCGTTGATCGTGGTCAACTCTCTTTTGTCAACAATCTGCCCGACCTCCAAATCATTGGAATCGCCGATATCGGCAATCTTGAGGCTGTTGGTCAGCTTTTCGTTTTCTTTTTTGAAGACAAACTTATCTACAACCTCGCCCGGCAGGAATGAGCTATCGCCGACAGATTCGATTTCGACCTTTCGCATCATTTGCGAACAGATAATCTCAATATGCTTGTCGTTAATATTCACATTCTGCGAACGATAGACGTTTTGAATTTCGATCGTCAAATATCTCTGCAAGGCTTCTTCGCCTTTGATCCGCAGAATATCATGCGGCACCAGGGGGCCGTCCGTCAGAGCATCTCCGGCCTCGGCATAGTCCCCGGTGTGAACGTTCAGATGCCTGTCGCGAGGCACGTGGTGCTCCTTTTCCATGCCGGATTCACTGCGGATGGTAATCGTCATCTTGCCCTTGCGTTTGTCGCTTCGCAGCTCGACCCTCCCGCTGATCTCGGCCATCGCGGCCGGATCTTTCGGTTTGCGGGCCTCAAAAACTTCCGTCACTCGGGGCAGACCTCCGGTGATGTCCTGCGTTCCGCCGCTCGCCCTGGGTTGATGAGCGAGCAACTGCCCCGCCTGAACCTGCTGGGCTTCAACCACTTCGATGCGAGCTCCGGCAGGCAAATAGTGAACGTCCAGGATCTTCCCGTCCGGATCTTCGATGATGATCTGCGGATGTTTATCCCCTTTATGTTCGATAACGACCGGTTTTCCGGCTTGCCCTTTTCGCTCTTCCTCAATGCCAATGGTTTCACCTTCGATGACATCAACGAACCGGATCAACCCGGCCACTTCCGCCAAAATGGGTGTACGGTGCGGATCCCAGGTGAACAACGAAAGCCCGACTTTGACTTTCTGATTATCTTCAACCAACACAATCGCGCCATACGGCACTTTGAACCGATCAAGTTCCCGATCTTTGGCATCAAGAATGGCAATTTCACCATTACGCTTGAGCGCCACGGTAGCCTCTCGGCCATCGCTCTGTTTGATCTGAACGGCATTGATATCACGATATTGAACTTTGCCGGTATGTGTGGCCCTTTGTTCTCTCTCGAGAATGGCTCTTTCCGCCACGCCGCCGGTATGGAATGTCCTTAACGTAAGCTGCGTTCCCGGCTCGCCGATGGATTGGGCGGCCACGATGCCGACCGCCGAGCCTTCTTCGACCAACCGGCCGGTACTCATGTCCCAGCCGTAGCATTTCGCACACACGCCGAACGGGCTGTCGCACGTCAGCGGACTACGAACGCGAACGGCATCAAGACCTAACGCCTCGATTTTGGCGGCCGCTTCCGGGCTAATCACCTCGTTCTCACGGATAATCATTTCGTCGGTAATCGGATTGCGAATATTATCTCGCGCCGTTCGTCCAATGACCAATTGAGAGAGAGGAATATCCACTTGCTCGCCGCGAGTGACGATTCCCTTGGTGATTCCCTGCAGGGTTTGACAATCCCGTTCAATCACAATAACGTTTTGGGCCACGTCGATCAATTTACGGGTCAGGTAGCCGGAATTGGCCGTCTTCAAGGCGGTATCCGCCAAACCTTTGCGCGCCCCGTGCGTCGAGCTGAAGTATTCAAGAACGGTCAGACCCTCTCGGAAGTTAGACTTAATAGGCGTTTCAATAATCTCGCCGCTGGGCTTGGCCATCAGCGCTCTCATCCCGGCAAGCTGCTGAATCTGATCCACACTGCCTCGAGCCCCGGAATCACTCATAAGGTAAATGGGATTCAGGTACGGCGTGCCGTCATCTTTCTTATCTTCTTTGAGACCTCGCATCATTTCATTGGTGACGGCCACTCGGGCATTTGTCCAGGCATCGATAACCTGATTATACCTTTCACCCTCGGTCAAAACGCCATCGTTATAGTTCCTGCTGATTTTATTGATCCTTTTCTCGGTCTCTTCGATAATGTCCGCTTTCCGGGCGGGAATTTTAAGATCCGTAATCCCGAAACTCAACCCCGCCAATGTCGCGTGCTTGAACCCCAAATTCTTGATTCGATCGAGCAAATCAACCGTTTCGGCGGAGCCGGCGTATTTGAAACAATCACTGATCACCCGGCTGAGCTTCTTCTGGGACATCGTCAGGTTATAAAAGGGCATCCCGTCCGGCAGAATATCATTAAATATGCACCGGCCCACGGTCGTCTCTACGAGCGGCGGCCTTTCCGTTTCGCCGGACTCGGTCACAATTCGATCTTTGTTGAGTCGAACCTTAATTTTTGCATGCAAACCGACCTTGCCCATATCATAGGCCATCATGGCCTCAAACGAATCCTTGAACACACGGATCTCTTCGGATTCGGAGCCCGCCCCGGGGGCGATATTCGTCAGGTAATAGTTGCCCATGACCATATCCTGAGACGGTCCCACCATCGGCGAGCCGTTGGCCGGGGAGAAAATATTGGCCGTCGTCATCATGAGGATATGGGTTTCCGCCTGCGCCTCAACACTCAACGGCAAATGGACCGCCATCTGGTCGCCGTCAAAGTCGGCATTGAACCCTTTGCATGCCAACGGGTGGAGCATAATCGCATTGCCCTCGACAAGCACAGGTTCAAAAGCCTGAACGCCCATTCGGTGGAGAGTGGGAGCACGGTTGAGTAAGACCGGATGCTGATGGATGACTTCTTCAAGGATATCCCAGACCTGTTCGTCGCGTCTTTCGATCATCCGCTTGGCACTTTTAATGGTATCGGCCAATCCGTGCTGTTTGAGCTTTCGAATAATAAACGGCTGATAGAGCTCCAGTGCGATCTTCTTGGGTAAGCCGCACTGGTAGAGTTTCAGGTCCGGGCCGACGACAATGACCGACCGGGCCGAGTAATCGACGCGCTTGCCGAGCAGGTTTTCTCGAAAACGCCCCTGCTTGCCCTTGATCATGTCCGTCAAGGACTTAAGCGGCCGGTTGTTGCTCCCGAGGACGGATCGTCGACAGCGACCGTTATCCATCAACGAATCCACCGCCTGTTGAAGCATGCGCTTCTCATTGCGGATAATGACCTCAGGCGCATTCAGATCCATCAGCTTTTTCAATCGGTTGTTCCGGTTGATAATTCTGCGGTAGAGATCGTTCAAATCGCTGGTGGCAAAATTATCCCTCTCGAGCAAGACCAGCGGTCGCAAATCCGGTGGAATAACAGGGATGACCTCCATGACCATCCACTGAGGTTTATTCTTACTATTTTTAACCTGGTTGATAATCTTCAGGCGCTTCGTGAGCTCTTTAATTTTTTGCTTACTGTTTGTCTTGGCAATCGCCTGCCTGAGTTGAACGCTGACTTCCTCCAGATCGAGATTTTCCAGCAAGGCCCTTATCGCCTCGGCTCCCATCGCGGCTTTGAAAGCCTTTCCGTACTTTTCAGCCGCATCCCGATATTCTTCCTCCGTAATCAACTGCCCGACTTTGAGCGGCGTCTGGCCGATATCGGTGACGACGTACTCCTGGAAATAAATGATCTTTTCAAGGTCGGCCGATTTCATCGCCAACAGATTCCCAAGACGATTCGGGATAGCCTTGAAAAACCAGATATGCACAACGGGCGCCGCCAGATTAATGTGCCCCATCCGTTTTCTTCGCACCCGGCTATGGGTCACTTTAACGCCGCACCGATCGCAGATGATCCCTTTGAACTTGGTTCCCTTGTATTTCCCGCAGGCGCATTCCCAGTCGCGTTCCGGCCCGAAGATGCGCTCGCAGAACAAGCCATCCTTCTCCGGTCGATAGGTACGATAATTGATCGTTTCGGGCTTTCGCACCTCACCGAAAGACCAACTTCGAATATCGTTAGGACTGGCTAATGAAATCTTGACCGAACCGTAGTCATTAATACGATCGTAAATACTTCCTAACATTTATTGCCCCTTGCAATCGATATCTGGAAAATCGACAGTCAATAATCACCTTTACAGTGCAGCGCTTCCGAGCCGTTTCTTCTCGAGCTGGATGTTTAATCCCAATCCTCTGATCTCATTACAGAGCACGTCGAAGGACAGCGGTGTGCCCGCTTCAAGCGTGTTTTGTCCTTTCACCATGGATTCGTAGATTTTCGTGCGTCCCTCAACGTCGTCGCTCTTGACGGTAAGCATTTCCTGGAGCGTATAAGCCGCTCCGTATCCTTCCAACGCCCAAACTTCCATCTCGCCGAATCGCTGACCGCCGGTTCTGGCCTTGCCCCCTAACGGCTGCTGGGTAATCAAACTGTATGGACCGGTCGCCCGCGCATGAATTTTGTCATCGACCAGATGATGGAGTTTCAACATGTAGATGTAACCGATGGTGGCCCCCTGGTCAAAAGGCTCCCCCGTTCGACCGTCGTACAGCGGCGCTTTCAAAGTGCTCGGAATTTGCACGAAGAATTCATCAGACGACGGCATTTCCTTTCCTTCTTCGATCTCGATTTTTCGCTTGCTGATCAACTCGTTCGCTTCAACCGTCAGATTCTGAACATCCTCTTCGCTCGCCCCATCGAAAACCGGCGTCAACGCGTTGAAACCCAGGACCTTGGCGACCCATCCCAAATGGGTCTCAAGAATCTGCCCGACATTCATTCGACTTGGGACGCCGAGCGGATTCAAAAGGATATCGAGAGGCGTTCCATCCTCAAGAAACGGCATATCCGCCTCGGGCATAATCTTGGCGATAACGCCCTTATTCCCATGCCGACCGGCCATTTTGTCGCCGATAGACAAGGTGCGTTTGATGGCCACGTAGATTTTAACCATCTGCAAGACACCGCTCGGTAGCTCATCCCCATGTTTCAATGTTTCAATCCGGTGCTTCTTTTCCTCTTGAATCTCAAGAATCTTACTCCAATAGCGATCCACTATTTTCTGAACGTCATCGCGCATCGCGGCGGGTTTGACCCATTTAATGTTGAAACCCTCAATCTGTTCGTAAATCACCTCATCATCCGGACTGGCCCCGACTTTCTGACGCGTTGACGGATCGACAATATTGACCTCGTGCTTCTGATGGACGGCCTCGATCATTTGCCGGAAGATCATACATTCTTTGGCCCTTGTTTGCTTTTCAAACTCTTTGACTTCCGCCGCTAATGCTTTTTTCTGCTCTTCCGTGCCGGCCCCGCGCCGGGTAAACCGTTCGGTCTTGATGACGACCCCCTCATATCCGCTCGGCAACTCAAGGGAGTCATTTTTGACATCCTCGCCGGCCCGCCCGAAGATGGCGTGCAGCAGCTTTTCTTCCGGCGTCAATTCGGTCTTGCTTTTGGGCACGACCTTGCCGACCAAAATGTCGCCCGGGCAGACTCTCGTTCCCTCGCAAACCACACCGTGCTCATCAAGATTCCGCAAGGCACGCTCACTCACATTCGGGATATCCCGGGTGAATTCCTCCTTGCCGAGGCGGGTTTCGCGCACTTCGGCGGTGAACTCATCGATGTGGATGCTGGTGAAACTATCATCTTTGCAGAGTCTTTCACTAACAATAATAGCATCTTCAAAGTTGAAGCCATCAAAAGAAACGAATCCGACGAGAACGTTCTTGCCAAGGGCCAACACACCGTTGGCCGTACCTCCGCCGTCGGCGATGACCTGGCCGGCTTTGATCTTCTCACCGAGTTGGACCGTCGGCTTTTGATTCAGGCAGGTTCGTTCATTGAGGCCGATATATTTCGCCAATTTGTATTCATCGGTGTGGTTGATCACGATTCGGGTGGCGTCAACCGCCGTAACAGTACCGCTATTGTCGGCCCGAACGACCATACTCGAGTTCTGCCCCACAACGCTTTCCATCCCCGTGCCAACCAATGGGGGATCGGTCCGAAGCAGCGGCACCGCCTGACGCTGCATGTTCGATCCCATCAAGGCCCGGTTCGCATCGTCATGCTCAAGAAACGGGATCAACGAGGCCGAGACCCCAACGGTTTGTTTCGGGGAAATATCAACATAGTCAACGTCTTCACTGGCAACCTGGGCCAATTCCCCTTCCATCCTCGCAAGCACAAAGCCTTCCCTGACCCGGCCTTTTCCAACATCGATCGCCGTGGGCGGAGCAAAGATCACCTTCACTTCCTCATCGGCACGCAAATAATCCACTTGATCCAGGACTTTCCCGTTATTGACTTTTTGGTACGGCGTGAGCAAGAAACCATACTCATCAACCGCAGAGAATATGGCCAGCGAAGCAATCAGACCGATATTGGTCCCTTCAGGGGTCTCGATCGGACAGATTCTGCCGTAATGGCTGATATGGACGTCACGCACCTCAAAGCCGGCTCGCCTGCGGTTGAGTCCACCCGGCCCCAAAGCGGAAAGCCGACGTTCATGCGTTAACTGGCTCAGCGCATTGGTTTGGTCCACCACCTGGCTTAATTCCCCTCGCCCGAAGAAGTAATTAATGCTGCTCGAAACGCTTTTGGAATTAATGAGATCCGCAATGCGCACCGTATCCTCGGCGTCTCTTTTCATGCTCATCCGTTCCTGGACGGTTCGCCGTAACTTCAAAAGCCCTTTTCGAATCTCATCAGCGGCCAGTTCATCAATGGTGCGCAATCGTCGGTTGCCCAGATGATCAATATCGTCAACCTCGCCCTCATTATTCCGCAATGCGGTAATATATTTCATGGTGCCGAGGAAATCTTCGGGCCGAAGCGTCATCTCATTTTCGTCAACATTCTGGTCGAATTTCCGGTTAATCCTGAATCGACCGACGTTGCCCAAACGATACCGGTTCGAATCGAAAAACTTCTCGGCGAAAAAGGTTCGGGCCTTTTCTTCGTTCGGGGGATTCCCGGGCCTCAACCGCATATAGAATTTGAGCAGCGCCTGTTCATGGGTTTGACAATCATCTTCGGCGAGCGTGTTCAGAATGATCGTATCGCGAACATTCTTAATCACTTCCATCGTCGGTTCTTTTGCTTTCTTGGATGACTTCTTACCTTTGGCGGCCGGTGTATCGAACGCCGCCTGGACGAGGGAGACCTTGTCGCTGATTTGCGCCCCGGCCTTGACGATGATTTCGCCGGAATCCTCATCAATGATCGGCTCGACCGCCCACATCGTCGGGCTCAGCTTTTTGACCGGCACCTTTTCGGTTTGATAGAATAAGCGCAATATCTGCTCGGTCGTCCCATAAGCGGGGTCCATGGCCCGCAAAAAGATCGTCGCCGGGATTTTGCTGGACTGATCGATCCGAACGACCAGCGTGTCCTTGTTCGTGACGCCGATCTCGATCCAACTGCCTCTTTCCGGTATAATCCTGCCGCCATGCAAAACTCTATCGCCTTCTTTACTCTCGATCAGGAAATCGACCCCGGGGCTTCGATGCAACTGGCTGACGATCACGCGAACGGCGCCGTTGACAATAAATTCCCCGCCGCCGATCATGACCGGCATTTCACCGAGATAGATGGCCTGTTCGGCCAAATCTTCACCTTCTTTGTTGCGCAGCCGGCACCATATCTTCATCGGGTAACCGTACGTTAAACGCAACTGGCAACATTGAGTGGGAGTATAATGCGGCTTTTCCAATTCATACGAGAGATACTCCATAACCATCTTCTTGTCGTAACTCTCGATGGGAAACGTTTCCCGGAAAAGGGCTTCCAGCCCGGCGTCTTTCCGCTTGGTTGGGGCCACGTCTCTTTGAAGAAAATTGTCGTAGCTTTTTCTCTGTATCGCCACCAAATCCGGGATTTCAACGGCATCGCGTACTCTGCCAAAATTACGTATGACTCGGCTGGTACTATTTTCACGCATTGCTCGTCTCCAGCACTAAATACTCCAGATGATCTTTTTTAGAAGCTACCATTTGTTTCACCGTCCGTGTCTCAGCTTCTCCATAAGGACGACGCGCTCCCCCATCAGTCCCTGCATCAAGCGATCTCGACCACGGCGCCGGCAGCTTCAAGCTGTTTTTGCGCCGCTTCGGCATCCTCTTTGCTTACGCCCTCTTTGACCGGCTTCGGCGCGCCATCGACAAGTTCCTTGGCTTCCTTCAAGCCCAATCCCGTCAGGGCCCTGACTTCCTTAATGACCTGAATCTTCTTTTCACCGAATTCCTTAAGGATGACGTCGAAACTCGTTTTCTCCTCTGCTTCCTCCGCCTGGCCCGCCCCCGCTGCGGGTCCCGCCATCACAACGGCGCCGCCGGCGGCCGGCTCGATGCCATGCTCTTCTTTCAAATAGTCGCCTAATTCCTTGGCCTGCATCAGCGTCAGGGCAACAATCTGATCTCCGAGTTTCTTAATATCGCTGCTCCACGATTTTGCGCCGCCATCACTTTTAGCTTCTTTTGTTTCGGCTTGTTCTTCTGCCATTTCTCATTACTCCTATATCGTTTAGACCCGGTGGTAGCCGAAACTACGCCGTTTCGTTTAACCCGACAATGCTACAGGGACAGCCACACAGGCAGTTTCATATCTCGTCTTAGGCCGCTTCTTTTTCCTCGCCTTCGGCAATGGCCTCGACGCAGCCCGCGATCCTCTGCGCGGGAGAGCCGATCAAACCGGCCAACCGACTCGCCGGCGACTGCACCAAACCGGCAATCTGGCAGAGCAATTCCGTCCGCGTCGGCATTTTCGAAAGCGCTTCCGCCCCGTTGGCATCCATCGCCGAACCATCGAGAAAAGCTCCTTTGACCTCGATCAGCGGATCTTTCTTCCGCCAATCGATCATCTCTTTGGCCACATCAACGATGCTGTCGCCGCCATAGACAATGGCGCAGGGCCCTTCAAATAAAGCGGTTGCCGTCTCCATATCCTGGCTGCACAGTGCTTTTTTAAATAGTGAATTCTTGACGACGTTCAGTCCAATGCCCTTCTGCAAGAGCTCCCCGCGCATCAGATTATTGTCCGTTCCGCTAACGCCCTTGATACTGACCACCAGGAATTCCCGGATGTTCTGATCGACAATTTTCTTTTCCAGTTCCGACTGTAACAGCCCTTTGACATATTTGCTCATCCTGACACCTTCATCTCATACGTGCCTTCAACGCACGTCTGTCATTCAATTTCGCCCTATAGGCGTTAGATATTAATCTGCAGGCTCGGGCCCATTGTTGAAGATATACACATTTTTTTGATATATGTTCCCTTGGCCGCCGAGGGTTTTATCTTTTTCAGGTGGGAAACAAACGCCTCAATGTTCTCCACAAGCTTGCCGGCATCGAAGCTCTGTTTACCGACGACGACGTGAACATTGCCGCCGGCGTCGTTTCTGTACTCGACTTTACCCGCGGCGAACTCCGCCACCGCCGTGGCGACGTCGGGTGTGACCGTGCCGTTCTTAGGCGAAGGCATTTTGCCCTGAGGTCCGAGCACGCGGCCGAGTTTGCCGACCTTACCCATCACCTTGGGAGAGGCGATCGCCACATCGAAATCCATCCATCCATCGGTCACCTTCTTAACCAGATCGTCACACCCGGCTTCAATGGCCCCGGCTTGTTTCGCCGCCTCAGCCTCTGTCTCATCACAGAAAGCGATCACCTTCTTCTGCTTGCCGATGCCATGAGGAAGGGAAATCGATCCCCGAACCAGTTGATCGGCCTGTTTTGGATCGATACCGAGATTCAGCACGCATTCGATGCTCTGATCGAACTTGACCGCCTTCAAGGATATAAGCTTTTTCACGCCCTCAGCCAGGTTCACAGGCTCTTTGCTCGCCTGCTGAGCTTCCTTTTGATATCTTTTACTTCTTGCTCGCATAGTTCACTTCTCATTCTGAAAGATCAGCTACTTGACTAATCCTCGACTTCAACGCCCATACTGCGGGCCGTGCCCCTGATTATCTGCTCGGCGTTGTCAATATCGTATGCATTCAAGTCCTTTAACTTGGTCTCGGCAATCTTACGCACCTGCTCAGCGGTCACCTTGCCGACCTTTTCCCGATTCGGAATACCGCTGCCCTTCGCGATCTCAGCGGCTTGCTTCAGCAATACCGCCGCCGGCGGGCTTTTCACTTCAAAGGTAAAACTCTTATCTGCGTAAACCGTAATCACAACCGGTAGAGTCGTTCCATTCATCTCCCGCGTTCGTTCATTGAACTGAGAGACGAACTGCCCGATATTCACACCATGCTGACCCAGAGCGGGTCCAATCGGCGGCGCCGGCGTCGCCTGTCCGCCCGGGGCCTGCAACTTGATCGTAACTGCTACTTCTTTGGCCATTCTTTACCCTTTGATTCTCGAAACGAGCGACGTATGAAGCCCTCGCTCATCAAACTATACCTTTTCGATCTGCCAATATTCTATGTCCAGCGGCGTACTCCGGCCGAATATCGTCACGATCACTTTCACAATCCCCCGTTCGGTGTCGATCGAATCGACCACGCCTTCGAAATTCTCAAAAGCCCCTTCCCGAATTTTAATCATATCCCCCTTCTTGAACTCGACTTTAATGCTCGGCGCCTCATCCGGCTTCTCAGCCTCTAACAGCATCTTGGCCACGTCCGTATCCCGCATGGGCGTCGGAACGCCTTCGGTCCCGATGAAATCGCCCACGCCGGACGTCCCCTTAATCATGAACCAGGCCTTCTCGGGAACGCGACCGTCGTCCGTCGATTCCATTTCCATAAATACGTAACCCGGATAAAGCTTCCGCTTGTGGACCGTTTGTTTATTGCCCCGAATACGCTTAATCCGCTCAATCGGCACTTCGATCCTGCCGATGATATCGCTGAGACCTTCTCTTTCGACTTTCTGTGCCAGTGCATCTTTGACCTGCACTTCTTTATTTGCTGCGACGCGTAAAACGTACCACTGCATATTGACACCTTTAACCTAATATCTCCGTCGAGATACGATATCAGCCCAACAGCCAATTAAAAAACAACGTAAAGCCAAAATCTGTGGTTCCCAGAAGCACCGCCATCACGACCACAACGATAATCACAATCGACGTCGAAACCACAATCTCCTGTCGGCTCGACCAACTCACCTTTTTCATTTCGCCCTCGGCCGCAATCATAAAATCTGCGACGGACGGCTTGTTGACCAACCAAAAGATCAAAAGGGACAGGATGACAAACAAACCGGCGGGAACCATCGTTGCCACCCACATGGTGGTTCTTCTATTATCCCACCATGAGACGGCCTCCAACTTATTAAACAGCCGGATGCAACCCAAACCCACAATGACGGCTGCGGTGAAAGCACTGCTGAGCCTTGTATATTTACCCTGCCCGCGTTTATAGATTTTAAAAGCCATATCCACCTCTTAAGGCAATAAACCGAAGCGAATCCATTTTTTTTATTCTCACATCTCACTCCGCGCTTCGAAACAGGCCAGGAGGGAATCGAACCCCCAACCTTCGGTTTTGGAGACCGACGCTCTGCCAAATTGAGCTACTGGCCTACTCAATTGCTTACTGATCATTCTCTCGATGTCTCATCTTTGCCCGATATGCAAATCATCGCACGATCTACGAAGAAAAGCTATTTGCGTCGTATCTTATGAACCGTGTGCTCACGTTCGTTTTTACAAAACTTCTTGAGCGTCAATTTCGGCGTCCCCTCTGCGACGCTCACATTCGTACGATAGTTCCGGCTTTTGCACTGAGTGCACTCAAGCCAGACATGTTCTCTTTTGCTTTTCTTTTTAGCCATAATCTTTGCCTCAACCAGGCAGGTCTATCTACTCCACAGTTCCTAAGCACCGTACGAATCGCGATGTGAACCCACCTGGCCGACATGTGCGTCCATCATGCGGGCACCCAAAGACCCGAATAGTGATAGATCCGAAATTATTCAAGGATCTTAGTTACGACACCGGCGCCGACGGTGCGACCGCCTTCACGGATGGCAAACCGGAGACCTTCTTCCATTGCAATAGGAGAAATAATTGCGACTTCCATCGCAATGTTGTCACCCGGCATACACATCTCGGCACTCTTGCCTTCCCGACTCATGAGGGCAAGCACCCCACCCGTGACATCGGTCGTTCTGAAATAGAACTGCGGTTTGTACTTCGCGAAGAACGGCGTATGACGACCGCCTTCCTCTTTGGTCAGAACGTACACTTCAGCATGAAACTTGGTGTGCGGTGTAATACTCCCGGGAGCGGCGACGACCTGCCCCCGTTCCAATTCCTTCTTTTCGACGCCGCGTAAAAGTAAACCGACGTTATCGCCGGCCTGGCCTTCATCAAGCGTTTTGTTAAACATCTCTACGCCGGTCACGACGGTTTTACGCGTCTCTTTGGCGAGCCCTACGATCTCGATCTCTTCCCCGGTATGAATGATACCTCTCTCGACACGACCGGTCCCCACCGTACCGCGGCCTTTAATACTGAAGACGTCCTCGACCGGCATAAGGAACGGCTTATCGACCTCACGCTCGGGAAGCGGGAAATAAGCATCCACTTCCGCCATGAGATCGTCAATGCACTTACAGGCCTCATCATCTTTACCTTCAGATTCCATCGCGGCCAGGGCCGAACCTTTGACGATCGGAATATCATCGCCGGGGAACTCATACTTATTCAGCAGATCCCGTATCTCCAATTCGACCAGTTCAATCAACTCTGGATCGTCAACCTGATCCACCTTATTCAGGAACACGACGATCTTGGGCACGTTCACCTGACGAGCGAGCAAAATATGTTCGCGCGTCTGGGGCATAGGCCCATCCCCGGCGGCGACGACTAAAATCGCGCCGTCCATCTGGGCGGCCCCGGTAATCATGTTCTTGATATAGTCGGCGTGTCCCGGACAGTCAACGTGGGCGTAATGGCGATTGTCCGTCTCATACTCCACATGGGCTGTATTGATTGTAACGCCACGCTCTCGCTCTTCCGGGGCATTGTCGATATCTTCAAATTTTTTGATATTCCCGCTGCCCGCTTTTTGGGCCAACCGCATCGTGATGGCCGCCGTCAATGTGGTCTTGCCGTGGTCGATATGACCAATGGTTCCAATATTGATGTGTGGTTTTGTACGCTCGAATACCGCCTTAGCCATCTTAGTAATAACCTCCAATGTGCTGGGTTTTCGGTTGTTTGTTCCTTGTCATTTGCTAATTAACTACTCTATAACCTCTATGGTCAACTCACCGCCAAAATGATACATCTGCAAGACATCGACTTGGGTAATGACCTTATCGAGTTCTGCAAACACCATCTCGGCCTGGCTCACTTGCATTTAGCTGCTGATGGGGCTTGAACCCATGACCTCGTCCTTACCAAGGACGCGCTCTACCACTGAGCTACAGCAGCGTTTCTCTCATTGCACCCAATCGTGTTGGGAAACAAGATGCTACATTCCAAATTAGCGAAAAAGGCCGGGCAATATAAACAACATCCCTTTTCACTACTCGTTCTGTCTATAAACAGAGCGCAGAGAACTAAGATTCTGTAAACATTTTATTGATATAAGTCGAATAATGTATCGAACTACCCCCAAAAGAGCAAACATAAAAAAGAAGAAAATTGAAGAAATTTTTATTTTTTTCGTTTTTTCTCTTTCCAGGGTTAAAAA
>Ga0180432_10004201_pt1 | contig 19922 bp, 14 predicted proteins | sample SS_ome_10_FD_132414 | JGI IMG/M metagenome (GOLD analysis project Ga0180432, IMG submission 132414) | Hypersaline lake sediment archaeal communities from the Salton Sea, California, USA - SS_1_MS_2 metaG | ecosystem: Environmental > Aquatic > Non-marine Saline and Alkaline > Hypersaline >...
AACTCAATCGCTGCCCTCTCTACCAGGGGATCCTCAATCCCTGTGGCCACCGCGAGACCCACCGAATACTCCAATCCGCGAAAGCCTCTAAGCTGGGCCGGCTTCATTCTCAAGGGGGCTCGAGTTCTGTAGTCTCCGTCGGGGCAGTTACCGTTGTTCCAGCGACCAAACCAGGACCAGGCCTGGGCAGTGACGGCCTCTTCGTTGCAGTAAGATGTGCCGAACCAGTCGATGTTCACACTGCTGACCTTGTGTTTCTGGAACAGATCGCGGTATAGCTGAGCGGCGTACTTGTGTCCCTCGTCATCCTTCCACTCAAACTTCTGAGACTCGGTGTTGAACCACGTACCGCCAGCCTGGATCACCCAAGAGGCCCACTCAAGAGCCGTGTGGGTTGTGAATCCCAACCGCATCACGGTACCATCCGCCTCAACCTGAGCAAGTTCCTTGAACACGGGGATCGCATCCTCGATGTAGTCGCCCAGGTCGTCAGGGCCTACACCTGCCTCCTCCAGGATGGTCGCATTGTAGAACAGGAGCGACCCCATGATGAGAGAGAGCAACTCAGTAACGCAGTCATCCCCCTTCGTGGACAGGCTGTGCAGTTCCTTGTATCCCAGGCGCTTGCGATCCTCGACCGGCATCATGTCCTCGGTCACGGGAAGCGCCCACTCGCTGCCAACGCAGATGTCGGGCCTGCCGTGCATGATGAACACATCTGGGGTTCCGGTCCCTGCCGCGAAAGCCGCGGCAACCTTGTCCAGGGGCTCCGTGGTGCCACCCCAGCCCGTCGGGTTCGCATAGATCTTGATCTCTGGGTACATCGACTGGAACGATTCGATGGTGCGTCGATCCTGTGCGCCCGGTCCATCTGAGTCATTGATGTTGTGCGCCCAAAACTCAACTTCGACAGTTTTCTCCGGGTGCCACTCCACGTATCCGTAGGAGTTCTTCTGACCTGTCGGTTGGACGACAACCGTCTCCTTGACAACCTTCTCCACCGGCTTCTCGACGATGACGGTTTCCTTCACCACCTTCGGGGCGCAGGACGCCAGCACTGCGCCTCCCATGGTCAGTCCCAGCCCCTTTAGCATCTCGCGACGGCTTATTCTGTTTCTGGGCATCTTCCATCTCCTCCTGAGTCATCCCGTAGAGAGCTCACGCGTCCCCAAAGCCGCAAGAACTTCTTCCGCTCTTCTCAAGTCGGTTGACCACCCCCTTTCCATCGTCTTCCGGGATCAGGTGAGACAGGACGCAGAGAGGATCTATGCCTGGTTTGAGCCCCCTGGATGTCCGTGGTATAATCACGCACAGGCTGGACGGGAGCCTGCTCCTGTTCACCGGACCAGGGGCTTTCACAGTGGCGACTGCGAGAGCCCCTTCTTCAGTACGCGATATCTGCGCCGCCAAGACATGCGTGGATTGCTCCCTCTGCCCTTCTCTTTGTGCAGTACCGGTTGTGGCAGCCTTGGACTCATCGAGTGGCTGTACTAGCCTTAGGAATACGAGCTTTCCTGCCCGATCGATGATCAGAGCGCAGATTCCTGCTCGAACGCCTGGAGCACCAGATTCCCTCATGTTGGAGAACCTGTCTGCCAAAGCCGTTCCGCTTCTGCTTCTGTATGCTGATTATACCACTCCATCAGGTTCCTGTGGGTGGATTTCCGCCAATCATGCGCCATCTCGCCGCCGTGCCTTCCAAGGCCGCGACCGCCTACGTGCCATGCACAGCCTGACGGTATCCACCCTACCGAGCTCCACCACCTGTCACCGACGGCCGACCGCCCGAACACCCTGGGCGGCTGATTTGGAGCTAGGGCCCAGCCCACATCCCCTCCTGTACTGGATCCAGCTCATGTGCTATAATGTGTTCAGGCCAGCACAGGACTACGACAGGCACGGCTTGCCTCGCCGAGAGCATTCGCCTCCCGCGGGCAGCCTACCCCCAGCTAAGTATCACTGGAACGGCAGGGTGACGTCATGGAAGCAGAGTCAACAAGGGCGCGGTTTGCACGGCACCTACGAAGAGCGCTGGCTCACCTCTACGATTCCTCGGTGCTTCGCGGCAGCCCGCTAGTCGAACTCCTGGGTGCCGACCAACGACAAGAGACAGCACGTGCATTGCGACGTGCCTTGATCGACGCCATCGAGTCACAGAGACCGGACCATGAGTGGCCGTCTGGATCAACAGACTGGCGCGTCTATCAGATCCTACGTCACCGATACATCGAGCAACTGCCTCAGCCTCGCGTCGCAGGCGATCTCGGATTGAGTCTCCGACAGATGCAGCGAGAGGAGAAGCGCGCCCGCGAAGCACTGGCAGAGCACCTGTGGATCGCTCACGATCTGGAATCCAAGATAAGCGATCTCTCACCCGCCCCTATGAAGACTTCCTCTGAGAGGCTTGTCCCGAACGCCCCAGTGCCAACCAGGGAGCAAGAGCTCGAGCAACTGAGTCAGTCCATTGCGCCCGCGCCGATAGATGTTCAGGAGATCATTCGGGCAGTGCTGGAGACCGCCGGAGCGTTGGCTGAGTCAGAGCACGTGTCCGTGGACTACCCGTCAGGCGGGAACATCCCCCTCATCAGCGCGCGACCGCCCATACTGCGGCAAGCCTTGCTGCACACAGTAACAACAGCAATTCGGTGTGTCCCGGGAGGCAGTGTGGGGATACGTGCAGAAGCCGATTCTCAGCATGTCACCATTGGCATAAGCGCGACTACCCAGGGGGTTGCATCATCGTCGCTGGAAACGAATCAACGTAGCAGGCTGGAGATGGCTCAACACCTCGCCCAACTGGCGGGGGGCACTATGGATCTCTCTGCTGGCACACTCCCAGCAGAGAGCTTCAGGGTCAGAGTTCTGCTCCCTGTCTCGCGTCCAATTACGGTGCTGGTCATTGATGACAACGCCCACACGCGACGGTTGTTCGAACGGTATCTGTCCGCCAGCCGTTACCGCTTCGTTGGGGCTGCCGATCCGGAGGAGGCACTGTCATTGGCGCAGACAGTAGCCCCTCGAGCCATCGTTCTTGATGTCATGATGCCGGGAAGTGATGGATGGAAGCTGCTGGGACACCTGCGCGAACATCCCAAGACTGGCAACATACCCATCATCGTTTGCACGATCCTCTCAGAGGAACAACTGGCACTGGCTCTCGGCGCTGCAGGTTTCGTTCGCAAGCCAGTTGGCCGGGCACAGTTCCTGTCGGCACTGGATCGCCACACAGGAGCAACACTGAAGGAAGCTACACCGTGACAGCGATGTAGTCGAGTAATTGGCGCGCCGACAGTCCCTCCGGGCGGGTGATGGCCACTGCGCTGCTCACGATGGGTTGACCCGCAGGATCTCGCGCTGAGATCATGATAACCGGAATGTCACGAAGTCTCGGTTCGTGGCGTACCGCGTCAAGCACCTGGAAGCCATCCATATTGGGCATGATGAGGTCGAGCAGCATCACGTCAGGCCGATGCTCGTGAAGAATGCTCATCGCCTCCCGTCCATCTCGCGCCAGCAGCGTGTGGTACCCATCGCTCGACACAGCCAGCATGCGCCCGAACAACTGCAGAGCATCTGGGTCATCATCCACAATCAGAACGGTTCTCCCTCTCAGCTTCAGCCTATCGAATGCATCCATCAGAGCATGCCGAGAAACCGGCTTCACGAGATAGTCGCAACAACCCACAGTGCTGAATGCTTCGCTCGCGCCCGGGATGGAGCAGACGATGGTGGACAGGCCGCTTGGCAGGAGAGGAGAAGCTCGAAGTCGCTCCAAGGTTTGGGCTACCGAGGCATCGTTGACGAGGAGAGCCTGGCAAGGTGCATCCGACAGCTCCCTAAGAGCTCCCTCCAGACTGGACACAGCGACGACCTCTGCGTCGTCAGTATATCGCTCGAGTAGCCTATGCAACGCACCACCGCTGTCCAGAACCACAAGTCGCGGGAGGGTGACAGGCGTGACAGCCGCCGAGCTGCTAGTAGCAAGCCTGTAGCTCCACTCGCGGTTCAACCAGCGCAGTGGACTGCCTTCTCGAGGAACGGGCGGGGCTATCGGGAGCCGGAACCAGAAAGTCGTCCCAACATCCTCCTGGCTTTCGAACCACATCTTGCCACCGTGCAGCTCGACAAAGCGCTTGCTGATGCTCAACCCCAAGCCCGTGCCATCGTGGCGCCTCCTGATCGACTCGTCCAGTTGCTCAAATGGGCGAAAGATCCTCTCTCTGTCCTCCGTGGCAATCCCAGGACCGGAATCCGATACGGTAACCACGATATCGTCTCCTGTCTGCGATGCACTCATCTCCACCCCACCGTGCTCGGTGAAACGCCCGGCATTGCTCAGCAGGTTGAGCAGCACCTGGCGGATGCGCGTACGGTCACAGAAGACAGGGGACAAGCCCTGTGGGACCTCGGCTCTCAGCCATAGACCCTTCGATTCGAAGAGCGGGCGCACCATCGCGACCGCTTCATTGACTACTTCACACATACGCACCCGCTCTTTGGCCAGCCCCATGCGCCCCGCCTCCACCTGGCTAAGGTCGAGCACATCGTCAATCAGGGCAGACAGGTGTTCGGCGTTGCGGTAGACGACATCGAGATCTGCCATTAATGTGGGTGGGATCCCACCGCCGTAGACCTCGGGCGCTTGCAGTATCATTTCGCTGAAGCCCAGAACCATGTTCAGTGGGGTCCGCAGTTCGTGGCTCACGTTGGCCACGAACTGCTCCTTGGCTCTACGGGCGTCCTCCGCCCTCTGACGCAGCCCTTGAGCCAACTGGTTCAGTTTGGCCAACTGCAGATTGCGATCAGCCAGTTCCTTCACCGCCTGGTTGAACTCTCCCTGGCGTTGCCTCGCCTCTTCGAGCAAGTCGCGCCCGCGCAGGTAGTAGTTCCACGACCAGCCCACCGCCGTGTACAGTACGCTCACCGAAAGCTCAGACACCACCAGGCCGAGAGCGGTGGCGATCAACACTGCTTCCAACGGATAGTCACGAGTTCCGCTATGCACCAACACTATTGCCATCAACGATATGACGAGTGCGCTCACCAGTTCACTCATCGGAAGCAGCACCGCATCGATGAAGAGCAATGCCAGTCCCAGGAAGGGAAACCAGGGCGCGGTGAATAGCCACATGCCTGCAAGCAGTGCTCCGGATAGCCCCCACACGAACAGATGAAGCGCCAGACGAGGATCTCTGTCCAGGCACACCCTCACGCGGCCAGCCAGGGCCAGCAGGAAGATCACCAGCAATAGCTGGTCAAGAGCGAGCGGAGAGCGAAGGACCGCTGCCAGTGCCACGTAAGCGGCAATCAACAGCAGTGTAGACAGCCGCTTCGCCAAGTCGCCACGGAGTTCTTCCAACCTGGAGATGGCACTAACCACGATCGATCCCATGTAATCACCCCCTGCGGAGCCCGGCCAGCGGTATTGAGCCTTCGAACGCAGTATAGCATGTCACGGGATTGACGCCAAGCAACGGGCGGCCTGGATCAGGCCAGGCGGAGCCGCACCGTCCTGAGCCGGCAAGAGATGCTCCATGGATTCCGTTCGCTGGGCCTGGCCAACGATGAGGGATTGGGGCTACTCGAAGCCATCCCCGAAGAGGACGAGTTGGTCATGACCGGGGGGAGCGCGATCATCGGCCTGGATTCCCACTACGTGGCAGGCCCGATCAACGCAGAGGCCCGTATCCTCTACGCCGAGATCTCACCAGATCGCGTCACCGAGGGCCACCTGGTGCTCGACACCAACGGGCACTACTCTCGCCCTGACGTCTTCCACCTGCAAGTGAACGATCGACCTCAGAGCAGAGTGACCTTCAGTTCGCGGCGTGAGGCAGAGGAACTCGGTATTCCCTCCGGCGCGTAGGCCGCGTTTGAGGGAAGTGAGTGGCAAGAGGCCGAGTGTTCGCCTACCTCGCCAGTACATCAAACGGTCGCTTCGACTCGCCTCCAGATAGACAGGCCGAAGGGGCATAGCATGACTTCATTCCCCCTCCCCGGAGTCCAAGTGGGTGCGCAGGTCATGTCCAGATGGGCTTGCGTTCTGCCCACAAGCTCCGAAAGGAACCCGTTCTGAACAAGCCTCCGCACTGTGCGGCTTCACGAACGATGGCGTGCCGAACCGGGACGCGATGACCTCGTGGCCTGCATCTCATTCTGCTTCGGTCTGCCCCTCGGCCGCGAGTGGCGCCAGGGCGTCGATCACGGGAAGGAACACCGCCTCGTACAGCGCGTCGCGCTCGTCTGCGGCGCTGCGCATCACCACCGCGTAGGTCCCGCTTTCGGTTCCTGCCAACCCGAGTACTCTGGGAATACCCTGGACCTCAAACGCATAGATCGACCAGGTCATGCCATTCGCCTCACGCTCGCCGGTGCTCTCGGGCGTGTCGCCCAAACCGTACCCCTTAGTTATGGCTTCCAGCAATCCCTCGGCACTCATCGCCGGCTCAACGGCGATCTGCAGCGCCGCCAGGTCCACGGAGGAGCTGGCGCGGGCGTATAGGCCGGGCCTTGCCTCGATCCACCCTGCCGGAACGACGCCGGTGATCCCAAGTTCCTCGTTCGTGAACGGTTCCAATTCGATGTCGGCGGCCTTCGCCGGGACGACGAATGGCGCGATCTCCGCTTCTGCCATGCAAGCGTTATCAGGTGCAGAGCCAGGATCATCCAGAAAGGCGAGCATCATGCTCCGGGGGCAATCGGAGAAGGAGACACCGTGTCCCATGCCGGGATACTCGAAGAAGTAGCTGTTGGTGAGCGTTTCGGAGGCCCGTTGGCCCCAGCCCGGAGGCACGATTGGATCGTACTCACCCGTCATGATGAGAGTAGGGACGTCGCTTCTGACCGGCTCGTTCTCCTGGGCATCGGCCTGGCCGGCGCCCCAATCCGCACAGACTCGATAGGCCAGCCCACCGACTTCAAACCCGCCAAAGAACCCCTCGAACTCGGGGTACTCGGCCACCGCGGCCTGGAATTCCTCCCAGGTGCTGAATGGAATCTCCTCGTTGCACAGCACCGAGAAGTACATGCCCCAGCTTCTGATGTCTTGCCGAAGGATGTCGAACATCGCGGCGGGCAGAAACGCGGTGAAGTCACCCTCGGCGGCCCTGTAGATGGCTTGCGGAAGAACGGGCCTCATCGCCGTGTCGTAAAGCGATCGGAACACCAACTCCAGCAGTCCGTCGCCGTCCAAGAGCTTCGCGTAGGTCTTCCCCGTCAGTGGGTGCATGACCCCCATGCTTGCGGGACTCTCGTTCAGCCGTTCCACCGTCTCGAGTAGCACTGTACGCAGCTCGGGGAAGGCGGCGTTGCAGGCCTCGTCCGCGGCGCAATCTCGCTCCAGGACCTTCAGGGCTCGATCGAAACTGCCCGGCGTAGCAAGGTAGATGTCCACCTCGGGTCCGTACGGTGCATCGAGCACCACGCTCCGAACCCCTTCCGGAAAGTCGCGCATCACGCCCAGCGCCAGACGCGTGCCGTACGAGCTGCCCCACAGGTTGACCTTGTCGTAGCCCAGAGCGATGCGCAGATCGTTCACGTCGGCAGCACTGGCCACCGTGTTGTAGGCCGACAGATCGGCGACCTCTCTCAAGTCCTTGGCGCAGGCCGCGAAGGCCTCCACTTTTCGGCCCAATACCTCTTGGGCGGTGAGCAGTTGGTCACCCACTTCATAATCGAGCAAGTCCAGGTAGAGCTCGGTGAACTCGGGACAGTCGAGTGCCGGTTCAGAGTAGCCCACTCCGCGCTGGTCAAACAGGATGATGTCCCGATTGGCCTCTGAGACCGGCCCGAAAGAGGCGTCGAAGTTCGGCGCGTTCACCTCCAGTGCGCTACCACCCGGGCCGCCCATCAGGTAGATGATCGGGTCCGGTTCGGGTGATCCACTGGGGTGGCGGAAGATGGCAACGGCCAGACGGATATCGCGGCTATCGGGGTCGGCTCGATTCTCGGGCACGACCAGGTACCCGCACTCCACTGTCTCCCCCTCCGCGTGCCCGGCGGGCAATCGGAACGGGCACGCCGCCTCCTCGAACCTGGGCACGTACTCTCGTCCCACCGGTGCAGTCACTGTCGGTACTACCGTTGCCGTCGGAGCTCTATCGGTCGCTGTAGCCGCGGGCCGGGGCGTGACGGTGACCTTCTCCGCACCGCAACCCGCGATCAACAATGCGACGATTGCCAAGCTCAGTAGCAGCTTCCTCATCTCTCCCTCCTACCCTCCTCAGGGGCCGTCTCGCACGGAATCGATGAACTCGCCCAAGCTCTCTCGACCAATCGACGCCTCACTCCTCACACTGCAACCGTGCGACCATTCCAATAGCGGCCAAGTGATGAGAGCAGCTCCCGGCACCGCGACGGGAAGTAAGACCGATTCTCCGACCGCTCAATCGACAAGAGCTCTTTCAGCCCAGAACCAGGCGCGCTCGCTTGAAGCGAGCCATCGCTGCCATCAACACCGCCAGGTCAACCACAACCAGAACGGCTGCCACGATGAAGACGATCTGCTCGAAGCTGAGCGTTGCCAGCGTCTGCTCGAAACGCGCCTTCGCGGACGGCGATTTAAGGAGCAGAACTGCACCGAACTGCAGTAGCATAGCAGGCAACAGAAGCACAGCCATCAGCGTCTGCTGGGCCTGCTGCACCGTTGATGATCTCAGGGAGAACAGGACCCCCAGACCGGCGGTCAGCACTGCCACCAGGAAGCTGATCCCTAGGTCGGCCGCGAGAATGGCGGGCTTGTAGAACAGCACGTGCCCGCTCCAGTGAGCAACGTTCACCGTGATCAGGCTGAGCGCCAGGACCATCACCATGGCACCCCAGCCGAAGATCACAGACGTCGCCAACTTCCCGAAGAGGATAGCTCGGTCGGACAGACGGCTGGCCAGCAGCGTGGGCAGCGTGTGCCTCTCCCGCTCACCGGCGAATGAGTCGGGCACGGTGATTCCCACGAGAATGAACGGGACGATGATCGAGAGCAGGACAGAGAGTCCACTCTCCACCCAATCCGGTCCGGAGTTCCAGGGTATGTAGATGGCCAGGAAGAGCGGACTCAACATGGTCAGGAGTGCCTGGCTGCGGCGCCCCTGGACTCGGAACAGCCCCTTTCTCTCTTTCCACATTATCGCAAGGATATCGGTCTTCATTTCTCTTCCTCCATCAGGGTCAGGAAGACATCTTCCAGGCTGGCCTTGCCTCGGCGCACTTCCTCTACCTGCACGCCTTCGCTCACCAGCATGCTCACCAGCGCCGCAGTATCCGTCTCCTGACTCAGCTCGATCTCCAGATGGCGGTTCTCTACGGTCGTAGCGGCAACCTCCGGTCGCGCACGGAGCAGTTTCAGCACACTGTCGGTGAAACCACGCCCCACGATCTCGACTCGGGGGCCGCCAGCTTGTGCCCGCAAGTCATCCGGGTGGCCAATGGCGGCCAATCTGCCCTCGCGGATCACCCCGACCTGGCTACACAGCCTCTCCGCTTCAGACATATTGTGCGTGGTCAGGAAGACCGTCCCCCCCTCGCGGGCCGCCAGGTTCTCCAGGTCATCCCTGACCGCGTTTGCTGATACGACGTCGAGCCCGGCCGTCGGCTCATCGAGAAAGACGAGCGGAGGGCGGTGAAACATGGCCCGAGCCAGGGCGAGCTTCTGCTTCATCCCTTTGCTCCACTCACGGACTCGCTCCTCCCGTCGCTCCCATACGCCGATGTCGGTGAGCAGCTCCTTGATCCGAGCCTGACGATCCACCGCCGGCACGCGATAGACTCGCCCGTAGAACTCCAGATTGTCCTCGGCACTCAGTTGCTCGTAGACTCCCGAGTGCTCGAGCAGCGCCCCTGTGCGAGCGCGGATCTCGTCAGCCTGCGTCCGGGTATCATAGCCGAGCACCTCGGCCCGTCCGTCAGTCGGCTCGAGTAGACCGAGCAACAGGTTGATGGTGGTCGTCTTACCTGCTCCATTGGGCCCGAGGAAGCCAAAGATCTGTCCTTGCTCTACTCCGAAGCTGATATGATCCACCGCCCGTAACCCGCCGAAGTCCCGAGTCAGGCTGTCAACTTCAATCGCCTTCATCCCTGCACTCCTTTGCAATCTTCCAGCAACCCGAATGGGAGATCACCCTTCAGTCTCCATCCGCTGGACTGACAACAGTGGCAAGCCGAGATCACGGATCTTGTCAAGCAGACCATGCAACGCCGCCTGGTCTGCGACAGGACCGATCAGTAGAGTCTCATCGTTTCCCTGGGGAACGATGCTGAATCCCTCAAACCACTCTGACCATTCTTCGTCGAGATTGCCGTTCACTCCGATCTGATAGACTGCCTGCTTGTCAAACTCTCGTCCATTGGTCATGGACAATTCCTCCTCTCTGGGCTCAGAAACCAGGTCTCCATGGAAGCCTGAGTTTGCCTGCTCAAGCACGGAAGAACCTGGCATCACCAAGTAAGGGTAGTATAGCCATCAAGTGGGGGAAATGTCATCCCCCAGAATGGGGGATTCGGCCGGGAGTTGGGCGAGCTGGAGAGGAATCCCCCACGGCCGGGATGGGGGATAGGCGATCCTCCCGCGAATCGGCGCTGGGCCTAGAGCAGTCTGAGCTCCCTCGCGCGCCGGACTGCTGCCTTTCGGCTGTGCACGTCCAGCTTGCCGTAGATGCTTTTCATGTGCGATCGAACTGTGCTCGGGGCAATGCAGAGCTCCTCACCGATTTCGGGGCCCGACAGGTCGGTTCTCAGGAGCCGTAGCACTTCTAGCTCTCGCGGGCTCAGAGGCTCGATCAGAGCAGACACAGCGGTGCCACCCATCACTTCAGCGCCACTCGCTTGCCCACCCATGGCCGCCAGCAAACTGCCCGCATACCTGCCGGCACCACCTCGCGCCGCCACCTCGCTCAACAACGCGCCAATCGGCGGTCCCTCAGCTATGAAGATGCGTATGTACCCCTGGGGCTCCCCCAGAGAGAGGGCACGCTCCAATGCAGCCACTGCGTCATCGACCTTGCCCCGCACACGCCGGGCCAACGCCAGCAGTACCAGAACGTCGATGACGCTTCCTGTGGCGCCTACCGCTTCTTCCGCCGCGAGTAGCCGCGTCAATAGCCCGCACGCATCGTCCGTCCTACCCTGAGCGACCAACACTCGTGCAAGCACGCGATACTCGTATTCGAGCTGAAAGTCCAATCTATCTTCGGCACTCAGCCCACTCCTCTGAGCCCAGCCGGAAGCCGCCCTGAGATCGCCCTGTGAGAGCCGCAGTCGCGCTTCCCAGGCGCTCGCCCTGGCCGCGTACCAAGACGATACTCCGCTCGCCACGCGCTTGCCTTCCAGCATCGCACTGAGTGCTCCCGCCTCGTCCCCAGTCGCCTGGAGAGCTTCCGCCAGACTGCGATACCCGGTTGTCAGAACGTCCGCCTGTCCGCACAGTTTGCACAGCTCGAGACCTTCCCTCGCGTTGCGTAGCGCCTCCCCCACCTCGTTCCATTCGACCAGCACGTTGCTCAGGAGGGCATACGCGTGTCCCGCTACCGGCAGTCGATGCCCGCCTCGATCGGCGTACGCCTCCGCGATATCGAGCGCCCGGCGACACGTAGCCGCTGCTCCGTGCAGATCACCTTGCAGGATGTGCAGAGCGGCCAGGTCACAGATCGCGTGCACGGCGACGTGGCTGTCCCCGGCGGCTTGGCTGACGGCAACCGCTTCAGCGGAGGCCTGGCTCGCCGTCACCAAATGCCCGCTCCATTTCAGCACGGCCCCCAACACAGCAATAGCCAGTCCGCGAGCCCCGTGATCCCACTCCGGCAGGCAATCCAAGGCCCTGCGCGCAAGCTCCTCTCCGCGGCCCAGGTCGCCTCCGATGTACGTTACGTAGCTCCGAATGACGGCGATGTGCCCGGCTACGCGTTGGGCCTCGGCGCTGTCTTCGACACCACCAGGGATAGGCTCAAGAGCCAGTCCATCACCTTCTACCTGTCCGGCCACCTCAGTGCCAACGCTGGTGTCCTCGCGGAAGCCTGCCAGTGCCACCTCAGCCTCCTCGAGTAGTGGCTCCACGGCATCCAGATGACCTGCGTACGCCAGCGCCCAGGCGTGCGAGACACTGAGCCAAGGGCGAGAGCGTGCTACCTCGTCGGGCAGCGCATCCAGCCACCCTACCAGGGTCATCAACTCGCCATGATCCATCATGGCAAAGGCGTTTCCCTCGATCAGGTTTGCGACTCGATCAAGGTCGCCGGCCGTCGACGCGTGACTCACCGCGTCGACGATCAACCCGTTCCTCTCGTACCACTCGCTGGCCCGAAGGTGCAGGGCGGGTACCTCGCCACGCTCCGTTTCCGCCAGACGCCTCCTCAGCAAGTCGGCGAAAAGGTGGTGATAGCGATACCAGCGCCGTTCGTCGTCGAGCGGAACGAGGAACAGATTGGCCTGCTCCAACTGCGTGAGCGTGCTTTGGTGGCCGGTACCTCCAGTCACAGTATCGCACAGAGGTCCGGTCAGACGATCCAGTATCGAGGTTTTCAGGAGAAACTCGCGGATGTCAGGGGATTGCTGATAGAGAACCTCCTCCAGAAGGTAATCCAGAATGAAACGGTTGCTTCCGGTGAAGGCCCTGATGAATCCCGACACATCGCCAACCCCCTCCCGGCGCCTCCAACCCTGAATGGAGAGAGCTGCCATCTGCAACCCCGCGATCCATCCCTCGGTACGATGATCCAGAGCAGCCAAGTCATCCGGCGAGACCTCCAGCTCCATCGCAGTGTTAAGGAAGATCGCTGCCTCTTCGGCCGTGAAGCGTAGATCATTGGCCCGCAGCTCGTTGAGTTCGCCCCGTGCCCGGCGGCGAGCAAGCGGCCACGGTGGGTCCGCCCGGCTGGCAACCACCAAGTGCATCTGCGGCGGAAGATTGTCCAGCAGAAAAGCGACCCCCCTATGGACCTGAGGGTCGACAATCAAGTGGAAGTCATCGAGGACCAGAACAAAGGGCTCCTTGATCTCGGCAATACCGTTAATCAGGCCCGCCAGGAGCATCTCCGTGGCCGGGGGCTGGCGCGACTCGAGCGCGGCGAGGGCAGTGTCTCCCAGTCCTGCCCGCACCGTCTGCAAAGCGGTGATAACGTAACCCCAGAAACGAGTGGGATCATTATCGCTCTTGTCCAACGAGAGCCACGCGACTCGTACAGGCGTGGAAGGCCGCGATTCCAGAGTGCGGACCCACTCACTCAACAGGGTGCTCTTGCCAAAGCCTGCCGGTGCGGAGATGAGAGTCAGTCTGCCTTGAAGCCCAGAATCCAGCTCCCTGATCAAGCGCGGACGAGAGACCAGTTCCGGCCGGACCGGCGGGACGTAGAACTTGGTTCGTAGCAGCGGCGCTGCCATCCCTCTCTCCCTGATGATCTGCTGGAGCTCATTGTGGGTCCAATAGGCCTTCCGGCTGACTCAATCATAGCACATTACGCCCTTCCAGACAACGTACACCCCGTGGACAGCGCGACAGAGACCAGGAGTCCCAGAGAAGAACCTCACTCGCGACCCGCTCCCCTGATAGGCCTCGCAGTCTGTCCCAGCTCACGGGCGTGACTTCGCCTTGACGGGCGGTTTGGGTCATGATATCATTCCGTCGATGTGGCACACGTAGTACGTAGTATGTCAATCCGGTAGGGAGGAACGTGTGACGGAGCTTCGCAACCGAGCACAGAAGCCGGCCGCCTTGGCCGATTGGGCATACGCCACCATAAAGGAAGCGATACTGAACCTCGATCTGCCAATGGGTTCACAAGTCAAGGTGGAAGAGCTGGCGGAGCAGATGGGCGTCAGCCGGACGCCGATCCGCGAGGCGCTTCTCAGCCTGGAGAAGGACGGCTTGGTACGGGCGGAGCCTCGCGTCGGCTTCTTCGTCACCGACATCACCCCATCCGACCTCGAGGAGCTGTTTGAGATAAGGCAACTGCTCGAGGGCTATGCAGTGAAGCGGGCAGCCTCCCGAATCACTGACGCAGACCTGGCTCGTCTGGCTCGATTGCTCAAGCGAGGCGAGACCGCGGTGAAGGAAGGAGATCTGGATCAGTACCTGCAAGTGGACATAGACTTCCACACCACCCTGATGGAACGCGCACCCAACCGACACCTGTCTGCCATCATGGGGACTCTGCAGGACCTCACCTACCGCGAGCGCATCCTCTCCCTGAGATCCCCCGACAATGTCCAGCAGACTCTCGTGGAGCACCGGCGCATTCTGGATGCGCTCTCCGCGAGGGACGGAGAACTCGCCGGCCAGATGATGGCCGAGCACATGGCCCGGGCGGGAAGGCGTCTATCGCGCTTCCTGGAGCTGCCGAGCCGCCCCCCCGACGAGGGAAGCGTGGATCCCAAACCGCTGTCTCACCTCGACTGAGCCGGACTCTCCCACTCCCCCTCTTCCGAGCCCGGTCCGCCGCGATACACCAGACCGAGGTCACCGAACCACCCTAGGACAAGGTCGTAGGCCTATTCTCAAATGGCGTGGGCCCGCCGGACCGGGAAGGACCGACGATCTGAGCGAGTATTAAGCCGAGATGGTTGACAACCGCTGGGGTTCATGGTATAATACGCATTACATGTGATACGTAATATACTACATCCTAGAGAGACATTCCTATGGCAGAGCTAGAGAGTCGGTCACCTCGACCAAGCGCGTTGGCCGACTGGGCCTACGATACCATCAAGGACGCAATCCTCCACCTGGATGTTCCGATGGGGTCACAGCTCAACATTGAAGCACTGGCAGAGACCATGCAGATCAGCCGTACTCCGATTCGCGAGGCACTCTTGAGCCTGGAGAAGGATGGCCTGGTGCGAGCAATACCTCGCGTGGGCTTCTTCGTCACCGAGATCACGCGCCGTGATCTGGAGGAACTCTTCGAGCTTCGCGCGCTGCTCGAGAGCTACGCCACGAAGAGAGCCACCCCCCTGCTGACCGACCATGAGCTCCGCCACGTTGAGGAGTTACTCGAGCAAAGTCGCGTCGCCGTTGATGCCGGAAACCTGACCGATTTCCTCCACTACGAGATCGCGCTACACGAATTCATCACGGATCACGCTCAGAACAAGCGGCTGAGGACGGTCATGGACAGTCTGAAGGATCTCACCTACCGTGAGAGGATCCTCTCGCTGCAGTCGGACGAGAACGTACAGGCCTCCTGCGCCGAGCATGATCGAATCGTTCGAGCTTTGCGCCAGCGCGACCCTGAGCTGGCCGGCACGTGCATGTGGGAGCACATCTGGGGTGTGCGGGATCGAATGCTGCAGTACGTGGACTCACTGCGGGAGACGGCACCACCCACCGACTGACACCGGGCCAGGCGGCTAGAGAGACAAGGGAGAGAATCTATAGTGGACAAATGGAGACTCCCTCCTAGCGGGGGGCACATGGATCGGGCCACGGGCATCTACTTGCAGAACATGACCGGCACGCAGGTCACAGAGAGGCTCAAGCAGTGTGATCTCATAATCCTGCCCATCGGCAGCACAGAGGCCCATGGGCCCCACGGCCCTTCTGGCGAGGATACCTTCCTGGTGACCCGCATGGCCGAGCTAATCGCAGAGAGGACAGGTTGCACGGTCGCTCAGCCAATGTGGTACGGCTCGCATCCCTTCCACCACCTGGGGATGCCCGGCACCGTCGTGATCCCAGAAGAGACCTTCGTGGCCTACATCCGGGCGATAATCGCCGGGCTATGGAACGCCGGGTTTCGCAAACAGATACTGCTGAATGGACACGGACAGGACTACGCGATACCGATGGCCATGCATCAGTTTGGCAAGAAGTATCAGGTGCCGGCTCTGCTGCTCAACGTGAATTGGTGGTTCACCATCAAGGCGCACATCAGAGACAAGGAGCACGGGGGGCCATTCGAGACCCCCTTTGTCCACGCAGATGAATGCGAGCAATCCTTCTCGTTGGCACTCTTCCCCGAGCTATGCGACCAATCCGCCGCGGTCGACACCAAGGGCGAGAGCTTCATGCCTCCTGGCCACATCGGTGCGTCCGGCTCAGCCTACGATCGCCCGATACCCTTCTGGCAGCACGTCGGCGCGTCGGCTATCGAGGTCATCGCCACACCTGAGGGTGTCGTCGGGACCGCCACACTGGCCGATGCGAGCAAGGCCAAGCCCGGTGCCGTTGCCATGCTCGACTACTTGGAGCGGCTGGTCAACGAGATCATGCAACTCTATCCGCCAGGCGTGCTCCCTCCGGCGGACAAGCTCACCCAGCGCTCGGGAGAGGAGATCGAGGCCCTGCTCAAGGGTCCGCTTGAAGAAGGCGGCAGACACCTGTACACCGTAGCCTATCCGCCATGATGAGTATCGGATCCGTTGCGCATGCGGCCGGGACCAATGCCGCCGCCCATGTCATCAGGGTCCGGCGCGTCTCTTGAGAGAGCATGGGTACCCCGGCGACTGGGAGGTGACGGCTGAGTGTCTGCTGTGGATAGGAGTCAGATTGGACAGCACCTGAGTCGCCCGGTTCCCGGTGAGCCCAAAGCGCCATGTCCATGTACACCGGATCGGTTGGTCACCCATCATTTGGAGTTTGCGCAGAGCGACACTCGCAGACTCCAGCCACGGAGAGGAACAAGGACGAGGACTCATATGCCTGAGACTGTGAAAGCGGCCGTCATGGTCGCTCCCGGCGTCATCGAGCTACAGGAGCTCCCCTACCCAGACCACCTTGAGCCAGGCGCCGTCATCGTCAAGGTGGAGATGTCCGGTATCTGCGGAACCGACAAGCACGCCTTCAGGGGTGAGACCACTCTGTACGGCGGCACTGAGACGGAGCAAGACATGGTGTTTCCCTCAGTGCACGGACACGAGAACTCCGGGATCGTGGTTGAGATGAACGGCAAGGGGAGTGATATCGAGTACAGCGGGCAGGACCTGGAAGTAGGGGATCGAGTGACCAATTGCCCCAACGTGGTCTGCGGACGGTGCTGGTACTGTCGGAATGTGCACGGCTACCCATACTGCGCAGAGCATCAAGGAATCGGGATGACCTACTACGCTGACCGTTATCCCTTCATCGTCGGCGGGTGGGGAGAATACATGTATCTACCTCCTCGAGCATGGGTGTACAGAGTCCCTGACTACCTACCGGTGGAATACGCCGCCCTAGCAGAGCTCTTCGTGGTGACAGCCATGTTTGACCGAGCCAAAGAGCTATCGGCATACGCGGGCAAGGGGTTCCACTTCGGAGACACCGTGGTGATCCAGGGAACCGGGGCGGTCGGAATGATGATGGTCGTGAAGGCTCGGCTCCTGGGGGCCGGCAAGATCATTGCATTGGACGCCACGGACGTGAAGCTGAGAATGGCAAAGGACTTTGGTGCCGATGTCGCCATCAATGTAGGCAAGCTCTCCGACGAGGAGTTGGTGCAGCTGATCCGGGACGAGACCGAAGGTCGTGGCGCCGACGTTGTCGTCGAGAACGTGGGGCGACCTGAGGTGCTCAAAGTCGGCCTCGAGATGCTGCGCCGAGGTGGAGTGTACCTTGAGACAGGCAACTTCGCGGACGCGGGCACCGTCACCCTGAACGTTCACAGGCACATCGCGGCCAAGAACGTCCTGCTATTCGGCAACACGAATCATCCTCACGATGGCTACTATCGGGCGATGGAGATGATGTGGCGATACCGCAACCAGTTCCCGTTCGAGAAGCTGATCACACATCGTTTCGGACTTGAGGAGTGCCAAGAGGCGTTGAGGAAGAGCCTCGAACCCGACGCTCTGAAGGTCGTCTTCGTGCCCTAGCTCCCCATCGGAGCGCGATCTTCTCTCAGCGATAGGCGAGATTCGTACAGCAACAGGAGGTTCGATCCTTGACCGAGAACACCACGATCGTGGAGCTGAGCGGTATCGTCAAGGACTTCGTGGCCGTTCGGGCGCTCAACGACGTAGACTTCACCCTACACAAAGGAGAAGTCCACGTGCTGGTCGGAGAGAACGGCGCGGGCAAGTCCACTCTGGCCAAGATCCTGGCCGGAGTACACCAGCCGGATAGGGGAACCGTCGAGCTGGATGGTCGATCCATCCGCATCCACGACCCGGCTCATGCTCAGAGACTGGGTATCGGCGTCGTGTACCAGGAGCTCGACCTCGTGCCCTCCCTCACGGTAGCGCAGAATCTGTCCATAGGCCATGAACCGCTGCGCGCCCGGTTCATCGTGGATGCGTCAAAGGAGACGGAGCAGGCCACCGAGATCCTGGACTCCCTCAGCCTGGATATCGACCCCGCGGCACTGGTTCGCCATCTGAGCCTCGGACAGCAACAGATGGTCGCCTTCGCGAGAGCACTTTCCTTCGCCCCCAACATTCTCGTGCTTGACGAGCCCACATCCTCACTGACTGCTCCCGAGATCAAGGAGTTGTTCGTGACGATCAGAGGGTTGAAGGCACGAGGAGTAGGCATCATCTACATCTCCCACCGCTTGGAGGAACTCTTCGAGATCGGGGATCGCATCACAGTACTTCGGGATGGTCAGCGGATCGGCACCTCGCGCCTGGCCGACACTGACCTGAATGCCATCATCAGGATGATGGTGGGTCGAGACATCTCCGAGATGTATCCAAGGGAGGCCACCCCGGTCGGAGAGGAAGCTCTGCGGCTAGAGGCCGTGTCGCGTGAGGGCGTTTGTGAGGACATCAACCTTGTCGTCCGTCGAGGCGAAGTCGTCGGTCTCTCCGGCCTGGTCGGTGCAGGCAGGACTGAGCTGGCGCGAATTGCCTTCGGCCTGGATCCCATGGACTCGGGAAGGGTGTCCCTTCTGGGGAAGGAAGTCGCAAGACCGTCTCCCAGCGAGGCCGTGCGCGCCGGAATAGGATTCCTGCCCGAAGACAGGAAGCAGGAAGGTCTGTGTACGCAATTGCCTCTCAAGGAAAACGTCGTGCGTGCCGCCCTGGACAAGCTATTCCCCAAGGGATGGGTCTCGTCGGCAAAGGAAGAGGCAGTCGCCCACCGGTTCATAGAGGAACTGGATATCGCTACTCCATCCTCCAAGCGTCTGGTAGTGTACCTGAGCGGCGGCACACAGCAGAAGGTGGTATTGGCTCAGTGGCTCTGTGCTGGGTCCGACGTGCTAATCCTGGACGAGCCAACCCGAGGCATCGACGTTGGCACAAAGGTTGAGATCTATCGCATGATGAACCAACTGACCAAGAGAGGCGTGGCCATTCTGATGATCTCGTCCGAGCTGCCCGAGGTGATGGGCATGAGCGACAGGATCTATGTCATGTGCCGCGGGGAAATCACCGGGGAGTTCGCCAGAGGGACGGCTACCGCAGAGCAAATCGTCTCGTGCGCCTTCGGCGCCAAGGAGGTTGGCAATGCTGAAAGCCCATAGGTTTGCCCTGCGACTCTCAAGAACCCCCAGCATACTCTGGATCATGCTGACACTCGTCATTGCGTTCTCGCTGCTGACGCCCGAGTTTGCCACCGTCAGCAATCTGTTCAATCTGGCTCGTCAGGGCGCAGTGCTTGCCATCATCTCCGTCGGAATGACGGTGGTCATCGCCAGCGGAGGAATCGACCTGTCGGTGGGGGCGCTCGTCGGGCTATCCGGCACCGTGATCGCCGTCACCATTCAGAGGGGCCTCAGTTGGCCCATTGCGGTCCTCCTAGGGATCGCCACCTGCAGTCTCTGCGGTCTCGTCTCAGGACTCGTCGTTGCCAAGGGAAGCGTGTACCCCTTCATCGTCACCTTCGGGATGCTCTTCATGGCTCAGAGCATTAGTCTGGGGATCACCAAAGGCGGATCAGTGCACATCGATGAAGAGTCCTTCGCGGCTCTCGGCCACGATCTCCTCCTCGGGCTTCCAACTCCACTGTGGATCACCGCGGCGGTGGTCACTCTGGTGGCTTTCCTGGTCCGCAGGACGGTGCTTGGCCGGTATGTGTACGCGAT
>Ga0180432_10004202_pt1 | contig 19918 bp, 17 predicted proteins | sample SS_ome_10_FD_132414 | JGI IMG/M metagenome (GOLD analysis project Ga0180432, IMG submission 132414) | Hypersaline lake sediment archaeal communities from the Salton Sea, California, USA - SS_1_MS_2 metaG | ecosystem: Environmental > Aquatic > Non-marine Saline and Alkaline > Hypersaline >...
AGGTGGTTTCGTTCCAGAGCCTGCGCCCCTCCGAGTTCAACGTGGAGACGCACTCCGGGCCGTCCTTCGAGACCCGCAAGCGAGAGAGCCAAGCGTTCATGCTCGAACTTTCCCGGCTGATGCCCGACAAGGTGGGTCTGTATGAGGGAGTCGAACTCAACGCCGACCTTGCGAGGCAGGCCCGGGAATTGTACGGCGACAATCCCAAGATGCAGTTCCGGCAGGCCGACTTCACTCAGGGGCTCCCCCTCGGGGAAGAGGAGACGCCGTTCGACCTGTATTTTTCCTCCTACGGCACCTTCTCGCACCACAACGAGGACGAGACGGTGATTCGTCTTCTGGTGGACATCGCGAAACGGACCGAGAAGTACTCCGTGGTGGTGTGCGACTGGCTGGGGCGCTACTCCTACGAGTGGCAGACCCTGTGGACCAACGACCTTTCCGAAAACCGGAACATGGACTACGTGGTCAACTACATCTACGAGAAGGAGGAACGCGAAGCGCGCTCCGACGAGTTGGACCACTTGACCCTTCGGCTGATGACCCGGCAGGAAGCGGAACACATCATCGAGGAGGCGTCGAGGCAGGCCGGGGTGGAGATCAAGCCGCTGTGCTTCTTCGAGCGCTCCGTCTTTACCGGCCGGCACATGGACACGGCGACCTACAACCCGCACGCCCAGCCGATGCGCAGCGTGGTGAACGCGCTGCACGAGACCAACCAGCGCACGAACTTCAACGAACTGCTCATCAACTACGTTCCCAAGCCGGGCTTCGACTTCCTGAACGAGCACTACGAGTACCTGCAGATGTGCTGGAACACGTTGGTCCAGTATGTCTCGAATCTGCTCGTGAGCTACGACGGCGGCAGGCGCGTTTTCGATCCGGAGCCGCCGGCCATCCCCTCGTCCTATCCCTCCGCCCTGCAGGAAGTCATGGGGCGGATGCGGCAGATCGTGGAGGGGGTGGGGTGGCTCTCAATGCTCGGTCTCGGCTTGCCCCGGGAGAACATCATCGAACCCCAGCTCGGCTACGCCCTGCGGGGTCTCGTGATGAGCCTCCAGCGGGGCCAGGGCTGCGGTCACGGTCTGGTGAGCGTCCTCGAGATCAACAAGCCCTGACGGGGCGCCATTCGAGTATCCCCCATGATGAATGAATGGAGGGAAGCCTCTCCAATCCCGGCGACACCGAAAAGCAGGTCGACGTAACACGGAAGCTCCGGCAGCGACTGGCCGCGGGCCAGACAGTCGTGGAGGCAAGCAACCGGATGGCCGGGGAGCAATTATCACGGCGAGGTCCATGATGCCAACCTTGAGATGCCGGGCTGGAACACCGCCGGCGTTGATGACTCGATCAACCTTGGGGTCGATTTGCCGCGGTTACCGCACCACATGCGAGGGAAGCGGGAGATAGTCGCTTTCGCGCACCATCCACTTCTCCAGTTCGGTGCGAAGCTGTCGTTCGACATCCTTGTGATCCTTGTCGCTGGCGAGATTGCGAAGCTGCCATGGATCGTTCTGCAAGTCGTAGAGTTCGAGCAGCGGACGGGGATTTCGGAAGTAGAGCCGTTCGTGCAGGGGGGAGAGCCGGCCGGCCTTGTGCGCGGCCTGGATCGCGGTCCACGCCGGATGGCCCGGCATGTCCACCGGCATGTAGGGGTGATTCGGCAGGGCGTTGTAGATGTAGTGATAGCGCCGTGTCGTGACGGACCGGGAGAGGTCGAAGCCATCGCTGCGCGTGATCGGGCCCCAGTGCCATGCGCGTTCGGCGAAGACGTGCGTGCGGCCCATGGATGGCTCGCCGAGCAGCGCCGGCAGGAAGCTCAGGCCGGTCATGCCTTCGGGTTTCTCGAGCCCGGCGGCGGCGAGAAAAGTGGGAGCGAGATCGACGCCGCTGATCAACATGTCACTGCTGGTCCCCGCCCGGACCTTCCCCGGCCATCGCACCAGCAAGGGGACGTGGATGCCGCGGGTGAACAGGGTTCCCTTGCCGCGAAGCAGGGGCTCGCCGTTGTCGCCCATGAACACGACGAGAGTCCTGCCGGCGAGTCCCCGCTCGTCGAGCGCCTTGATGAGGAGCCCGAACCCTTCATCGAGGTCGCGCACATCGTCGAGGAAGTGGGCGTAGTCGGCGCGGACCTCGGGCAGGTCGGGCCAGTCGGGGGGAAGCGTCAGATCGGCCGGGTCGATGCCCTCGTGGCGGTCACCGAAGGGCCGGTGGGTCTGGCTGAACCCGAAATACAGGAACCATGGCTTGCCCTCGGGGACCTTGTCCAACGCGGCTGTGAACCGGTCGCCGACCTTCTGCAGGTTCTTGCCCTTGGTGGGGAAGTGGCGGACGAAGTGGTCGAACCGTCCTTCGAGGTTCCTCATCCCGTTCTCGCGGAGCGTCTCGGCGATGTGGGCCGGTTCGTGCAACTTCCCGTCGAGGTGCTGATGGCGCCCATCCAATCCCACCCAGTAGCCGCGTTCGCGGAGCACATCGCTGAAGAACCGCACGTCACCGCGTGCAGGCTGGGCGAAACGGGTCGAGCCGAGCCCGACCGGCGAGCGCCCGGCGAAGATGGAGGTCCGCGAAGGGGCGCATTGCGGCGCGGCGGTGTAGGCCCGGTCGAATCGCATCCCCTTCGCGGCAAAGGCGTCGAGGTTCGGGGTGAGGTTGAGGCGTCTGCAATTCGCCTCCCCGTAGCAGCCGACATGCGGCGCGCTATGGTCGTCCGAAAGAACCAGGAGGATGTTGGGCCGCGGCGGCTCCGCCCCGGCGACGAGACACGCTCCGGCCAGGGCGGCAACGCATGGCAAGTTTCGTAGGTGTGCGTTCATGGACGGACCAACTGGAGCATCTTGCCGCCGGTTGGCAAGCAAAGGAGCCGAGGCGGCCGGTGTTCCTCGGGCGCCGAGGAAGCGCGATGCGGAGGAGAGAGAGGCCGCCGCCCCGTTGGTTGGTCGAGGGCGGCGGCGGGAGGGGGCGGAGGGGGTTTTTGGGAGCCACAACACACAACTACGTTGCGCCGCGGAGCGGGCGGACCCTGGGGGAGCGGCAAGGGGGTTTTGGGGCGGCCGCGTTGGCCGGGCCGCAGTCCGCGACGCGCGTCCCCGGGTTGGCCCGGGGGGGCGGGCGGTTGCCCCGCCGGCTCGGAATCCGCGAACCCTCCATGATGCCTTGTTGATCACCCATGCAATGAGAACTGACGCGCGAGCCGGCGTGGCGTTACAGAAGGGGCTAGGGAGTGATGCGGCGGGTGATGCGGTAGGAGCGGTTGGAGGGGAGGGGCGAGGAGAGGTCGGTATAGGTGAGGGGGGCGGGTTCGGGAGGGCCATGGATGGTGGAATCGGGGAGGTCGCTCGACCAGCACTGGATGTCATCGCTGTATTCGACCTGGTAAGTCCAGCCGGGTTCGCCGGTCCATGTGATGACGGGCTGTCGGGCGGGGTTCAGTTCGAGGCTGTCGATGGTGAGGGGGAACTGGCCTGGCGGGACGGCCCAGACGGCGCATTCTGCGACGAGCATCCAGTTGTCGCCGTAGCTGGCGGGATCCATGCCGGGGATCTGCCACTGGCAGGCGACGGAGCCGAGATCCCGGTCGTCGGGGCGGGCCGTGAAGGGGGCGTTCGTGAAGAGGGGGACTCCGTCGAGTTCGGCCCGCCATTGGTTGTTCGGGAGGTCGATCCGCATCCAGACGAAGTGCGCCTCGCCGAGGACGAAGGCGAGGCCGGTGTCGTGGGACGTCACGCCGTCCTCGCGCCAGATTCCGCGTGTATCCGGGACGTTGCTGAAGCGGAGGCCGCCGAGGAAGACGCCGTCGATGTTGTAGACGCTCAGGAAGAAGTCGTCGCGGCGGCCGTTGGTGGAGTCTTCGATCCCGAGGACGGACTCGATCTCGATGGCAGCGGTGCCCTCGGTCAGGGGGTCGTGGTCGAGGAACTTGTTGACGGTGATGAACCAATCCGAGGAGGGCTCGTTGAATCCGAGGTAGGCGGTTTTGCCTTCGAGGGGGAGGAGGCCGGTGACGATGCCGTGCACGCCATCGCCCTCACTGGTTCCGACCCAATCGTCCGGGGGTCCCGCCCACATGTCGGGGCCGACGCTGAAGTCTTCGAAGTCGGTGGAATACAGGAGTCCGGCGTGCAGAGAAGAGACGGTGAAGATCGCCCCGGCGACGGCCACGAGGGCGGCCGGATGGGCGAATCCCGCAGTGCTGCCTGGCAAAGCCGGCATGCACCCATGATAGAGAAGAATACGGGGCGAGGCAACCCGGGAGGGAGGAGGGCGAGGCGGGCGGGGCCAGTGGATCTTGAATATCCAACATCCAACAAGGACTCGCGAACCGGACATTTTCACGGATCCGGACGCGCGTCGGGATAAGGAAGCGCCGCCTCAGAGCGGTTGACGAGAACGGCGACGGGAAAGGTCAACGATTGAGCGAAGCATGCCTCGCCGTTCGCTATCGGTGACCGGGTTCAGTTGCCCGGATTGGTCACGCGCTGATTTGAATGGGGCGCCGGGACGGCTTCCGGATCGGCGGAGGTCGACCTTGTCACGCTGAGGCTGTGGAGGAATTCCGCCTTGCTGACGTAGTTGTCGTCGTTGCGGTCGAGGTGATCGAACAGGGTGTCGGCAAGGCCGGGCCGGTTGGCGTTGGAGACCTGCACGGCATTGATGGCGCCGAACTCGGCGCGGCTGAGGAACCCGTCGCTGCGGTCTGCCCCCTGCTTGTCGACGACGTCGACTTCGTCGAAGCGGTCGCAGCGTCGCTGTTCGATGGCGATCCGGATGTGGTTTTGGGCCTCGGTGATTTCGGTATTCGAGAGGATTCCGTCGCGGTTGGTGTCCCAGTGGTCCTTGAATCGCTGGCGCCGGTTCCGGTTTTTCTTGTCGGTTTCGAGGGCTTGCAGTTCCTCTTCCGAGAGGATGCCGTTCTGGTTGACGTCGTAGAGCGCGATATACGCCGGGAGATTACCGGCGCCGAAATGGGTGGGTGTCGACGCGGTGCCCGTGCCATCGTCCGCCGGGCTCATGGGCGCCAACCATGCGAACATGATGGCGGCAAGGAGGAGCGGGATGGCTTTCATGGCGACCGGCGGGTTCAGCGGGTTTCGATGGTGGCTGTTGATTCCAACGGTTTCTGTAATTCCAAGACGCGCGGCAGGGGTGATCGTTACGAAGGATGGATTACGATTCGTTTCGGTTCAAGAGATCAAAGAGGTTTCCGTTATGATGGGCGGGTGGAGCGCGGGAGGGCGCGGGAGGGTCTTCCTTGGGCGCCGGGGGCTCTTCATCGAGCGCCGGGGCTGGAACGGCGGCGCCGGGCTCGGTCGACTCGACGAGGTCTTGTTCGAGGCGGGTGATGACGTTCGCCCACCATGCGTCGGCGCGGGCGGCCTCGATTTCCATCTCGAGGCGCTGCTCGGAATCAAGGAACTCGAGGAGTTCCTTGTCAGCGGAGCGCCGGCTGAGCGGGTCGAGAGGCTGCACGGCGTTGACGCCGAGGATTTGGAGATCCGGCCGGTATCCCGGCGCGGAGCGGACGAGGAAGGGAAAGATTCCGGTTTGTTGGGTTCGGGTGAGATGCAGGCGTCGGGCGAGTTCGCGCATCCTGTGGCGGGCGTGAGTCTCGACGGCCCGGGCGAGATCCTCGACGGCGGGCGGGGCGTCGGCCGCGGCCGTGACCCGCAGGGCGGGAAGCACCTCGATGCGGGAAGGCTCGGAGTGGCGCTCCGCACCGAGGGCGGAAGTGGAACGCCGTGGCGGGGGGCGGGCCGGGCCGGCTCTGCGGGCCGCGGCCTCCATTTCGTCGCCCTCATCAGCCGGGGGGAACGCGGTGTAGTAAGCCACCCCTGCGGCGGTGCACAGCAGGATGGAGGCCATGGCGAGGCGGGCGGGAAGCATCCTAGGACTCCTCGTGGGGGCCGGATTCAAGGTGTTCTAACAAATCCGGGAACCGGTTTTCAATCGTATCCTGCAGTTTTTTGCGGTTTTTGCGGAGGATGTCCTGCTGGCGGGGGGTCAGGCCGGGGGCTATCTGGTCGTGCAGGTCGAGCATGTGGCGGTGGTATTCGAAGAGGGCGCGGTGGCGGGTGGCGTGGATGGCACGGCTGGTTCGGCGGATGTCGGCGCGGATTCGGGATTCCTGGTCCGGGGTGAGGTCGAGCGCCTTGCGCAGGGCGGCGAGGGTTTCCTCTTCGAGTGATTCAAGCGGGGCGATGGGGGGTTGGGATTCGGGGGCGGCGGCGCGGTGCGGGCCGAGGAGGTTCCCGAGGCCGAAGCCGGCGCCGAGAATCGCCACGAAGGCCGTCGCGATGAGAAGGGAGTCTTTGCGGCGCGGTGTCATGGCAGGGCGAGATCGCGGAGGTCGAGCCGTTCGGGAGCGGGAATCGGAACAAATTGTCCGGTCGTGACCGGCGGAGGGGATTCGAGGAGAACAGCCGCGAGAAACAGGGTCACCGCGCCGAAGGCGGCCCGCAGCGACCAGCGCCGCCAGCGGACAAGGGCGCCGGCGCCGGAATGGGCGCCATCGAAGGACCGGGCCACCACGCGTCCGGCAAATCCGTGGGGAGCGCTGCGATCCTCGTGGGCCGGGCGCTCGGCGACGCCTGCTTCGCGGAGGGCGTTGCGGAGTCTGTTCCAGCGGGGGTGGTGGTTCATGGGGCGGAGTTGCTGCGTTCCGGTTCGAGTTGCCGGAGGCGCTCTTCGAGCTTGCGGCGGGCTCGCATGGCGGTGACCCGCACCCGCGAGGCGCCCCAGCCGGTGAGTTTGCACACCTCGGCGACCGATTTCTCTTCGAGGTCGAGCATGCGGATGACCATTTGTTCCCGGGGTTTGAGGGCCTCGAAGAGTTTGGCGAGGAGATCGGCGGCGAGGGAACGGCCTCCCTCGGCGGGAGTTTCGTGTGATCCGCCGAGGGCTCGTTCGAGGAATTCGCTTTCGTCCGCCCCGAGGTCGGCGAAGCTGGCGACCCGCCGGGTTTTCTGGCGCCGCAGGCGATCGTAGCAGGTGTTCAGGGCGATGCGGGACACCCAGTGCTCGAATGGCTGAGGTCCGGAGTATTGCTGGAGGCGCGCGAACATCTTCATGAAGACCTCCTGGCAGAGATCCTCCTCGGCCTCCCGCCGGGGGAGGTGATTGCGGACGATGGAGATGACGAGCGGGTAGAGCATTTCGACGAGCAGGCGGGCGGCGTCCTGGTCGTCCCTTCGGACCGCTTCGAGGATCTCCGGTGTGACGGCGGCGGGCGGTTCATCCATCGAGGCGGGAAGAGGCGGACGCGTCCTCCCGCTTAGGATGACGCAGAGGGGGCCGGGGCGTTACAGAAAAATCGGCGCCCGGGGGGGGAGAGGGTTGAAAGGCCGCCGGGACGGCGGCGTCCACCAAGCCATGGCGGGACCGCTTGTGCGGCGGCTGCGGGCGGCTCAGGCGCGGCCGACGTAGGAGGCGTCCTCGGTGTTGATCTTGAGGACGTCGCCTTCCTTGATGAAGAGGGGAACCTGGACGGTGAGGCCGGTTTCGAGGGTGGCGGGCTTGGTGGGGTTGTTGGCGGTGTCGCCCTTGATGCCCTCGGAGGATTGCGTGACCTTGAGTTCGACGGTGGTGGGGAGGGTGACGGAGACGGCGTTTCCCTCGATGAAGAGAACCTCGACTTCCTGCCCTTCCTTCATGAGGCTCCGGATGTCATCCACGAGGGATTCGGGCAGGGTGACGGTCTCGTAGGTGTCGAGGTCCATGAAGTTGTATCCGGCGGCATCAGCGTAGGAGAATTCGAGCTTCTGGCGGTCGGTTTCGACGATGTCGACCTTCTCCGAGGAGGCGAAGCGGATCGTCTTCTTGTTGCCGGAGTTGAGGGAGCGGATGGTGGCGGCGATGAGGGCGTTGCCCTTGCCGGGGGTGCGGTGCTCGATGCCGAGGACGATCCCCATGTCGCCCTCGTATTTGACGCACTGCCCTTTCTTGAGGTTGGTTGCGACGATTGCCATGGATTGGAAGGTTGTCGGACGGGCCGCGGCCGGAAGTGCCGGTCACGCCAAGCGCCGGGAGGGAAATATACCCGAATGCCCCCGAGGGCACGCAGAAATTTCGGGGACTGTTTCACGGGGACAGGTCATCCATGCAGGCTGGGGACGACTACGGCGGGCGGGGGGGCAAGGCACGGGCCATGATGCGCCCTGCCTTGTGGGATCAGACGATGCGGAGGCGGGCGAGGTCCTGGGAATCGATGAGGCCGACGGGTTTGCCGTCGGGGCCTGTGACGACGACGTCGTCGATGCGGTGGTGGCCGATGGTTCTGACGGCTTCGGCGGCGAGGTGGCTGGCCGGGACGCAGACGGGGTCGGGGGTCATGAAGTGGCGGACGGGGCGATTTCCAATGGCGTGGTCGTTCTGGTAGGCGCGCGCGAAGTCGCCATGGGTGAAGATGCCGGCGAGGGCGCCGTCGGGGCGGGTGACGACGCAGGCTCCGGCCCGGGCGGCGGACATGGCGGCGATGGCGTCCCGCACGGTAGCGTCGGGGGGGACGGTGGCGAAGCGATCGCCGGTGCGCATGATGTCGGCGACTTTCACGAGGAGGGCGCGGCCGAGGTTGCCGCCGGGGTGGAACCTTGCGAAGTCGTCCCGGGAGAATCCCCGCGCTTCGAGGAGGACCATGGCGAGGGCGTCGCCCATGACCAGCATGGCGGTCGAGGAAGAAGTGGGGGCGAGGTTCAGCGGGCAGGCCTCGCGTGCGACGGAGGTGTCGAGCACGATGTCGCTGTGCCTGGCGACGGTCGAGTCCGGCCGGCCGGTGAGGGCGATGAGGCGCACCTCGAAGCGTTTGATGAACGGGAGGAGGTCGAGCAGTTCGGCGGTTTCCCCGGAGTAGGAGAGGGCCAGCACGGCGTCGCCATCGGCGAGCAGGCCGAGATCGCCGTGCAGGGCGCTTTGGGAGTTCAGGACGACGGCGGGGGCGCCGGTGGAGGTCAGGGTGGCGGCGATTTTGTGGCCGATATTGCCGGACTTGCCGACGCCGACGATCACGATTTTGCCTTTTGACTCGATGGCAGTCCGAAGGGTTTGGACTGCTGCTTCGAAGGATTCGTCGAGCCGGTCCGCGAGGCGGTCGAGGGCTTCCACTTCGAGCCGGATGACCTGGCGGGCTTTGTTGACGGCATCCATCGGGGGGCGAGGCGGGGCATGCGGTCCGGGTTGCGCGGAGGGAATCTGAGATGAGAGATTTGGGATCCGGGTTGGCGCCGCTCACTCCTGACCTTCGATCAGATCGACGAGGGCGGTTTTGGCATTGGCGATTTCGGGGATGTGGTCGCCGGCGAGGGCGAGGGCGCGGCGGGCGCGATCGAGGGCTCTGCTGGCCATTCGGGGTGAAGTGGCGCTATCGAGGAGGTTGTCGTATGCGTCGGCGAGTTTGATGAGGCGGGCTTGCCACGGGGCGGCGGCGAGGCGTTCGTCGAAGAGCTTTTCGCGGTGGTCCTCGGGGAGGCGGTCGTCCTTGGTGAGGCAGGCGACGAGGCCGGCGATCTGGGGTCCGAACTCCCGTTCGAGTTCGTCGTAGTCGGTGGTGGTGTCTTCGATGGTGTCGTGGAGGACGGCGGCGGCAAGGACGGATTCGTCGCGGACTCCGAAGAGGTGCTGGAGGGTGAAGGCGGCCCGGATGGGGTGGGCGGCGTATGGGGTGCGGCCGTCTTTGCGGAATTGGCCATGGTGGGCGCGGGCGGCGAAGGAGATGGCGCGTTGGAGGACGGGTGTTTTCACGGAGGTGGCGGGGATTGGTTGGCCGGCTCTGCATACCTGCCGGCCGGGCCGATGGGAAGCATCGTTCCTCACTCGACGGTCCATGAGGCGGGTCCGCACAGCAGTTCGTTCCATGAGCCATTGCCATTTTGTTTGCGGGCCGCCTCGATTTGCGCCGTCACCTGCGACTCGTATGTGGGGCGGCTGCGCTGCCGCAGGATTCCGATGGGCAGCGGCAGGCCGGGGGGACCCATGAGGGCCAGCATGCGCACGAAGAGGGGGCTTTCGTGGTCGGGCTGGTGGGTCATGACATCCTCGACGGGGACCCCGTTTTCGCCGACCGGCACCACGCGGGGGTGGACGCCGTGAAGGACGATTCCCTTGTTGTTGTTTCTGCCCAGAAGGAGGGGCTGCCCCTTTTTCAGGAAGAGGAGGTGGTCATCGCGGTTTTCCTTCGAGTAGACGTTGTCCCAGGTTCCGTTGTTGAAGATGACGCAGTTTTGCAGGATCTCGATGAAGGCGACGCCTTGGTGCCGGTGGGCGGCCTTGAAGGTTTCGATCATGTGGTTCGGATTGTTGTCCACGGTGCGGGCGATGAATCCGACTTTGGCGCCCAGCGAGAAGAGCACCGGGTCGATGGGGGGGTCGATCGATCCCATGGGGGTTGTCCCGGTGCGGGTGCCAAGGGGGGAGGTGGGGCTGTATTGACCTTTGGTCAGGCCGTAGATCCGATTGTTGAAGAGGAGGACGTTGACGTTGACGTTGCGGCGCAAGAGGTGAAGGAGGTGGTTGCCCCCGATGCTGAGGCCGTCGCCGTCGCCAGTGACGAGCCACACCGAGAGGTCCGGATTGGCGACCTTGACGCCGGTGGCGACGGCCGGTCCGCGGCCGTGAATGGTGTGAAACCCGTAGGTGTTGAGGTAGTAGGGGAAGCGGCTCGAGCAGCCGATGCCGCTGATGACGACGAAATTTTCGCGCGGCACGCCGAGTTCGGGGAGGGTGCGCTGCAAGGCGTTGAGGATGGCGTAGTCGCCGCAGCCCGGACACCAACGGACGTCGCCGGGCGCCACGAAGTCCTTGCGGGTCAGCTTTTCGGAAGCGGTGGAACTGGTTGCGGGGGTGGTCATGGGGTCAGTCCAGGAGGAGTTCGAGTGCGCGGTCGCGGATCTCCCGCACCTTGAAGGGGCGGCCTTCGATTTTCGGGAAGGGAATGGCATCGACGAGGTAGCGGGCGCGGATCAGGAGGCAGAGTTGTCCGCCGTTGAGTTCGGGGATCAGGATCTTGTCGAAACCGGCGAGGAGTTCACCGAGGCCGGCGGGGAACGGGTTGAGATGGCGCAGGTTGGCGTTGCTGACGCGGTATCCCTCGGCTTGGAGGGATGCGACGGCGGTGGTGAGGGTGCCGTGGGTTCCGCCCCAGCCGAGGACGAGGAGCTTGCCGGTGCGCTCGCCGCGGAGGCGGACGTCCGGGATGCCGGAGGCGATGTTGGCGATCTTTTCGCTGCGGAGGCGGGTCATTTCGGCGTGGTTTTCGGGGTCGTAGCTGACTCTGCCGGACGGGTCTTTTTCGAGGCCTCCGATGCGGTGTTCGAGGCCGGGTTGGCCGGGAACCGCTTGCCGGCGGGCGAGGGTGTCGGGAAGACGCGCGAAGGGTTGGCAGGGTTCGGCAGGGTCCGCAAAAGGCACCGCGATATCGGGCAGCGATTCCGCGGCCGGGACGCGCCATGGTTCGGCCCCGTTGGCGAGATACAGGTCGCTCAGCAGGACGACGGGGGTCGAGTATTTGAGGGCCAGCCGGACGGCCTCGAAGGCGGCCTCGAAGCAATCGGAGGGCGAGTTGGCCGCGACCACCGGGAGCGGCGCCTCGCCGTGCCGTCCGTAGAGAGCCTGGAGGAGGTCGGATTGCTCGGTCTTGGTCGGGAGTCCGGTGCTGGGGCCGCCGCGCTGGACGTCGCAGATCACGAGCGGCAATTCGCTCGAGACGGCCAGCCCGATGAATTCGCTTTTGAGGCACAAGCCGGGTCCGCTGGTGGCGGTGACGCCGATTGATCCGGCGAAGCTGGCGCCGAGGGCGATGCCGATGGCGGCGATTTCGTCCTCGGCCTGGATGGTGCGCACTCCGAAGTGCTGGTGGGCGGCGATGGTTTCGAGGATCGAGGAAGCGGGGGTGATCGGGTATCCCGAGAAGAAGAGGGGGCGGCGGGCCCGCCGGGAGGCCGCGATGAGGCCGATGGCGAGGGCCTCGTTGCCGGAGACCTTGCGGTAAGTGCCGGGCTGCACGACGGCTCGCGCCACCATGTAGCGGTTGCGGTGGGCCTCGGTGGTGTCGCCGAAGAAGTAACCGGCCTTGAGGGCCGCGATGTTGGCGGCGGCGAGTTCGGGGAAGCGGGGGCCCCACTTGCTTTCGATGAACGAGATGGTGGGGGCGATCTTACGACTGTAGACCCAGTAGAGGAATCCGAGGGCGAAGAAGTTCTTGCAGCGCAGCTTGTCGCGCGGGCTGAGGGGGCTGTCGCGGAGGGCCTCCCTTGTCATTCCGGAGATGTCGATCTCGAGGAGATCGTAGCGGGCCGCGAGGTCGGGGTCTTCGAGGGGATTTGCGTCGTATCCCGCGAGCTGGAGGTTTGCCTTCGTGAAGGCGCCGGTGTTGGCGATCAGGAGGCCGCCGTCGGTCAGTTCGTCGAGGTGCACGGCGAGGGCGGCGGGGTTCATTGCCACCAGAGCGTCGGGGTCGTCGCCGGGGGTGAGGACCGGATGGCTGCCGAAGTGGACCTGGAAGGCCGAGACGCCTCCGAGGGAACCGGCGGGGGCGCGAATCTCGGCGGGATAGTCGGGAAAGGTCGCGATTTCATTCGGCACCATGGCGCTCGTGTCCGTGAAGCGCTCTCCGACAACCTGCATCCCGTCTCCGGAGTCGCCTGCGAAGCGGACGACCACGGAGTCCTTTTCGCGAAATCCGCGCGTTGCCTGACTCATGAGCTTCGGGTGGGCATCGGTTCAGGTCGTCGTGCCGTCCATAATGACGCCGGTCCCGAAACCGTCAATCTTCCGGGGGTCGTTTTCGCCGGCGATAGCCCGCGAAGCCGGGGGGCTCTTCCTCCCGGCGTTTTTTCCTGCCGCGCCGAGGCCCTGCCGATGGAAGGTTTTTTCGAAGTCAGTTCGCAGGTTATGATGATAAGAGACAATTGAATGTGAACCCGATGATCCCTCTGTTTCGGGGATCAGCGGGACATCCGGGGTGGTGTTTCAAACTTGTCTTGCAGTGAGTGGGGGTTGGCTCATGATGGGGGCATGGCGGTTGAAGGGACAATTGTGAAAAAGGCCGGAGGGCTGCGAAAGATGAACCATCCGGCGCGCACCCTCCGGTTGGCGCGCTCGCGGCACCAGTTGCAAAGCGACCGGATGTTGGCGCGCTATTACGCGCTGCGGGGGATCGAGATGGAGGAGGCTTTCAAGTGCCCCGGTCGCGCGTCCGACACGAAGCAGCTGGCGGAGGAGTTGCCGCGGCTGGTGGAGGGGCTCAACGTTCTGGAGATCGCCTGCGGGACGGGCTACTGGACGCAGTTTCTGGCGCAACGGGCGCGTTCCGTGACGGCCGTTGACATCAACGAGGAACTGCTGGCGCTGGCGCGCGCGAAGAAGCTTCCGCGCGAGCGGGTGTCGTTTCTCCGTCACGACGCGTGGGAGTTGGCGAGGCTTCGCGGGTCGTTCAATGCCGCGGTGGGCCTTTTCTGGTGGTCGCACATTCCGCAATTCCGGCTTCGGGCGTTTCTGACGGCGGTCAACCGGGCCGTGGAGCCGGGTTCGCTGGTGGTGTTTGTGGACAATCTTGCGCAGGATTGCCGGCGCACGCCGCCGGTGGGAGTCGATTCGGACGGCAACTCCTACCAGCGGCGGCTCCTGCGGTCCGGCGAGGCGTTTGACATCATCAAGAACTATCCCTCTCGTCGGTCGATTTTTGACGTCCTTGACGGGTTGGGGACCGACATCCGCTATCACGCTCTCGAATGCGTGTGGATGGTGAGTTATCGGACCCCGACGCCGTCCGCACATTAGAAGCCATCTCATAGACCCTGCACGGCCCTGTTCGTGGAGCGGGGATGACGAGGGAGTCAGCGGCTTCGTCGTCGGAAAGAGACGAACCTCTCGGGCTCCGCGCCTCTTGTCTACGGGCCGCAGCGCCGGCCATCGAGGATGCCGGGTGGGCGGCGAACGAGATTGACCGGTTTGTGCGGATGAGGATCGAGGAGGCCGGCGTGCCGCCGGCCCCGACGGCGGACCCGGTGAGCCTGATCCGGCGGGCGAGCCTGCACCTGACCGGTCTGCCGCCGGCGCCGGAGGAGGTGGACGCCTTTGTGGCGGCGTCCGATTCCGATCCCGAGCGGGCCTTGAGGGAGCTGGTGGACCGGCTTCTGAGCAGCGCCGCCCACGCGGAGGTGATGGCCGGTTGGTGGCTGGACCTGGTGCTGGCCCGGCGGCCCGCGGCGAACGAGCTACGGCATCTGCAGTCGTTACTCGACAGCCAGCGGTCGTATTTCCGGGACCGGCCGGTGGTGGCGGAAGGTTGGCTCGCTTAGCGGCGGGCGAGGTCGACCTCGGGATCGAGCGGAGCGTCCTCGACGAGGTGGGCGGCGAGCTGCGCGGCGCACCACGGGGCGTGGAGGGCGCCCTTCGAACCGAGGCCGTTGAAGACGACGAGGGCCGGTTGTTCCGGGTGGCGGCCGAGGACCGGCTTGCGACCGGTCACGATGGGGCGCACCGCGGCGTGGTGGGAGGCGACCGACCAGCGTGCTTCCGGGAGGAGGCCGCGCAGGCGCTTCTCGATGACGGCGCGGGCCTCGGCGGTGGGATTCGTGTCGAGGGGATCCCATGAGTAGGTGGTGCCGGTCCGGTGGAGGCCGTCCGCGGCGGGGAAGAGCCAGTTGCCGCGGTTCAGGATGCGTTCTTCCCGGAACGACTCGATCTCGACCTCGAGGATTTCGCCCTTCGCGGAGCGGAACGGGATCGATGGGAACCATGGATCGCCTGCACCGGAATACCCGCGGCAGAGGGCGGCGTGGCGGGCTTTGATCTCCTGCCAGCGGACGCCATGGTCCGTCGCCTCGATGTCCTCGCTCCGGCAATCGCGTTCGAGGAAGGCGCCGAGGTCGTTGAAATGAGCGCGGGAAGCCGCGAGGAACCGCCGGGTGTCCACCGACCCGCTCACTGCGATTTCGAAGCCTCCCAGCTCGTTGCGCACTCCCGCCGGAACAAGCGGTTGCGGTTGGGGGTCGCTCAGGAGTCCTTCGTATCGGCCTTCGGCATCCTTGCGTCGAAAGACTTCCGCTTCCCGTTCATCCTTGAAGAGGCGCACCAGGCGCCGGGGGCGGAAGAAACGCGTGCGGAGGATCCCCTCCAGAGTTCGATAGAAGTCCGCCGCGGCTTCGAACGTCTCCCGGAAGCGCCAGCTCAGGTTGAAATTGCGGCCGATGATCGGATTCAGAAGGCCCGCCGAGATCTTCGAAGCCGTCATGGGATCGTCCCGATCCACGATGCACACCGACTGTCCGCGCCGCAGCAGTTCCCATGCCAGACAGGTCCCGGCCAGCCCCTGTCCGACGATCAGGTGGCCGGCCTCGCGCCTCCTTCCATGCCCGGCAGAGTGTTGAGATGCAGCCATGGTTCATCGTTCTGCAGGGGTTCCGTGGAGCAGCCGGCGGCTCACCTGTGGGGTTTGGAGGCTGGCCTGCTTCAACGACATGAAAGGGTGGTCCGCGAAACCCCTCCCAAGGATTCTTTCATTCCTCGCGCCCTCCCGCAAGGAGGCGTTCTGGTGTTCTGTCGACTTGAATCCTCCGCCGGTTATCGACGGAACCCGGAGGTCGCGTCGGATTTTTTTACAGTGCCGCCGCCCCCATATACTCATGGAAATCTCGACCGGGGATGGGGGGGTGTGGTCGCTGCCGACGCCGGGTGTCGAAAAAATTTACATTGGCGGCGGGAGGGGGCAGACGTCTCACCGGATTGGAGAATCCTGCAACCTGCTGGAGGTCAATTGGTTAGAATCCGATATCGCCTTGAGGTGATCGGTCATGGCATGGAACATGCTCGTGGTTTGGCGGGGTGACTGGGATTGCGGCGGGGGCGTTCTTCCTCCGGCAACTTCCTTTGCGCTCCGCCTGCCTTGGTCCGCGAGGAACAAAGGCGCCATGCTGAACTGCTGACACATCATGAAAATAATCTGCAAGTCGCTGACAGGGTCTCTGATTGGTTTTCTTGCGCTGACGGTTCCGGCAGGGGCCGTGACGCTCATACCGGCCGGGGTTGGCATCAACATAACGAACGACGGCTCCGAGCTGGTCCCCGATATCAGCAAGTCCGATCTTGGGCGGAACAATCCGGCCACCCTTTACGATTGGCTTGCGGAGGGCTGGAAGATCGATCCGGGAATCGTCTCAACCTACAATGGCATCACGGGTTCCTTGCTGCCGGATCCGTCCGGGTTGCGGCTGGTGATCGATGATGATTCCGCCAAGCCCTTCTACATGCTGGAGGGCAGCTACTACGCCGTCCTGCACTACGGAAAGGGATCCGGCGGGCAAGGGCGGGGTGGCGGGATCGTTGCCTACTACCTCGATGACCTCGACGCTGGAAGGTATGCGTTTCCAGAACGCGGCCTCGGGCCGAACGGGAAGGGCGGGCTGTCGTCGGTTCGAATTTGGGGCCGGGGTCTCAAGTCGCCGAACCAACAGGTGCCAGACACCGGCGGGACGCTTGCCCTTTTCGGACTGGCCATGGCCGGCATGGCGATGGTGCGCGGCAGGAAGGCCGCCTGAACCTGACCGAGGGTGCGACTCGCACTCCAGCTTGCCGCCGCTTCTTGTCCCGAAGCGGCGGGCGATGGAACGCCCTCGTCGCTCTGTTGCGGCGGGGGCGGTTGCTTGTTGCGCGCACCAACGGCTCCAGAGTGCTGCCGGGGCTTGCCGGGTTTCTTCTTTTCGGATGGATTCGTTTGTCGTCCGTCGGGCGCGATGGTAAGGATGAAGTCATGAGAGCACTCGTGGTGATGGTTTTGCCGGCGGTCTTGTTTCTCCCGACGGTTCAGGGAAACGACTGGCCGCAATACAATGGTCCGGGATTTGACCGGAAGACCGGCGGGGAGTTTCCGGTCCGGGACTGGGAGAAGCAGCCGCCCCGGGAGGTCTGGACGGTCGGGACCTCCGGCGGATTCAGCTCCTACGTCACGGGTGACGGGCGGGTCTACGCGATCGGGAAGAGCGGAGGCGACGAGCAGTTGATGGCGCGGGATGCCGGGACGGGGCAGGAGCGCTGGTCGCTCAAACTCGGACCCGCAAGATACGACGGGGGAGGGGACACCGGCGCGGAGGGAAACCGGGGCGGGGACGGACCGCGATCGACGCCGGTTTTCCACAAGGGGGGCGTCTTCGCTTACGACGCTCACATGAACGTCCATGCGGTGCGCGCCGACACGGGCAAGATCGTCTGGAAGCACTCCATCCCGGAGGAGTTTGGCGGCAAGGTGATCAAATGGCAGAACGCTTCGGCGCCGATCGTGCTGGACGACAAGGTGATCGTCGGCGGGGGAGGAAAGGGGCAGGCCTTCCTTGCCTTCGACCGGACCAGCGGCAAGGTTGTCTGGAAGTCCGGCGAGGGGACGATCACGCATGCCACTCCCACCGTGGCGACGATTCACGGCAAGCTTCAGGTCCTGTTCTTCATGCATGAGGGGGTGGTGGCGGTTGACCCCGGGAACGGGACGGAGTTGTGGCGGTATCCGTTCCCGTTCCGGGTTGCGACGGCGGCCTCGCCGGTGGTGTGGGATGACATCGTGAGCGTGGCGGCCGGATACGGGGTGGGCGGCGGCGCCTGCCGGGTGAGCCGCTCCGGGGACTCCTGGGAGGCGAAGGAAATCTGGCGCGTCAAGGGGTCAGGCAAGGTGGCGAACATCTGGAGCACGCCGGTGTGCGTCGACGGCTACATGTACGGGATGTTTAGTGCCAAAAAATGGGGGGACGGGCCGCTGAAATGCGTCGACATCAGGACCGGGGAGGTGAAGTGGGAGGAGAACGGATTCGGCCAGGGACACGTGAGCGTGGCGGGAGGCAAGCTTCTGGCGCTGACCGACTACGGCGAGCTGGCGGTGGTCGATCCGGACCCGGGCGGATACAAGGAGCTGACGCGGGCCATGGTGCTTGAGGGCAAGTGCTGGTCGACGCCGGTCTTCGCCAACGACCGCCTCTACCTCCGCAGCACCACCCATGGGCGGTGCCTGAGGCCGTGAGGGCGGGCGGCCGGGCGGCGTGTCGCGGGGGGTTTCCGAGCATGCCTCGTTGGAGCGGGGGTTGCGGATGGCATGGCGCGTGCGGGGTGGAGAATCCGGCCTGCCGCGGGCTTGCAATGTTGAGCTTCCCGCCGTAAAGGCGGCGCTTACACCGCAACCGGCCGATGTCTGACCATCCTGTCATCATATACACGAAGACCGACGAAGCCCCGGCTCTTGCCACCTGTTCGCTGCTGCCCGTGATTCGGGCCTTTGCGAGACCCTTCGGCATTTCGGTCGAGACGCGCGACATCTCGCTGGCGGGGCGGATTCTCGCGGCCTTTCCCGAACGTCTCGGGGAGGATCAGCGGGTCGGTGACGCCCTTGCGGAGCTGGGGGCGCTCACCCGGGCGCCCGAGGCCAACATCATCAAGCTTCCCAACATCAGCGCCTCGGTCCCGCAGATGAAGGCCGCCATCCGGGAATTGCAGGGCAAGGGATACGACCTTCCCGACTATCCCGAGGAGCCGCGGACCGACGAGGAGCGCGCGGTCAAGGCGAGATACGACAAGGTGAAAGGCAGCGCGGTGAATCCCGTCCTGCGCCAGGGCAACTCCGACCGCCGCGCGCCGAAGGCGGTCAAGGAGTATGCCCGCGCCCATCCCCATTCGATGGGCGAATGGTCCGCGGGCTCGAAGGCGGACGTCGCCACCATGGCCGGGAACGACTTCCGGTCGAACGAGAAGTCCATGACCGTCCCCGGGGACACCGCGTTCCGGATCGAGTTCGCCGGGAAGGACGGGACCACGAAGGTCATGAGGGAGGAGGCGCCCCTGCGGGAGGGCGAGGTGATCGACGCGGCGTTCATGAGCCGGAAGGCCCTGCTCGGCTTTCTCGATCGGCAGGTGGCGCGCGCGAGGCGGGACGGAGTGCTCTTCTCGCTGCACCTGAAGGCCACCATGATGAAGGTTTCGGACCCCATCATATTCGGGCATTGCGTGCGGGTCTTTTTCCGGGACCTGATCGCGAGGCACGGCCCGCTGCTTGAAGAACTCGGGGTCGATTTCCGGAACGGGTTCGGCGATCTGGCGGCGCGGATGGACACGCTTCCGGAGGACCGGAAGGCGGCGCTCGAACGGGACATCAGGGCCTGCTACGAGAACGGCCCGGACCTTGCGATGGTGGACTCGCGCAAAGGGATCACGAACCTGCACGTTCCGAGCGACGTCATCGTGGATGCCTCCATGCCGGCCATGATCCGCGCCGGGGGCCGCATGTGGAACGCCGGGGACGAGACGCAGGACGCCCTTGCGGTGATCCCCGACAGCAGCTATGCCGGGGTCTACAAGGCGGCCATCGACTTCTGCAAGAAGCACGGCGCCTTCGATCCCACTACGATGGGCACCGTATCCAACGTCGGCCTGATGGCGCAGAAGGCCGAGGAGTACGGCTCGCACGACAAGACCTTCGAGGTTCCCGCGGAGGGAACGATGCGGGTGGTGGACGCCGGGGGGGCGGTCCTTCTCGAACACGCCGTCGAGCAGGGGGATATCTGGCGGATGTGCCAGACGAAGGACGCCGCCATCCGGGACTGGGTGAAGCTGGCGGTCAGGCGGGCTCGCATCACGGGGGACCCGGCCGTCTTCTGGCTGGACGAGGGCCGGGCGCACGACGCGCAACTGATCGCAAAGGCGGGCGAGTATCTCGGGGAGCACGACATCGAGGGTTTGGACATCAGGGTCCTTTCTCCGGTCGAGGCGACGGAGGTCACGCTGGAGCGGCTGAAGGCCGGGCAGGACACCATTTCGGTGACAGGGAATGTTTTGCGGGACTACCTCACGGATCTGTTTCCGATCCTCGAGCTTGGCACCAGCGCCAAGATGCTCTCGGTGGTTCCCCTCATGACCGGCGGGGGGCTCTTCGAGACCGGGGCGGGGAAATCCG
>Ga0180432_10004203_pt1 | contig 19916 bp, 12 predicted proteins | sample SS_ome_10_FD_132414 | JGI IMG/M metagenome (GOLD analysis project Ga0180432, IMG submission 132414) | Hypersaline lake sediment archaeal communities from the Salton Sea, California, USA - SS_1_MS_2 metaG | ecosystem: Environmental > Aquatic > Non-marine Saline and Alkaline > Hypersaline >...
AAACGGGTACAGGCCCGGTCAGTGACATCCCCGCGACACCCCGGCAAGCGTCGTTCCGCATGTCCCCACAAACCCTTCCAGCCATTCCATGTACGAATCCATCGGAAAAACAATGGTTCTTCCACGGCGAATACGACCACTGACTTCGGCCGAACTTGAACATCTGAGCACCGAACGTCTGCTGGCATATCGGAAACAAGCGTTGTCGCTGGAGAACTCGTTGGCAGCTTCGGATTACACCGATATGTCTGATTCGCTTGATCCGACGTACATTTGGTTCAAAGATGACCCGCGATGGGAACCGTTGTACAACGCAGTTCTCGACGAGTTGAGTCGAAAACAACATCCGAAACCGGCCGACTGAATAGACCTAAATAGCCTCGGGCGGCAGCCCGTGGATTGGTGGAATGGGGGACCCGTAAACTCACACCGCCCCTTTACGCAAAACGCAGGAAAATGATGCGCCAATACGTGAACCTCTTGATAGTCTCCGGAGTCTTCAGCCTCATGTTCGCCGGCATTGTTGTGTTTCTACGGCCTCGGATTTCCCTCCGAGCGCTATGCGGGGCGACCGGCTTCGCGACGGCCACCGCGGTCTTTGTATTGTTGTGTGCTATAACTTACAACTACTTTGGCGGCGTGCCTTTGGATGCCGTACTGCCTCGATTGCTGGGATGCGGAATCCTCGGCGCCCTGTGCGCGGCGGGGGTGTATGGTGTGCGTTATTACCAGAAATGAGGGGAAGTTCTGGGGCTTCTGCCACGAAGCTTCTTCCACGGGCTTCCGCCCGAGGCTAGGGGGCACAACTGAGGCAAATAGCCTCTTCACTTCTCAATCGCAAACACTGTCGTTCGACCACCGGTCGGGATGGGCAGTTCGGCCGTGGACGTATGTCCTTTGGATATCCGTAGCACCGTGATCGGCCGGCCGTCGTGGGTGATCTTGTAGTTGCCCGGGGGCAGGCCGGAGAGTGAGAGTCGCGCGGTGTGGGCGGCGGGGTTGTCGGACTCAAGATGGAATTGGACCTTGGAGAGATCCTCTTCGATGGTGATCGGCCGTCCGGCGGCGAAGCGGTCGTTGTCCAGTACGAGGTGCAGCTTGCCGGTGTCGAGGATGGCGTGGAAGCGGCGGCGCAGGCCGTCCTTGGGTGTGACGGCGATGCCCGAGGGCGTTTTGTTCCAGAGACCGCCAAGACAGGTGCGGCCGAAGATCGGGTCGTCGGTCAGGACAGTCGCGGCGGCTCGCAGAGCCCCGCAATAGCCTAGGTCGATCTCGCATGCGTAATACCACGAGCCGCGATGGTGCGGCTGTCCCAGCCAGGTGACGCCGTGGGGAGCCGGCTCGAAGCCGCCTCCGGCCGCGCCGTCGTTCTCTTTTCCGGGATACCAGTAACCGTAGTTTGACTCCGGCGTGCCGCTGTTGAGCAATGCCCAAGAGCTGAGATACGACGCATAGCCCAGCCGCAGATACGGACTCGGGTCCTCGGCGAAATGGAGTGCGTAATCGAGTACCGACCAGCCGCCCATCTGTGACATGTAGCTGAGCGTGTAGGTGTTGCCCGCGTAGTAGCGGTAGTCGCTGCCGAGGTAGTAATAGGCCGGTTGCAGCCAGCCGCGACAGAACAGGTTGGCCGCCATCTGCTCTTCCATGAACCGCCGCGCGTCGGCCGGCTTGACGCCGATGTCCCGGCCGGACGCCGGTCGTGCGTGTTCGACTGCGTATCGCGCCAAGGCGTGGGTTGATTCGAACCCGGTCGAGTCGAAGGAGTATTCGGAGACGAACAGACTCGGCTTGTCGTTGACGAAGTAGCGGACCTTGCGTTGCCAGAACCGGCGCAATCGCTCGGCCTGGTCGCGCATGCCGTTTGACTCCAGCGCGTCGATCAAGTCCTTGATGACCAATTCGTTGTAGAATCCGGTTTGGTAGGCGGACCAGCCCTCGACTTCCAGCGGGACGGTGAACATGGCATGGGCAGTGCCGTAGGCCCTTCGCAGATACTCCTCGGCCGAAAGCTTCGTTTCCAGATGCGGATAGTTCTTGGCCACGCGGTACATGCTGAAGTACATCAGAACTATATGTGGGTAATCGTAGACGCGCCAGATATGCAGCCGCCCGTTGCGGCCCGGGTCGTCGCTTTCGCGGTTCCGCTTCCAATCTTGAATGCCGTAGATGGCGTAAGGGTGCTTCTCTTCGGTGGTCATTTGCAGACCGCCCCAAACGAAGTTCTCGATGTAATAATCCAGCGCTTCGATCTCCTTGCTCACCGGGTGTTCGGCATTCTTGGCCGCCAGAAAGGCCGGCTTGCCCAAGCCCGGGTCGTCGCACGTTACGGCGTATATCTGTCGTTCCCGAATGCGGTCGTAGTTGTCGGGGCTCAGAAGTACGCTGGACTCCATGTTCCAATCGGTGATCAATCCGTTGTACCACTTGCTCGCGTCGCGGTGTTGCGATCGGGCAAGGAAGGCCGCCCGTTTCTTTATCATCGTCTCCAGCGGCTCGGTGCAGAAGAACTCGAGGTACGTGTGCCGTCGGTCGCCGAAACGAACTTTCAGCCGGTTCTCGCCGAGTTTGGCGAAGCGAACCTCGTAGAGATCATAGTCGCCCCTTGAGCCCAGCGATTCGATCGCAGTGTCCTGCGGAAACTCGGCTTCCACGGCGTGGATTGTTTCCTTGGTACGCATGGCGATCCGCGCGGACAGGCCCGTCGGCACTGTCATGCCGGGCACGACGTGGGCGTCGATCAATCGCTGGTCGACCAGCAGTTGCCGAACGGCTTCGTAGTCCTCGGCCCAATGCAATCGGAAGCCATACGTCCGCGAGTCGCCCTTCTTACCGGCGGGGGCCAGTTTCAGGCTCGTATGAGGCTGCCGCCATTTGCAGCCCTTTGCCGTGGCCAGCTCACCGGCGGCGGCAGAATGGATATACACTCGATAGCCGCGAAATCGTCGCGAAGTGTCGCGCCGCCGACCGCGTATGGGTGCTTCCCAAAACTCGAGCGAGGTGTTCTCCTTGGGCGTCATCGTCAGATACGGACCCACGCTGTTGGGGCGCATCCAAAACAAATGCGAACCGTGGCCCGAGATGAAGCTGTGTTTCAAGACGGTCGAGTTCAGCGGCCGATTCTCGCGAAACCTGTTGTTCATCGGCAGCGGCACGGCCAGATCGCCGATTTCGATCTGCTTGGAAGAAACGTTTATGATCGCAAACGACCAATCGATAGCGTCGGCCTCGATTTGAAACTCAACGGTCGCCTCCAGCAGGGCCGATTTCCCGTCGGCGATGCGGTAGGTTACTTGATGCTTCGTGCCCTCGTCACTCGTGGTGTACTTCGTCGCGTTCTTGTGGAGAAGATCGGCCGTGTCGATCGGTGTCCAGTCGCCGTCGCCGGTGCGGTAGGCAATCAACAGGTCGCCCAGGCGGCGGCCTTCCATGATATACGGCGTATCGAACTTGTCGTTGCGCCGCCGGAGAGATACAACGGCGCCCTGCTTGAGTTTCACATCGAACGTTGATAGAACGGTCGACGCGTCGGTGGTGTCGCCGCTTGCTCCGCGCGAAGGGAGCGACAGGCAAGCTATCAGGACCAAGGCGATTGTCGCGGCTTTTCGCCGAACAAGGAAGTCAAAGATGTGTTTCACGGGTGGTTTCCAAGATGTATTCTTACCGATTGGCGGGACCGCGTCTGTCATCGCCTTTGGCGAATGGAGCGGACAAGGTATTCACATCATGTATTGTACACGATTTGGCGACGCGACAAATGCATGGGTTCCGGCATAAGGCCGAATCGGGGGGTGCGAACCAAGGGCAGATCGGGAGTGACAATTAAGCACCTTCTCTACTTCCCGCGCGTCGTGGCTTCAGGACAAGAACCGCGAGAGCGAGATTGGTTGTATTTAGGTGGCGGTAAATATTGAAAGCCCAACCGTTCCCGCGTCTTCTGTTGCGTTTCGAGTTCGCGGCTGCTTACTTCCGCTTAACCATCGTCACTTCGTTGCCGATGTCGTTGTAGGTCAACTCGTCCATGAAGGTTCGCATCAGCGATAGCCCGCGGCCGCGCTCGGGGTCCAAGGCATCGGGGTCGTGGGGCTCGGGGACGGTCGAGAGGTCGAAGCCGGCGCCCTCGTCGCGGATGACGAAGCGGGCTTCCTCCGGCGATATGTTGATATCGACGTAAATCTTGCGGTCGCCGTAGGGAGATTGCGAACAACGCTGCTCCATCCAACTTTGGTCCTTCTCCTCGATCAGGCCGCCGGATATCTCTTCCAAGTGCTCGGCGTCCATCTCCAAATTGCCGTGGAACAGAGCATTTAGGAGCGCCTCCTTAAGCGCCAGTTGAACCTGAAGCCGTTCGGTGAAATCGCAAAGGCCCACGCCCGCCAGCATGTCTTGCACGACCTCTACCAGATGATCGAAGACGGTGGAGTCGTTATCCAACTCGAAAGAGAAATCGGCCTTCCTCAGAGAGCCGAGCAACTGCTTGGAACTTTTTGCGGAGGTGCTGAGCGAAATCACTTCGTCAACGCTCTTTACCAGACGCGCGTTCAACTGCGACTTGGGAACGTAGCTGGCGGCGCCTTGCTCCAGCGCCTCTATCGCGAGCGACTCGCTGCCGTGGGCGGTTATTAGAATGACGGGCACGTCCGGATGATGCTCGCCAAGATGCTTGACGAACTCCAGACCGTCCATCATGGGCATGGACAGGTCGGTAACCACCACGTCGGGCGTTATCTCCTTCATGCCGGCCAGGGCCTCGGCGCCGTTGGTGGCGTGTTTGACCGTGCAAACGAGGTTCTTTTCCAACAACCCACCGACCAGACGACGGTCGACGGACGAGTCATCGACGACAAGTATCGTGGACATAAGCTCTTTTCTCCAAATCCATTCAATCGGCCTCGGCGTCGGACGAGGAGTCGTCAGCCGGGCGGCTTTCGTTCATATAGTTTTGCAGTTCGGGAGTGATCCGATCAGTTTCGTTGGTGATGATTTCCAGAACGCTTTCCGCGCCGTCGAGATTGCGGTCGCGGCCCATGTCTTCCAGTCGGCGGACGGCGTCGGCAAGCCTCTTGATGCCGAAGAATCTCGCCGAGGCCATCAACGTATGGGCGCCGCGCTGCACGTCGCGGGCTTCGCCGTCTTGGATCGCCTGGCGGATCAGTCCGATCAGACGGGGAGACTCTTCCAAGGCGGCTTCGACAATCCCCCGCAGCACGTCGTGATCGCCCTCCACGCGGCGGAGCATGTGCGACCAGTCCCAGGTTTCAGCGGCATCGTCGGCGGCATCGTCGGCGGCATCGTCGGCGGCATCGTCGGCGTCGCTCTCCGGTTCGTTTTCCTTTTCGCTTTCGGCGGCTTTCATCTCGGGGGTCTCGCTTTCGGTGGACTCGGCTTGGGCGGAAACCGATGGTTTGGCCGCGGTAAGCGACAACTCGATTGTCTCGCACAGCACTTTGGCGCGAACGGGTTTGGAAACGTACTGGTCCATGCCGGCTTCCAGACATCGCTCGCGGTCGCCCTTCAGGGCATGCGCCGTCATGGCGATGATGGGAGTGTGGGTGTCGGCTCTTCGTTCCTTGTCTCGAATGGCGGCCGTCGCTTCCAGGCCGTCCATTTCGGGCATCTGCACGTCCATCAGTATCAGATCGAAGTCGTGAGCCTCCCACATGGCGATGGCCTCTCGGCCGTTTTCCGCAACGGCAACCGAACAGCCTTCCCGCTCCAATAGACTGGTGGCCAACTTCTGGTTAACTAGGCTGTCTTCGGCCAGAAGTATCTTAAGGGGCCCCAAGCGTTCAAATCGCTTCTTGGTGGCTGGGTCGGTCTCTCCTTCTTCGGCGGCCGTGATTCCCAGGGAGAGAAGTATGGCGTCGAACAGTTCCGACTGCTTGACTGGCTTCATCAGGTAGGCCGAGATTCCCAACTTCTCGCAACGGTCGGCGTCGCCCGGTCGGTCGCCGGAGGTGAGCATCATGATTACCGTGCTGTCGAGTCCGGCGTCTTGACCGATGTGTTCGGCAAGGTCGAACCCGTCGCGATCGGGCATGTTGGAATCGGTCAACACAAGGCGGTAGGGATCGCCGTCGGCGGTGGCCTCATCAAGGAATTTCAAGGCTTCCTCGGTCCCCGGTGCCACGCTGGGTCGCATTGTCCAATTGGCCAACATTTCCTCGAGGATGCGGCGGTTGGTACCGCTATCGTCGACGACCAGGACCCGCATTCCGTCGAGTATCCTAGGCGGCGCCGCTTGCTGCTGGATGGAATCCATTTCGACTACGCCGAAACGGGCACTGAAGTGGAAGGTGCTTCCCTCGCCGACTTCGCTTTCGAGCCATATCCTTCCTCCCATCAACTCCACGAGTCTGGTGGAGATGGCCAGCCCCAAGCCGGTCCCGCCGAAGCGGCGCGTGGTGCTGGAGTCGGCCTGTTCGAACACTCCGAAAACGACCTCGCGTTTGTCCTCGGGAATGCCTATGCCCGTGTCGCGCACCGCGAAGTGTAGTTCCACTTCGTCTTCCAGGAGCGTCTTCCTTTCCACGTCAAGAACGACCTCGCCCTCTTGGGTGAACTTGATTGCATTGCCGACCAGATTCAAAATAACCTGTCGCAACCGTCCGGGGTCGCCAACGGCAACGGCGGGTACGTCGGGGTGGATGTGACAGGCCAGTTCTAGCCCCTGCCGGTCGGCGCGGGTAGCCAGCGACTTCATCATGTCGCCGAGGCTTTCGCTCAGATTGAACACCACGCGATCGAGAGCCAGCTTGCCGGATTCTATCTTGGAGAAATCGAGAATGTCGTTGATGACCGTCAAGAGCGACTCGCCCGACTCGGACACGACGGTGAGGAACTCTCGCTGCTGAGGCGTAAGCTTGCTGTCGAGGACCAACTCGGTCATGCCTATCACGGCGTTCATCGGCGTTCTTATTTCGTGGCTCATGTTCGCCAGGAATACGCTCTTCGCCTGATTGGCGGCCTCGGCGGCGTCCTTGGCGGCCTGCAATTCCTCCTCGGCCTTCTTGCGCATTGTTATATCTCGCGAGACGCCAAAGGTGCCGATGATGCGGCCTTGAGAATCCCTCAAGGGTAGCTTGCTGCTGGATGCCCAGGTGATGCGTCCGTCGGGCCAGGTTTCCTTTTCTTCCTTTCCCAGCACGGGCACTTCGGTCCGCATCAGTTCTTCTTCGTCGGCGCGGGCTTGATGGGCGTGCTCTTCGGTGAAGAAATCGAAGTCGGTTTTGCCGACCGCGTCGGCCGGATCCTTGAGTTTGAAAAGCCTGGCCATGGCTTTGCTGATTCTAAGAAAACGGCTGCCGGCGTCCTTGAAGTAAATCGCGTCGGGAAGATTGTCCATCAAGGTGTGCAACAGGTATTGCTCCTGTTCGAGCACTTCCTCGGTGCGTCTGCGGTCCGCGATCTCTTGTTCGAGGTTCTTCGTGGCGGCTTCCAACTGGGCCGTTCGGCGCTCGGCCAACTGCCTTACCCGGGCGTTGCGGCCCACCAGTACGTTTAGATACATGGTCAGCAGGGCGGTTATCAGCAACCCGGCGATCAGCACCACGACCGGCCACCACGTTCTGCGCTCGGCCAGATAGGCGTCGGTCGGCGTGCAATAGACAATCCACTGTCGATCGGGGAACTGGTATATTTCTGCTCGGTGCGTGGCGCCGTTGTCGTCGGTTGTCGAAAGGCTTGCCGGCGGAATCCACCCGCGTTTCCGTCCCGCGGCGCCTATGTATAACGTCTTCAGTCCAACGGAGGAACGATCGAGCAGGCACACGTTAAATTCCTTGGCGGCCGAACCGCGGATGGAGTTCTCGACAACCGTATCAATGCGGCAAACGCTCAGCACGACGCCTTTGAAACCCTCGCGGCGTTGTTCGAGTGTCTTCGTGGGAATGCCCGGCTGATAAACGGGCGCTACGAAGACATAGGAATTCTTCTGTTCCTCGTTGTCGTTGGATTGGATCGGCCCCGCCGGCTCCAGTTGTCCCGTGTCTCTCGCTTCTTCGATTGCTGCCATGTATTGCGGGACGGACGCCAAATCGAAGCCGGCCGGCATCAGGTTTGGGCCGTGGTGCAGTACGTACAGGACGGGAATATGCACGCCGTCGCCGGCGACTTCGGGGGCAAGAGGCGCCCAGGCCAGTTCGTTTATGGCTTGATGCTTCGATAACAAGTGCTTACCGAATGAGTCGAACTCCTCCTTCTCGACCGTCCGCGAAGCTTCAAAGAAGGCCGTGATAGCGTTCGCCACGTCCAGATTTCCGAGAATGCCGAGTTGGATGGTTCCCGCTTGTCGTTCGGCGTCAAAGGAAAACCGCGTCTTGACGGCTTCCAATTCGCGGACGACGAGGTGGTAATACGCAAACAGGGAGAGAGCCACGCCGACGATGGCTACCGCCACCGACAGCAGGCGTCGTGAGCGCGCGGATACTGCATCTTCATCCTTGAGCATGGCATACCTTCTCGCGATACGGGTCGCATCCAGACAACTCGACAACCGTGCCAAGCACGCGTCTTTGAGAAAACGACCGCGACGACAAGTGGGCGGGAGATCAAGCCGTGAGGCGGTTCGTGCATCTCCCGCATTCCGATAAGCTTACCCCGGGTGCCAACCTCCACTTTTCAGTAGTATATCACCAGCATCCCCATCTGCAACCCCCCCGCCAGTGCAGTGGCGCCGTCCCTCAGCGACGCTTGATCGACGCATTGGACGCCGCTGGCTGTTATGCCGGCAGTGCTCTTGCGCGGCCGGTCTTCCCTCGGCATTGACCGGCAAGCAGCCACATGGGCGAAGACGCGGAAAATCTCACGGCCTCATGCCAACCCGAAGCGCAAGGCGAGACCGGCTGGCGATTCAACCCCGATTGCCTTCGTCAGCGTCTTCACTACTCGCGAGCACTTCGGTTTAGTGTAGATAATCCGGGCCGATCCGCCAAAACTTGACTGTACGCCAAGACTGTCCGATAATCTCGCCTAGCAAGCCAAACATCAACACGCACTCGCACATAGCCCACCTTTTCAAAAGGAGCATCGTCATGCCGATCACTCGAAGACAACTCTTAAAGCGTTCATCCGTAGCCGCCGCTGCCCTGAGCTTTCCCATGGTATGCTCCTCGCGCGTGCTGGGAGCCAATGACGAAATCCGCGTGGGGCTGGTCGGCACGGGCGGTCGTGGGACGGGAACACATCTGCCGCAGTTCCAACGACAAGAGGGCGTTACCGTCGTGGCCGTAAGCGACGCCGATCATAAGCGAATGGCATACGCGGCCAACATTCTCAAAATCAAATACAAGCAGGAAGCCAAACAGTACCCCGACTTTCGCGATATGCTCGAGCGAAAGGACATCGACGTAATCGGCAACGCCACGCAAACCTATTGGCACGGGCTGAGCACCGTTCTCGCCTGCGAGGCAGGCAAACACGTCTATTCCGAAAAGCCGCTGTCCCGCTACATCTGGGAAGGCCGGCAAATGGTCAACGCCGCGAGAAAGAACAAGCGAATCGTGCAATGCGGAACTCAACACCGCTCGCTGACCTCGGTGCGCGATGCCATGAAATGGACCAAGGAAGGACACTTGGGCAAACTGAAGCACATCACCTGCTTCGCCTGTAAACCGCGACGGTCGATCGGCAAGCGCGAGACGCCGTTGCCGATCCCCGAATGGGTCGATTACGACATGTGGTGCGGCCCGGCGAAGAAACTGCCCATCTACCGGAACAATCTGCAATACGATTGCCGCTACATGTGGAACACGGGCGTGGGCGAGACGGTCGACCAGGGCGTTCACGAACTGGACGTCGCCCGATGGTGGTTGGGCGAAGACAAACTGCCGCGAAGGGTGATGAGCGTCGGCGGGCGGTTCGTGTTCGACGACGTCGGCGAGACGCCCAACGTTCACTACATGTACTACGACTTCCCCACCGCTCCGATCATGCACGAGATGCACAATCTGTCCAAGGCCAAAGGCACCAACGAACGCCGCTTCTACCGCGGTATTTGGGTGGGGCTGATCGTCGATTTCGAAGGCGGCTCGGTCTGCATCAAGCCTTACGAAGGAAACCGGACCTGCGTCATATCCGACTCCGACGGGAAGGAGCTAAAATCGTACTCCGGCGGCGAGAACCATTTCGTCAATTTCATCAAAGCCGTTCGCAGCGGTCGTCGCGAGGACCTAAACGCCGACGTCGAGCAAGGCCACATCTCGACCGCGACCGCCCATACGGCCAACATCTCGTACCGGGTGGGCAACATCGCGAGCCAGAAAGAACAACGCAAACAGGTCGAAGACATTCCCGTGCTTAACGAAATGTACGATCGGTTCCTGGTTCACATGAAAGCCCACGAAGTCGACCCCGACACGGCAGTCCTGAGCCCGTGGTTGGAAATCGACCGCGAAAAGGAATGCTTCAAGAACCACGACAAAGCCAACGAGATCGTTCGCGGATATTATCGCGAAGGATTCGTCGTGCCGGAGATTACCGCGTAAGTTAGTTTCGCAGTGCAGTCCCATTGTCGCCTTTCGCGGAGCGAAAGGCGACGATCGGTGGAGAGTGCCCTACTTCCGCGCACCCTCCTCCGCTTTGCCGGTCATGGGCACGAACGCCACGCCTGCGACCGACTTGCGGCGGACCGTGCCGTCTGTTTGTTTTTCGATGTAGATCAACTCTTGATAGAATCTGCCCACGGGAATAACCAACCGGCCGCCGGGGGCAAGTTGATCGATCAATGCTTGCGGGACGTGGTCGGGAGCGGCGGCCACGATGATCACGTCGAACGGAGCATGTTCCGGCCAACCGCCGTAGCCGTCGCCGTGGCGGACCGTTACGTTTTCATAGCCCAACTCGTCGAGACGCTGCTTAGCCGTGTCGGCCAACGGCTTGACGATCTCGATACCGTAGACTTTCTCGCAAAGCTCGGCCAGCACTGCCGCCTGGTAGCCCGAACCGGTGCCGACGTCGAGGGCTTTGCTTTCAGGCTTTGGATCAACGAGTTGCGTCATCAGAGCGACGATGTACGGCTGCGAGATGGTTTGTCCATGGCCGATGGGCAACGGACCGTCGGCGTAAGCCGCGTGTTTCAACTCCTCGGGCACGAAGAGCTGGCGGGGAACGCTGCTCATGGCCCGCAGCACCCGAGCGTCGGTTATGTCGCGTCCTCGCAGATCGTCTTCGAGCATTTCCTTCCTCGCTTCGACGAAACGGGCCTCTTCAGACAAGCCGGGTTTGCTCGCGGTCGCAACAACGGGTTTCTCGACAGTCGGTTCGCTTTCCGCGACGGGGTTCTCCTGGCGATCGGCCGTCGGCTCTCTTTCAAACAGCGTAAACAGTGCGATTCCCGCCGCGGCAAGGACCAGCACGACGACCATAAACGTCCCCGTCGATCGCTGTTGCCCGCTTCTCTCGGCCGACGACATGGCATCCTCCGGAAGATAGAGGTCCCTTCCAAGTAATTCTACGCCATGGCCGGTGGATGCAAAGGGGATATATTTGCAGATTCCTGCCCATAGTCGCCTTTCGCTCCGCGAAAGTAGCGCATGCCCACGCAAACGTGGGCAAGTGTTGGTGGATGGTAGCCACCGGTAGGCTGAAGGTGAAGTACCCCCGAAGTGAACTCGGGGGCTTCTGCTCGACGCGGCCGGCAGTGGTGGTCCGTAGGATTCGTCGCGATGCACCCTACTTCACTTCAACCGCGATATCGTCCCACTTGTCCCCGTCGCAATCCTCGCGCCTTCGGCCGTTGTCGTCGACGCCGTTTGGGCCGACGCTATAGAGCAAATAGCCATTGTTCTTTCGCTCGTATTTGAGCCGTTTCTCGATGAAGATATCTTCGGGCATTTTGTCGACGTACTTAGGCATCAAGTCCGCCAGCTTGGCCGGATAAGAACCGTTGTCGGCTCGATAGGCAGCCAGGGCGAAGGAGAGTTCGATGAGTGTGAATCGCATTTTGGCGTGGTTTTCGGCGTCCATGCCGAGAACTGGTTCCGGCGGAAGCAAGCCAAGAATCATTGCCCCAATCCTTTCCGAAGCGATCTCGCACGAAGGGCTGAGAAAGACTATCGACAGCGGGGTTTTGCCTTTGGTCTGGTTCACCAATTCCCGCATATCCTTTTCGACCTCTCGCGCGGCTTCGCGTCTCTCGGCGTAGGTTGGCTTGTGGAAGGCGTCTTCCATGCGGTCGTACCAGGAGTTGCCTCTGCGAAGGATGAGGTTCCAGTCGACGGATTGTCGCGCGGCCCAATCGGTCAATTTCTCGTGGGTTGTTCTGCTCTCGCGATCACTGCTTAATATACTGATCCAGCTTACGCCCGCGCGACCTATGGCGGCGACGAAATCGAGATACATGTACCGGTCGCAGACGCCTATGAAGTCGGCAACTTCCGGCATCGGCCCTAGAGCCTTCAGGTCAGCTCGTATCTTGGCAATCTGGGCCGCGGTAAGAGACTTGTATTGAAGGATCGCTTCATCGGCTTGGCAGGCTTTTCTCTCAATGTTTGTGGCCAGAGCTGCATTGATCAACGTAGAACCCTGACCGGCCAGTCTGGCCAAACGGTGGCAGGCCAGAACATCCGCCCAGGCTTCGTCGATATTTCCGCGCCCCAATCGCAGCATTCCTCTGGCACATAGCGCTCGAGCAACAACACGACGTTGCTCGATTCCTGGCAGAAGCGTTGCAGGCAACATGCTGTCTTCCGGGTACAGTGGTTCAAAAGACTTAGGGCGTCGCGTTGCCTCGACCGCAATTGCCAGGGGTACGTCATTTGCCTTTAGCCATTTCGCGAGTTTCGGAAACTCCCTCTTTGACCAGGGGCGTTTCATAACCTCTTCAAGTTGGTCGCAAGCATCGTCATTGACGTCCACGAAGTACTCGCCCTCATCCGGAAGTGGGGCGATACCTAGTGGCTTGAAGAACTCCTCGCGGTACTCTTGGTCGATCGCACTGGGGCCGACGGCTTTCCAGAAGAGAACGGCCGAATTGTTCTCCAGCGTGACGCCCTTGCTGGCGATTTCGTTAAGCGCGGCCACGTAATTCACATAGCCGTCCTCGCGCAGCGGCTCGGTGATGCGGGTGGTTTCCTCAGAGATCGTGACGACGACGCGCGGCTTGTTCGTGGCGCCATCCTGCTGGCCGCTGTCTGGATCGGCCGCCGAAAACGACGGATGAAGGAACAACATCAACAGCACGCACAGCGTCGCGGCAAGAGGTCGTTTCGCGATCATACCAAGGCCCCTGTGGATTTCGTGGAGGAAGAATGCCCCCACAGTATGACATACCCACCGGCGGTGACGCAAGAGATTGTCGCCTTTCGCGGGTGGCCCAGATGATTTCCCGCGATAATGTCGGCCATGGCCTTCGACTCGTTCGGGAAATCGTCTGGGTGGCGCAGCCACAAGAGGTTTTCTGGAATGGCCGCTCCTCTTGTGCCTTCGGCACCCCGACGTTTTTCCGAAAACGCGTGTTGAAGTGGCGAGTCAACCGCGGAAAAACATCGCGGCCACCCGGGCTAATCTAGCGCACAACGCACCCTACTTCGCCCACGCCACGCCCTTGTCGCCGGCTTCCGCGCGGCCGATTTGAAAGTTCTCGAAACCGGTGTCGCGGAGTTGCTTCTGGATGCTCTCGGCGTAAAAGGGGCTGACGAATAGGACCATGCCGAGGCCCATGTTGAAGACGCGGTCCATCTCGTCGCGGTCGACTTCGCCCAGGCGTTGCAGCCAGTCGAACACGGGCGGGACCGACCAACTGTCGCGATCGATGACGATCTTCACCCCGTCGGGCAAGATACGCTCGATGTTCTCGTGCAGGCCGCCGCCGGTGATGTGGGCGATGCCGTGAACAACGTTCTTTACCTTGTAGTGGTTCAATACCTCGCGCACCGGGCGAACGTAAATCCGCGTGGGCTCGATCAAGGCCTCGCCGACCGTCGAGCCCAACTCCTCGATCTGGTCCTCGACCTTCAAACCGGCGATCTCGAATACGATCTTCCGCGCCAGGCTGTAACCGTTGGAGTGCAAACCGGCCGAGGCGATGCCGATCAATACGTCGTCCGGGGCGATGGCCGAACCGTCGATCAGATTGGCTCGATCGGCCACGCCCACGCAGAACCCGGCCAGATCGTAATCGCCCTCGGCGTAAAGGTCGGGCATAATGGCCGTCTCGCCGCCGAGCAGGGCACAGTCGCATTGCAGGCAGCCGGCGACGATACCTTCGACGACCTGCTCCAACAGCGGCGGGTCGTCTTTGGGCATTGCCACGTAGTCGAGGAAGAACAGCGGCTCGGCCCCGCAGCAGATGGCGTCGTTGACGCTCATGGCCACCAGATCGATGCCCACCGTGTTGTGTACGCCGGTCATGCAGGCGACCTTCAGCTTGGTCCCCACCCCATCGGTGCAGGAGACGAGCACCGGGTCCTTGTAGTTTCGCGCGAACAGTTTGTCGGCGAAGTCGAGCTGAAACAGCCCGGCGAACCCGGCGTCGAGTCGCATAACGCGGGGAGTATTGGTGCGCGAGATCAAGCGCGGCAAACGGGCCATGGATTCGCGATAAATGTCCAGGTCGACGCCGGCGTCTTTATAAGTGGCTTTGGCCATCGTGGTTCTCTAGTCCGCCGTGGGGCGGAAGTTGTATTGAATTGAAGTTGAAACGGGGGCCAGTTCGTAGTCCCCTTTTTCGGTCTCCCGTATGTGGAATCCGCGTATTTTACTCCGTGGGAAGGGAATCGGCAAAGCCCCCCTTGTGCGTGGGGCCGGGTATCCACGGTCCTTGACAGTTGGTCGGGAACTGGCACAATGACAGGTCTATCGTTAGCAAGCGGAAAACACCTCCCCAGGACCGAGTTGAAGAAGGAGAAACAGATGAAATTGGCAAGTCGATGGAATTGGCTGGCCGTGTTCGTGGCCGTGGTTGGCATGGTAACCGTCGGCGCGGGCTTGCCCGGCTGCTCGCCCCAAGACAAAGGTACGACCGACACCGACGCCGCCGAAGGCGATACAGAAGAAGCCGTGGAAGAGGTCGTCGAGGAAATCGACGTAGCCCCGCCGAAGCCCGCCGAAGATGCAACCGGCCCCGAGCTTGACACCCCCGCGACCGACGAAGCCGTTGAAGAAGAAACCGCCGAAACGGAAACCACTGAGCCCGAGGTTGTGGATACCGAAGAAGTCCAGATGGAAGCGGTCGAGCCGGAGGTTGCCGATCCCGAGGCGACCGAGCCTGAAGCAGCCGCCACCGAGGAAGAAGCCGCTGAGGAAGAAGTTGCTGAGACCGAGACCACTGAGGAAGTGGTCGCCGAAGAAGCAGGCACCGAGGAAACGGCTGAAGAGGAAACGACCGAAGCGGCCGAGGAAGCGCCCGCCGCGGGCGATGTCGACGCCAAGCTTTCCAGCTATGCCCCGGCCGCCGATCTGGTCGGACAGGTGGAATACTACCTGGAGCGGATGGGCAAGTCCTTGGAAGATGAGGGCGAATACGAAGACAATCAAGATCGGATTTCCAAGGACTCCAACACGCTGATCGTTCTGGCCTTGGCCTTGGGCATCCACGACGAGGACAGCAAGTATAAGAAGGCCGCCCCGGCCATGCTGGTCGCCGCCCAAGAGTTGTCGAAGACGAAGGACCACGCCGCCGCCAAAGCGGCCACCGAGAAACTGGTCGCCGCCGCCGAGGGCAAGGACCCCATCGAGGGCGAACTGAAGTGGGAAAACGTCGTTTCGCTCCATTACATCAAAGAGCAGATGTCGGGCATCAATAGCAATCTGAAGAGATATGCCAAGCGGAAGAAGTTCGACAATTGCGCGGGCTATTCGGCCCTGCTAGCCGTCATCGGCCAGGCGATCATCGCCAACGGCGACGAGGTTGCCAGCCCCGATCAGATGGACCAGTGGAACACCTACTGCTTGCAGATGCGCGACGCGGCCGCCGCCGTGAACAAAGCCATGCACGCCGAGGACGAAGAAGCCGCCGCCGCGGCAATGGCCGAAATGGCCAAACGCTGCGACGGTTGCCACGAAGTCTTCAACCCGGATGACGAAGAAGAGTAACGGCCCGACGGTCGATACTTGGACTGAAAAAGATCAAACGGACGGCGGTTGCCATGGGTGACCGTCGTCCGTTTTGTTTTGCCTTGTACTGCTACCCGGTGAACTCTCGCAACACCAGTGCGATGTTCTGACCGCCGAAGCCGAAGCTGTTGGTCAACGTCGTAGTGCAGGGGACCTCGCGGGCGACGTTGGGGACGTAGTCCAGATCGCAGTCGGGGTCGGGCGTTTCGTAGTTGACCGTCGGCGGAACAACGTTGTCGCGAATGGCCAACAGGCAGAAGATTACCTCGGAAGCTCCCGCCGCCGCGATCAAATGACCCATCATGCTCTTCGTGCTGGAAACGGGCACTTTGTAAGCTTGCTCGCCGAAGACCTGCTTAATGGCCAGTGTTTCGACCTTGTCGTTGACGCTGGTGCTGGTGCCGTGGGCGTTGATGTAGTGGACATCGTCGGGATTGATTTGGGCGTCGGCCAAAGCCATCTTGATACAGCTTATCGCGCCGCGGCCTTCGGGGTGCGTGTCAGTGATGCGAAACGCGTCGGCCGTCGAGCCGAAACCGCTTAGCTCGCCGTAGATCTTCGCGCCGCGGGCCTGGGCGTGTTCCAGGGATTCAAGCACCACCATTCCGGCACCCTCGCCAAGCACGAAACCGTCGCGGTCGCGGTCGAAGGGTCTCGAGGCGCGAGTCGGCTCGTCGTTGCGGGTGCTAAGCGCCGTAAGCAAGTTGAACCCGGTGACACCGAAGGGGTGGATCATGGTGTGTGTTCCACCGGACAGCATCACGTCGGCTTCGCCGCGGCGGATGATCTCGGCCGCCTCGCCGATAGCCTGGCTGCTGGCGGCACAGGCCGTCAAGCAATTGCTGTTGGGGCCCTGGGCGTTGAACAAACTGGCCAGATGGCCGGCGGGCATGTTCGGCTCCTGCTCCAACTCGGCCACCGGGTGAAGCGTCTCCATGCCGGCCTTGGTGAACAGGCCCAGATCGAGCGAGTCGTCTTCCTGCAAAGCGGCGGCCATCATCGTGGTGAATCGGCTGAAATCTTGCTGGCCTTCGCCGCTGCCGGTGTATATGCCGAAACGGGTAGGGTCGATACCAGCGTCCTCGATGCCCGAATCCACGACGGCTTTCTTTCCGGCGCCGATTGCGAAGTGCGTATGACGACCCTGGTGCTTCCACTCCTCGGGGTCTTCGCCCACGTCGGACAGGTCCCAATCGCGAACTTCGGCGGATATCTTGGTGGGGAAATTGCTGGCGTCGAACAGGCTGATGTAGCCGATACCCGACTCGGAGGCCAGCAATCGCTTCCAGATACTTTCGATTTCCGCGCCCAGTGGCGTTACCAGGCCGATTCCGGTTATTACGACGCGTCTTCTCATGGCATGGGTCCTCGAAGTCGTCCCTATCGGGTCGCGCTAATGGGTTGCCCTACTGGGCCAGATCCTCTTTTTCGGCATCCAACAATCGCTTGGGAGGTTTCAGCGGACCGCCGTCGGCCGCGTGTCCCACCTCGTAAGCGCCCAACAGACGCATCATTCGCAGGAAGCTCGATGGGTCGAACAACGGCCCCAGTCGCGGATCGTTAAGGTGGGCAAATACGATCTCGGCTTCCGCATGCACCTCGTCCCCTTTGTGGCTAGTGGCGCTAACCATGGCGCCTTCCTCGCTCATGTATTCGATGGTGGTCGTATACACGAGCGAGTCGCCCGGAACGGCCTCGCTGTAAAAGCGGGCTTTGGGAACCTTGGCCAGGACCACCTTTTCGACAAAGTCCTTGTGCTCGCACACCAACAAGCCGCCGGTTTGGGCCATGCCCTCGATGACCAGCGAGTTGGGAATTATCGGGTAATTGGGGAAGTGGTCGTGCAAGTGATCCTCGGCCAAGGAGATATTCTTCACGGCCTTGGCGATGCGCCCGCTCTCGAATTCGAGAAACCGATCGATCCAATACCATCGCATGAGACAGACCTTGGCGCTGTGTTATCCTTGACGACCTTGCGTAACGACTTCACCGAACTGGGCGGCTCAGTCGGTCACTTCCACTTTGCCTTCCACGAAGCGGCACATGTCGGCCACGGTCAACACGTTGCCGAAGTCCTGCACCACGGGGTTCTCGGCGAACTCGTCCAGATTGGCGAACGGCATCCGCTCTTTCAATTCGGCCAGACCGGTCTCGGTAACGCGACCGTCCTGAACGTATTTGGCATCCGTCAAGACATCCTCGGGGAAGAGCTCGCCGCGAGGGATCTTTATATCGAAAGACTTCTCCAAGCGGAAGACGATGTCCAGGAAGTCGATCGACTCGGCTCCCAGGTCTCCCACCAGCTTGGCTTCCGGAGTCACCTCGTCGTCGTCAACACCCAGGGCATCGATCAGGGCAACTTGAATCTTCTCGAAGATTTCGTCCTTAGTCGGCATTTCACTCAACCTCCAAACTCGGTTTACAATAATCGGTATTCGTTATCCGGCAAAATCGTCCGCCGGCCGTTCGTTGTTTTTTGTACCTGTCCGAAAACGGGGACAGGCACCTCGTAACATCATTCTTCAAGGGGCCTAACGTGTCCTGCTCGGAGCCAGTCCCCGTTTTCGGCGGTTGCCTTAGTGGCTACCCAGGCTCAATCCGCCGTCGACCAAGATTATTTGGCCGGTGATGTAACTTGCTTCATCGCTTGCCAGGAAAGCCACGGCGGCCGCGACCTCCTCGACTTGTCCAATCTTCTTAAGCGGAATGGCTTTCTTGATTTGGTCTCCGGCCACGCCGCGGACCACTTGGCTCATGTCGGTCTCTATCATGCCTGGCGAAATCGCGTTGACACGAACCTTTCGCGCGGCGAGTTCCTTGGCCATGGCGCGGGTCATGCCGTTGATTCCGCCCTTGCTGGCCGCATAGTTCACCTGTCCCCGGGCGGGAACATGGGCAGCCGTGCTTGAAATGTTGACTATACTGCCGCTCCTTCGCATCATCATCGGCTGAGTTACGGCGTGGCAGTAATTATAAGTGCCGCCGAGGTTCGTTTCGATAACTTTTTGCCACTGCTCGGAGGTCATCGCGCCCAGCAGTCCGTCGGCCACTATGCCGGCCGAATTGACCAGCACGTCGATCTGTTCCCACTGATCGAACAATTGGTCGACCAGTTCGTGGGCCCGGGGCGAATCGCATACGTCGGCCTGAAAGGCGACGACCTCGCCGGGGGCATCGGCCAACTCCTCGATGAGGCTATCGGCCGCTTCCTTGTTGCTGTGATAGACCAGGGCCACCTTGGCGCCCTCTTGGGCCAGTCGGGCCACGCAGGCCCGGCCTATGCCGCGGCTTCCGCCGGTTACCAACGCCGTCTTGCCTTCAAATCGCATCCGTTTGTTTCTCCGCTTATTGATCTCTATTTGTGAGACAAATCGGTCACCCGTCAAATGACACCTGCCGCGTGGGGTGGCTCTTTGCCGTGAAGTTCAATCGGGCCGACAATCCCGCGGCGCGACGCATTGCTCAGCCGTCGCGGCCCTCCGACGGGGGCTACGACATCACGGCGGCCGCCTGGGGTTGACGGAGCAAAGCAAACAGCTCTCGCAACTCCTTTTTCAGCGCTTCGTCCGTTCCGGCGTAATCGGGGATCCTGTCCGCGAGGTTATAGCGATCCAGGACCAGTCGGGCACTTACCGTGGTGCGGCCGCCTACCATCGCCCTGGCACGCACGCGAGTCTCGCTTTCGTCCTGCTTGGTGATTTTCGCGGTGATCGTCATGCTCTGACCCGGCTCGACGAATTGCCCGTATTTCACGTTGCGTGCTTCCTTGAGCACGACCATGCTATGGGCGAAGTCCTCGCTTACGCGTATCAACCAAGCGGAGGCTTGGTAAGCGCTTCGAGCATCAGCACGCCCGGCATGAC
>Ga0180432_10004204_pt1 | contig 19915 bp, 19 predicted proteins | sample SS_ome_10_FD_132414 | JGI IMG/M metagenome (GOLD analysis project Ga0180432, IMG submission 132414) | Hypersaline lake sediment archaeal communities from the Salton Sea, California, USA - SS_1_MS_2 metaG | ecosystem: Environmental > Aquatic > Non-marine Saline and Alkaline > Hypersaline >...
CGAATATGTCTCAAAACACATTAAAATTGGGATGATATTGGTTGGTGAGACGGCCAAAGTTCTTTATGAAGGGCTAGAACCATATTTAAAGGCATTTGCTTATAAAATGAAGAAGCAATTGACTTCAATTTATGTTATGCAGTTAGACAAGGAATTGCTGGGCTTCTACGATCCAGAAGCTTCTGCTGCGTTTGAGCGAGAAACCAAAAGCCTGAGCAGTGAAATCGAGCAAAGATATAAGATTCGGAAGGATTTCGAACTGAGCTACTCATGTTCCGATATGTCAGGCAATAAACGAAAAGCTAGAATCTCACATTATATACCAGAATATACTTAATTTGGTTCAATAATAAGATTCTCCTTCACTTGGGAGTAATTGGAGATTTAAACTGGTATGGTAACAGACACACACGTGCAATTACCAGAAAAGTGGGCGAATCCCGAAATACTGAACTGGGCGAGAAACCGTATGGGACTCAAGCCAGAGCAGGTAGAATCTCTGGCAGGTATTGCCGCTGAGCAAATCATTGAATGGGAACATGCAAAAGCAGCACCAACCTTATCCGACCTTCAGAGTCTTGCTGAAGTATATGACTGCCCGGTAGGATACTTCTTCTTGGACTCCCCTCCTGAGGAAAAGCAGCCTCTAGACTTTAGGGGTCTTACAGCTGAGAAAGTCGAGGCCTTGAGCTACGAGACACATGTCCATTTAAATGAGTTTCTCAATCTTACAGATTACCTTTCCTCATTAGTAGAAGAGATGAAATTACCGCATAAAGTCCACATTGACACGGTTAGCATTGATGAGCCTGTAGAATCAGTGGCAAGAAGGGAACGCGAAAAGCTTGGTTTCACCCCGGAGATCAGGGAAAGATGGGTCACGGCAAATGACGCCTTCGATTTCTGGAGACAAGCGATAGAGTCGAGGGGCGTTTTCGTCATATCCCTGAAGTTAAAAGCTAGCGAAGTAAGGGGAGCATCAAGATGGGACTCACCGCATTCACCGGCTATACTTGTAAATCGTGTAGATATGGAGGCAGCAACAGGCCGTAGTTTTACCCTTCTACATGAGTGGGCACATTTATTAATCAAGCACCCAGGATTAGTTTGTGATTTTCGTGGCCAGGCTAAAGGTGCTAACATCGAACGTTTTGCCAACAAGTTTGCAGCTGAAATACTTGTCCCTAGGATGGAATTCGAATCATATCTTAAACAGAAGGACTTGTTTGTAAAGCGATCTCGTTGGGGAGACGCTTTGATAGATGAAATTAGGCGAGACTTTAAAGTCAGCCGGGATGTCATCGCTATATTGTTGGAAGAAATGGGCCTTGCCAATAGAGGATTTTACCGGGATAAGCGTGCTTCGTGGGATCTGCGGAAACCTTTCTTCAGAGGTTTTACCGGGTCAAGGCGTGGCAGAACAAAAGCTGCCATAAGGCTGTCAGAGATTGGCCGTCCGGTAGCAAATCTTATGTCGGTGGCATATGAAAACGGGGCAATCTCTAAACTCAATTTAGCCGAAATCCTTGACATGAAAGTGGAGCAGGCTGAGAGGTTCGTATCGTGGGTGCGAGAAAATCCAAGAGGCCACGAGATAACATAATCGTTCCCCCCAATGTCTTCTGTGCCGATTCATCAGCATTAATTGACCTGAACGATGCCGGGCTACTACGCAAGACAAGAAAGCTAGTGCAAGTTGGGAAGCTGAAAATCCCCGAAGGTGTTCACAAGGAATTACAGCAGAAAACAGATAAGTTGGCTAAAGCAATTGAACAGTGGGAAAAGAAATATTCTTTCATTGTTAATCTGGATCATAAAGCCCTAGAACTCTTGCCAGATATAGAGCGGAAATACGGGCCGCAGTTTAGTGTAGGTGGTAAGACCTATCCAGGATTCTGGAAGAGCACCAGCGGTAAGAAATCTGTAGATGCTCAGGTTGTAGCTCTGGCAAAGTCTCGTGGATGGAAGGTAGTTTCAAATGATAATTCCATTCATGGAGCCTGCATGCTGGAGGATATCGAATGTCGCAGGTGGGAGGAAATCGGTAGGTTGTTATTGGGCCCCGAACAACCTCACTTACCAGGATTATGAATTCAATAGCTCATTACAGGAGTAGTGAGTATTAAGGAAATATGGATATAATCATTGACACCAATATATTGCGTCAAGACCACTTGCTCAGGTCATCTAAATTCCAAGTTGTATTAGACTACCTGCAGAAGACAAATTCGCATCTTGTAATACCTACTGTAGTTAAAGATGAGATGATCGCCATATTTCGCAGACAGCTTATCGAACTATTTGATGAAGCACGAAATAAAGCAACGAAGATAGATAGGTGGTGTTTTGATGATACACCGAGAACTGATTTTCACCTTGATATTGATAGAGAAGTGGCTACATACACATCATTCCTGAACGAGTTGACGCATGGTGGGGGAGCACTCGAATTGCCACATCAGGATAATTTCCTCGGTGAAATTATTCGCAGACAAATCAATCGAATCAAACCCGCCAGTGATAAAGGAGAGGAATTTCGGGATATTGTTATCTGGCTTGGTATTAAAGAATTTCTCAAGCAGTCAAAAAGGGCAGCCGTCTTCATTTCACAGAATATTAAGCAATTTGCGGCTAGAGACTCAAAAGAGTTACATCCAGATTTAGCTGCAGAACTATCAGCGGAGAACCTAGATTTAAGGTATTTCTGTTCACTTGACGAATTTATCCAACAACATAGCAGCAGGGTGGACTTCATAACTGAGGAATGGATAAAACAAAATATTCCCCAAGCGGATATTGAAAATGTGTCTTCAAGAATAATCGAGGGTAGTGAACGATCGTGGCAGCGATATGCAGACAGGAAAGGGGTTGATTGGACTGGATATGTGGGGGTCATCGGTTTTATTGATGTCGGACTAAATGAATTCTACGTTTATGAGTTGAGTGGGGATGATTTCTATTTGCACGCATCCTACTATGGTGAGTTGGAAGTAGCAATTGAATTAGAAGAGTCGCACACATTAAGCAGACGTATTGAAATTGAAGCAATGACTATTGAGGTGCTCTTGGAAATAGAATGTAAAGTTCATAACCGGAAGATTGAAGACCTTAAGCTAGAGAGTTGGGACTTTACGTAATTAGAACTTTCGCTTCTAGATATTCTGTGGCAGGATAACTTTTAGTCCAAAATAACTGATATCCCCAAGAATCTTCAGTGGGCCCTCTTAATTAAGCTATCCCCTTGAAAATTCACAATATCCACCATATCTTATCAATTTCGGTTTTTACCCTCTTATCAAGCTGACATTTAAGTATAGTTTTCGTTATATAATTATAAGAGGGTAACCATAACCGGATCGGGTGACATTATAGTGAAGCCTATGGTTCACGTAACGACCAAACAAGATAGGTCTCAAATCCAGAAAAATGAACCGGAGGGACAGTAAAAATGGGTATTGCGGTACTGATTCTGGGGATAATATCCTTGGTTCCCTTCCTCTTAGTATTGATTCCTTTTGGACTACCCATACCACCATCCGGATTAGTGGCAATATTAGCTATTAGTTCTTCGGCATCTGTCGCAGGGCTGATACTGGGCATTTTTGCTCTGGTAAAGTCCAAACCTAATAAACGTATGACAGTTGCTGGAGTTGTCATGTGTTCATTAGGCATCTTAGTTACAACTATATGCTGGTTTATAGTAGTTGGTGGTGGCGGGAATGGCCAGGACTGGGCTCCTTCCTGGTCACCGGACGGCACCCGCATTGCTTTTGTATCTGACCGTGACGGGAACAATGAGATATACGTGATGGATGCTGACGGCTCTAACCAGCAACGCCTGACCGATAATCCTAAAGATGAGTGGTTTAGCGATATGCCAGACAGTTGTTCTTGGTCACCGGATGGCACCCGTATTGCTTTCACATCTAAGCGTGACGGGAATTGGGATATATATGTAATGGATGCCGACGGCTCTAACCAGCAACGCCTAACCGTTAACCCTGCTGGAGATAGCGACCCTTCCTGGTCACCAGATGGCACCCGTATTGCTTTTGTATCTGAACGTGATGGGAATCATCTTACCATTCCACCCAACACCGAGATATATGTGATGGATGCCGACGGTTCTAACCAGCAACGCCTGACCAACAACCCTGCCATAGATAGGGATCCTTCCTGGTCGCCGGATGGTACCCGTATTGCTTTCGCATCTGAACGTGGTGGGGAAACTGAAATATACGTGATGGATTCCGATGGATCCAATCAGCAACGCCTGACCAGCGATCCCGCTGCCGATGAGGAACCTTCCTGGTCACCGGATGGCACCCGCATTGCTTTTGTATCTGACCGTGACGGGGAAGCGGAAGTATACATGATGGATGCTGATGGCTCTAACCAATTACGCCTGACGTATAACCCTACTATGGCAGACAGGGGGCCTTCTTGGTCACCGGATAGCTTACGTATCGTTTTCTCATCCCAACGGAAACAAGATGGGTGGAACGGCCGGATATATGTAATGGATGCTGACGGCTCTAACCAGCTACGCCTGACCACCCGCCCAGTCGTCGAAGGGGATGCTTCTCCCTCACCCTAGGGTAGATAAGCGTAACTTTATTGCGTATTCTGTATGCTGAGGATGGCGATGTCTACTACCTTGTGAGGCTACTAGCCAAGTCCTCAACAGAATAACTTTTAGTCCAAAATAGCTGATATCCCCATGTTCGTGCAGTGGTAATAAATTCACCGGGATGATGCCCTGAATATCCACGTTATCACGTGTGGCGTAGACCTTCACGTCAAGGGCATCCAGAGCTAGGCGTTTCGTCTCGTAAGAGGAGCAAATGAGTGAAACTTTCACTTAAAAGGTGGTATCGCTGTTGGGGGCAGGTCAAACCACTACAAAAATATCACGCGGATATCAAATAGTCTCTTCTTCCCACATACTTGATTGCAGGTACGTAGCCAGATTTACATCATCGTTGGTGATTTTAAGCTTTCTACGGATATTCTCCCGGTGACGGTTGATAGTGGCAATAGATACCCCTCTCGCCTGGGCTATTTCCTTGGTTCTCATACCATTACGTATCATATTGCATATTGTTATTTCCGTTGGTGTCAGAGAATGATATGAATTCGATAAATGCCGGATAAACTGTGATGTGATTTCCTCCAGGTTCGTCTTGAGCATCTCAACGTACTTACTCTGAGTATGAGGTAATTCCAAAGACATGGCGATTAAAATAGGCATTATGACTTTATCAACATTCGTTTTAATGTCCCGATAAATCTCATTCTTTTCTTCCTCAATCCTAGTTAATACCGTTCGAAGAGCTGAATTCGATTCCTGTAGCGCTTTCCGCTCCAGGCTCAACTGCTTATTGATATCCTGCAATTCCATTTCTGCGGAAATACGTGTGGCGACAGTGCCAATCTGATCTGCCAGAGCATCCAGCAAGGCGCGTTCTTCTGCAAGGAACGGACCTTCATCAGCCGGCGGTCGTTCCTCCAAGTAGAACATGGCTATCTCACCTACCGGTTCGCTATACACGTAAATGCGTGAAGACTGTCGCCATTCCGTGACCCTGAATCCGTCACTTTTATATGTCTTTTCGTTAAAGACAATCCTTACGCGCGTGATATCCGGATATTGCCAGGAATGGGGCACGAAGTTCACCAGTTCTCCGAGGAGGTTGTCAAGGGAATTAAAATGGCGCTCAGCCAGCTGTGATACGCCATAGAGGCAGTTGAGTTCCTTGATTCGCTCATGGAGCGCTTTTTCAACCTTTGTTTGCTCGGTCTCGTCACTTAAGGGAATTCGCCAGAGCCGGGCCAGTTCCGTAGTCGGAAACCTGATATCAGGTTTATTTCCATCGCTGGACTTGTCCTTATTCTTAGCCATGAATAAGACCTTTCTACCTATTATATATAGGCAATATACAGGTATTTATTCCGTATTTAATACCATAAGGTTACTGTATAAAATAATAAAAGTCAACTATCGGAAGTTATTTTTATATACCGAAGGAGGCTTCCATGGAATCGATGCAACTGGAATCGATATTGAACGGACGCAGCAGCCAGCCCCATCAGCTAATTGAGGTGCTGCAGGATGTACAGGAGAACTACGGATATATACCTGAAGAAGCCATGCGAGAAATATCGAAGGCTCTGGGAGTTCCTCTGATAGAGGTCTACCGGGTAGCCTCATTCTATAAGGCTTTTAAACTCAAACCGACTGGGAAATATGTGATAACAATATGCAACGGCACCGCCTGTCATGTCCGTGGTTCCCAGCTCCTTCTTGACCAGGCTATAAGTCAGCTGGGCATTCAACCAGGCGAGGTAACCGAAGATGGACTGTTTTCAATTGAGTGCGTCAATTGCCTGGGGGCGTGTGCCCTGGGGCCGATAGCCTCTGAAAACGGCTCATTCCAGCACCACATGACTCCTGCCAAGCTCCGAAAATTTATAGAATCGATTCGCCGCGAAGAAAAAAAGGAGGGCAAGCATGCAACAGCTAGCTACGAGAAGAGACCTGGAGACTACGCGGAAGCAGCTTCTCCTCGATAGGAAGAAGATAGATAAAACACTCATTATATGCGGCGGTACGGGGTGCACGGCATCACGCAGCCAGGACGTTATAGATACCATAAACCAAGAACTGCTCATGCAGGATCTGGATTTCTCAGTCCGCTTACGCATCACGGGATGTCACGGTTTCTGTGAGCAAGGACCGATAATGGTGATAGAACCCGGCAACATCTTTTATTGCCACGTAACACCGAATGACGCCCATGAAATTGTGACAAAGACTCTACGGGACGGCGAAATCATCGAAAGGCTACTCTATACCGACCCGGTATCCGGGAGAAAAATCCAAACCGAGGCGGAAATTCCTTTCTACCAGGCACAAGACCGCCAGTTGCTGTCTAAAAATAGAGAAATCAACCCGTGCTCACTGGAGGACTATATTGCCATAGGCGGTTATATGGCATTAGATAAGGTTATTAACAGTTTATCTCCCGAGGAAATTATCCATGAAATTAAAGTGTCAGGTTTGAGAGGTCGTGGGGGCGGCGGATTCCCCACCGGTCGCAAATGGACAGAGTGTTACGAGGCACCCGGTGACGAGAAGTACGTCATATGCAATGCGGATGAAGGCGACCCCGGCGCGTACATGGACCGCTGCGTCCTGGAAGGTAACCCGTATCTAGTCCTTGAGGGTATGATGATAGGTGCTTATGCCGTTGGTGCCACCAAGGGTTATATCTATGTCCGCAATGAATACCCGCTGGCAGTGAAACATGCCAGGTTAGCTGTACAGGAGGCCAGAAAGTACGGCCTCCTCGGTGAAGATATCCTGGGTTCATCATTTTCGTTCGATGTTGATGTTGCCCGGGGCGGGGGTGCCTTTGTCTGTGGGGAATCGACGGCGCTCATGGCTTCGCTGGAGGGTAAAGTAGGTGAACCACGTCCCAAGGACGTCCACACTGTTGTTGACGGTCTATGGCACAAACCGACTACTCTCAACAATGTCGAAACATGGGCCAACGTTCCATCCATAATTCTCAACGGCGCCGGCTGGTTTGCTTCTAAAGGGACAAAAGGAAGCAAGGGGACAAAAATCTTAGCCCTCACCGGCCGTATTAAAAACACCGGACTCGTTGAAATTGCCATGGGTACAACTATACGAGATGTTGTCTTCGGCATCGGCGGCGGAGCCACAAATGGCAAAGCTATCAAAGCAGTCCAGACCGGGGGTCCTTCCGGCGGCTGTCTGCCTGTTGATAAATTCGACCTGCCCGTCGACTTCGACGTGCTTTACGAAGCAGGCTCCATGGTAGGCTCCGGCGGCATGGTGGTCATGGACGAAAGCTCCTGCATGGTAGATGTAGCCAAATACTTCCTGACGTTCTTACAGGATGAGTCATGCGGCATGTGTGTTCCCTGCCGCTTGGGAATCGACCGCATGCTTGAGATTATCACTGATATCACTGAAGGTCGCGGTACCCTTGAACAGTTAGACCTCCTCGAGGAGCTAGCTGACACGGTTACGCAAACATCGCTTTGCGGATTAGGGAAGACAGCGGCGAACCCCGTGCTTTCCACGTTACGCTATTTCCGTGAGGAATACGAAGCACACATTACTAACAAGAAATGTCCCGCCGGTGTATGTAAGGCGCTCATTGAGTATTTCATAGACCCTGAGAAATGCACCGGCTGTGGAAAATGTAAAAGGTCATGCATACATAGCGCCATCAGTGGCGAGAAAAAAGAGCCGCATGTAATTAATGCCGAATTGTGCCAGAAATGCGGCATTTGCTTGAGCGAGTGTAAGTTTGAAGCAATTCAGGTTAAGTAACGAGGTGAAACATGTTGCATTATGTAACCGTTAACATTGACGGCGCTGATATTCATGCCCCCAAGGGTTCCAGCGTACTTGATGTGGCTTTAGAATACGGCATCTGTATACCCCATCTGTGTCATGTCCCAGGTCTTTCTGACATAGGAGCCTGCCGCCTCTGTATCGTAGAGCACATTACCAATGGCCGCTCGGTAGTCACCACCTCATGCACACTGAAAGTGCAGGAAGGGATGGTAATCAGGACCAACACAGATAGAATCAAGAGGCTCCGCCATAATATTGCCGAGTTACTTGTCGCTGAAGCACCGAATTCTCGCGCCATTCAGGATATCGCCGTCCGCTGCGGTGTCAAGAAAGTACGCTATCCATTCAGGAACAGCAACTGTGTTTTATGCGGGCGCTGTGTTCGCGCCTGCGCAGAAATTTGGCATGCCAACGCCATCGGCTTTGTCGGACGGGGTAAAAACCGCCATGTAGAACGCCCCCTTAACATGCGCGAGGAGTTCTGTAAGGGTTGTGATTACTGCATCCAGCTTTGTCCTATGACCATCCCACCGTGCGACGGCCCCATGAAGCCCGGTGAAGAATACCTCTGCGGTAAGTGTGAATCACAGCTTATGATAACGGAGGATATCCCAGACAGTTGCGCATGGTGCCGATTAGGAGAAGGTTTTAACTGCGGGCGATACGCTGGTTTGAAAGCGGTACGATAATAAAGTAGCTCTCTTTTATAGATATGAACTTTCATAAGTCTGAGTTACCGGAAATATACGGCTGTTTATAGCGCCTTCCATCTTCCTAAGACACCGAAAACGGAACAGGATACTTGTGTGTATTGCTACACAATTTACTTTGTGCTCCTTCGATACTGACTCCTAATAGCGCAAAATGTTACGATGAAAACACATACATCCCCGTGTTTGTGCAGTGGTAGGTAAAGCTAATTCCAGGGGAATGACCCCTTTAATTTCTACATCGTCATTTCCCTTGGCAACGCAACTTTCTAGCTGTGTCTGTAAACTAGTGCCTTCACGCTCTTGGTTATCCGTGCTTACCCGGCAATAGATAGCTGCTTTCATATTGTCCTCTTCGTATTTCGTTCTTTTCGATTAGGACGGATTGTGTCCCATTCATCTTCTACTACATCGACACATGCCTGAATATCAGCCTTTAGTTCGGACTCAGTGAAACGTAATATATGATACCTACGTGATTTGAGATATTTATCTTTGCGTTCATCACGTTTTTTCATTTCCGGCAAATTATGCCAGTAATCTCCATCACATTCGATTATTATTTTTGCACCTGGAATTAACGCATCAACCACATAAAGACCGTCTATTGGCTGTTGTGGCATAAATGGGATACGCCGCCGTTCAAGTTCTGCATATAGGATACTTTCTGGCGTTGTTTCTTGCTTTTGCTGGTAATAACGTTGTTTAACCTCTATACCCGCACGCCTCAAACGACGAAGGATAGTCCCTCTACCACATTGAAGTTTTTCCGCAATCGCACTCGCTGACAGCTTTTCTTCTTCATACATGAATTTCAGTTTATCTTCATCTATCTTTACTCGGTCAATACCTTTGTTCCATCCACCTATTGGTGGAGGCAATTTTCTAGGAGGTGGTAAATGACCTAAGTTTTTACAAGCCTCAGTCCAGCTACTCTTTCCAAAACGGAGTGCAATTGTTGATGCACTACCTTTTTGTTTGTTTTTATCAAAATCTTGACTAGTTGGAGTATGCCCTAATAATTCGCAAATTCTGAAGAACTCATTCTTTAGCTCCTCGTCCGGAATATGAGTACGAGTAGCATCAGGGTTTAAACCGGCTCGAATTAGAAATTGTTTCCAACCACCGAATTTCTTTGAACACGTTACTGCCTTACCTACTTTTGAATGCTCGTCAAACTCCTCCATTGTTGGTGGTTTGCTCAGGTGGTGGGCTACCCTTCTTACCTCATCTATAAGAGATTTGCGCGGTATTTCTGTGTAAAGACCTTGTCTATTTTCCATACTCGGCATCACCATTTAATTAAAGTGTCCGGTATATCTCGCCTATGCCCGACACGCACGATGGTAACAAGGCTTTCCTTATCATCTATAGCATAGACTATCCGACAGTCACCTTGCCGCATCCGCCATAAGCCCGAAGTTTTTACTTTTTCAATACCTCTTGGCCTCGGTGTCTCTGTCAAGCCTTTTATAGCTTCAATGACTGCTTGAAAATCAGACTTGGGCAATTTATCTAACGCCCGTTGTGCCCGCCGTCTTACCTCAATCCTATACATCAATCAGCCTGTTATTTCACTGACGCGAGGTAATCTTCCAAAGATTTAGTGCCTTCAGTATCCGCTAAGGCCGCTAGCCCTTCAGAGGAATCAATTTCATCTTCCAGCTTGGCTATAATTGCCTCAGTTAGCCAATCTCTCATTGTCTTTCCCTTCAAAGCGGCAAAAGCCTTAACCCGGTTGCGCAGTTCAGGCTCTATATCCAAATAGTATTTAGACAATTTTTTTGTCCCTGGCATTTTTCACCTCCATATATCCCATGTACATAGAAATTATGGGGCAATAGCCTAATAATGTCAATACCTTTACCCTGGCATTGCTACACTGGTAATAGCGATACTTCTTGTTGAGGCAATGCCCGACAAGAGGCTTGCCGCATATCGCGCAAAAAGCGAGGTTTTATCAAGTCCTGTTTTCTAGGTTATCCTCCTAGCGTAATCCAAATTTGCTCAATATTTTCAAACAGCCGTTCGTCTGGAATATTCCGGAAATTCTTTGGGTGTAGACCTGCTCTAGATAAGGCATTGTTCCAGGACCCAAAACGTGCGCATATTGTCCACCACCAAACCACCAGCTTTTTCATTCAGAGTCCCGCAACCTAGAAGGTAAAACGCTCGGTGACAATTTGGCGTCGTGGTACACCACATTCCCGTAATGTTCTGGTAACGTTTTTTATCATGATATCTGGTCCCCACACAAAGTAGAGCCAGTCCTCACGTCCACTTCCAGTCAGGCACTGATTGAGCGTGCTTTCATCTAGGATGCCACGGAGACCATGCCAGTCTGCTGGCGGTTCGGACAAAACCAGATAGGCGTTGAAGTCAAGACTCTCCTGCATCGCTTTGAATTCATCAGTGAAAACAATCTCGTCCTTGCGTTCAGCACCATATACCAGGCGGATCGGTCGCCGCTCGCCATAGGTATGGAGTTGCCGCAGGATGCTCATGGCAGGGGCAATGCCAACACCGCCGATAATAAGGCAGATACCAGCACCGTACCGTCCAGCCAGGGTGCAATTACCATGCGGCCCATCAAGGTAAGCTCGTGTCCCTGGCTTTATCTCACCAATTCGTGACGTAAAGTCGCCACTTTCCTTGACAAGAAAGGAAATATCGGGGGAATCGGACGGGCAGGACGCCATGGAAAACGGGTGCTCGTAAATGCTAAACGGTGACCGGCCCAGGGTCAGCCAGGCAAACTGGCCAGCGGTGAATTCCAGTCTGCCCGGGTAGTCGGGGGTGATGGTGAGATTCCACATGCCCTCACCGACTTGTGTATTGCTTACCACATGATATGGATGGGCACGTTTGCGTAAGGGGTTGATGACATGAATGTATAACAGGGTAAGAGCAGAAATCGCCAGTAGTATCAGCCACAGTGTAGTGAATATGGTATCGCTGTGCCTGCCCAGGGTAATCACGTGGTGTGTGGCGAGAGAAGCCACAACCAGGGTGCCGATTCCATGACTGAGCCGCCACGCCTCGTAGCGGATATGGAGTCGGTCATGGAAAATAGCCAGAAGTACCAGAATCAGGAGCAGGAACCAGGCAGCAATGCCGGTATTTATGTATGGTGAAGAGAAAATCACCGAGGCGTCTTTAATTGCCTTTGATACGCTTTCCCATGGTCTCACCACGAGAAACGGGTGCACCAGGAGAAATACCGCCAGTATCTTGGCCATCAGGTGATGAACACGATTAACCCAGTCGATACCAATATAGCCGGAAATCGCTTTAAACCGCCCTGACAGGATGAACTCGATATAGAGCGCCATGAAACCGACCAGTAGCAGGGCGTCGGTGAACTCCCGAATTAAGCTCCGGCGCGGCAGGTCTTGAAAAGCCCCCAGAATCAACGGTATCAGGAGCACCACTACGTAGATTACAATCGGGATTGCCACCTGCTGGCCACGTCCCCATGAAGGGCTCTCGCTTACACCAATGCTAGTACGCATCAACCGATTACCTCCTTAAGAATGGGAGCTGGTCAGCTTATCCCCAGGCTACCGTGAGCGGTGAATATTTTTCAGGAGTAATGGTGATGCAGTCTTCCACCGGGCAATAAAGCATGCACTGGTGACATATCTGGCAATCTTCGGGGTATTTAATTACCGCTTTATTTGTCTTTTCATCCATCCTGATGACGTCCATAGGACAGGCCGGTACGCATTCTCCACAGCCTATACAGCCATCAATTCTTTCGATAGCCATAGGTATTACCCTCCTTAAGTAATCAAACTCTTAATTCCAGCCGTTACTTTCAGCTATTTCATTCCCAGAAACTCAAGCTCGCCCGGGAATCTGAGGAACGGGTATCTTTCTTCGTAGGAGAGACCTGGGTCAGGCTTCCATTCTTCGGGTATTTCCTGTTTCATCAGCAGCATATTGCCCTTATCATCTTTCTTCAGCTTCACCCATGCCAGCCAGTTGGCATCGTCTCGGGCCGGATAGTCCTCCCTGAAGTGGCAGCCCCGGCTTTCCGTCCGGAAAAGGGAGGCTCTCAGTTTCATTTCGGCATTGAGCAGCATGTTCTTGACTTCATGAGCCCGCCGAAGGTCGTGGGGGTCATTAGCGATTAACATTGGAGCTATATGCTGCTGCAGGAACTCAATATTAGCCAGCGCACCCTCAAGCCTTCTTTGCTCCTTGACGTAGATAACGTAGTAGGGAAACATTATGTTTTGCATGGTGCGGGTTACCCACCCCGGCGAAAAGCCCTTTTCCCGTTCCCTCGGTTCAAAGACGCTTGCCTTTATCCTGTCTATCTCGTTGCTGGAGATGCCGGGGCTATCTGCGTGTCGGGCATAATCGGCGGCATACTCTCCGGCTATGGCGCCCTGAACTGAAGAGCCGGATGAAGACGTGCCGACACCCGCGTACCTGCCACCGCTAAGCATTGAACCGAGTGCATCTCCGGCTGCGTAAAGACCGGGGATGGTGGAGGCGCAGGTGGTGCCTACCGGCCAGATGCCTTCGGCTTTGTGGACTCCCATGCCGCAAGAAGCGCCACCAATGATTCCCCCTAGTCCCATGCCGGGTGGTCCTCCTTCTCCTGGTGGTCCTCCTTCGGGTGGCGGTCCTCCTCCGGGTGGCGGACCCATTCCAGGTGGTGGTCCTCCTTCTCCCGGTGGTCCCATTCCGGACGGCGGGCCCAGCTGAGTTGGAATGTTGCCCTCATGGGCTTGCAGTTCCATACCCAGGTCAAGTCCATGTCCGCCCCATCTTGGTTCCCCTCCTTTTTGTAAGCCTCGGCGCATGATCCCCCACTGGTCCCAGCAGGCGGCGGGATACTCAGCCGAGGTAAAATGCGTGTCAACAAATTCTTTTCCGGTGATTTCCGCTCCCACCCGGTAGGCCATGGCGTCTCCATCAAAAGTCAGGCAAGCTATGGGGAATCCGTAGGACTTAAAGGTGCCGGCACCGGTGCACATGATAGTGGCTTTTGCCTTAACGATAATTGCCGTGTCTTCCTCCATGGGGAATCCCATCGCCCCGACCACACGGCCATTCTGCATCAGGAGATCGGTTATCATGGTTCTTTCGATGATATAAGCACCGCTCTCAACCGCCTTCTTTTTCAACACCGGACCGAACTCGGTAACGTCAAGCGCACCCCAGTTGGCAAGGTCCTGGTATCTGGCAGCCGAATAATCCATAAAAATTTCCAGCCAGGTACGGTTATTGACATATTCCCCGGTGGCGCTTACGTTTTTAATCCATTCCGCCCGGTCATGTCCCAACTGTTCATCAAAGACACAATATCCGCCAGCCCAGGGGGAAGCACCGGATAAACCGACAGACCCCTTATCGACCATGATGACATTGAGCCCCTTCTCCCTGACTTTTACCGCTGCAAAACAGGCTGCCAGACCACCGCCGATAACCAGCACGTCGGTCTCGTATTCGTTTTTACCCACCTGTTTTAAGGGCACTCTACCCCCGTTAGTGACCGGGGTTGGAGCTGTCTCTGGAGCCGCACACCCCCAGAATACGTTCGCCATGGTTAGTCCAACCGCGGACACCCCGGCGACTTTCAGGAAATCACGGCGACTGCAGGTAAAGATACTCTTTTGGTCAGGTGCGCTCATTTTGTTCCCTCCTTTTCGGCCAATCCGCTCATCACCAATCTAAAGTGCAGACCACCCAATTTTAATAAATTAAAGTGTATAAATGTTAAGAAGCTGTTAAGATTTGAGGTAAAATCTGATTTTTTCTGAAAAAGCGTTGCGGATAGCTATCACCAGCCTCCTGTAACTATTTAACTATAAGGAGTGAGGTCTTATCCATTTTGCAGGTCAGGTAATACTCTCAGTATATATCTCAGCCCACCGGTGGCTTGCCTTGTTCCACGCAAGTAAGTCGTTGTAGTGTAAAAATGCTTCAAAGCTCATCCCCTCCCAAGAGGGTGAAATACTTGATATATTTTGAAGCATTTGTTGAGCGGGAGAATTTCCTCAATTTCTTCGTGCATAGTAGTTTCAGTGGCCTGCCCCCAATAGTGATACCGGTGACACTAACTTAAAAAATGGACTAATTTTGGAGGCAGGTCATGATTTGCTGAAGCAGCCAACAGAAGCTCACTTTGTTAATTCATTAAACGATGGCATTTTGTTGTGTTTCGGTTTCCGAGAGTTTTTGAAGAACTTCTGATTTATTGCTAAACTATCAAACAAACGCGATAAGGGGGGCCACCAATGCCATTAGAAAGTGTATTTGAAACCGATGTGCTGATTATCGGAGGAGGTATGGCAGGTTGTTTTGCCGCTATCAAGGCTAAAGAGCAGGGCCAGGAAGTGATACTCGTCGATAAGGGTTATGTTAGCAAGTCAGGGGAGACACCCTATGCCGGCGATACTATGGTATTTAATCCCGGATGGGGTCATAACCTTGATGAATGGTTGACGCAGGTTAGCACGATAGGTGAGTATGTCAATAACCGGCACTGGAATGAAATAGTCTTTAAGGATTCATATGCCCGGTACCTGGACTTAGAATCGTGGGGAGTTCAATTTCTCAAAGAAAATGAGGTACCGCGGAGGCTATCTCACCCTTTGAAAAATCTAGGCCTCCCCGATAGAGATAAATTTCCCCCTCTGGTTAGCGAAGTCGTCCACTGGCTACCAGGTTTCCCGGAGATTATCAGGAAACAGATGGTCAAGAGCGGCGTCAGGATTATGGATAGGTTTATGGTTACGAGCCTTATCCAGCAGGACGGTAGGGTCGTCGGTGCCATTGGCATGACCATTGAAGACACTGAAGTTAATATATTAAAGGCAAAAGCAACAGTTATCAGTGCCGGTGGTGGCGGCTTCAGGCCGCTGGGGTATCCCACCCATCAGCTCACCGCCGACGGGCATGTGATGGCATACTGTGCCGGTGCGGTGATAACCGGCAAGGAATTTGTCAGCCCGCAATCCATAAATCCGGAGCATCCTGGTTGGCCTCCAATGTATCTTATGTTCTCATCAGGGCATTCTGCTGCTCTACCTGGAGGTTGGTCAAATAGAAAGCTCGTCAATGCTGAAGGTAATGAAGTGCCTGTTCGCGGTATGGCTTGGCATGGTTGGATTGACGCTGAATATGAAGCACATGTTGGACGGGCACCACTGTTTACGGAAGACTCACAGGGAAACCGGCATGTTGTTGGGGGACCTGGCGCTCATGGCTCTATGCTGGGACATGCCACTGATGGAATCTGCCCGGTTAATGACAGCTGCGCCACCAATATTCACGGTCTCTTCGCTGCCGGGGATAGTTTAGGCACATCATTTGTTGGCGCCTCTTATTCTGGTTTTGGCTTTGCTACGATGCATGCAGCTGTTACCGGTGCTAGAGCGGGGTTAGGAGCTGCTGAATATGCCTCGCAAGCAGCAAAGCTAGAGGTCGATGGTGAGCTACTAACCAGATTAAAGAAGAGATTACTTGCACCCTTGGAGCGTAGAGGTGGTTTTAGCCCTCGTTGGGTGACACAGATACTTCAAAATACCCTGTTACCGTACTTCGTACTCTATATTAAGAAAGAAGACCGCATGAAAACAGCACTGAGCACAGTCGAGTTTCTGCGTGACCATATCGTTCCCAAGATGTATGCCCGAGATGACCACGAATTACGTCTGGCTCATGAAACTAACAATATGGTTATCAATGCTGAAATGAAGCTAAGGGCTTCGCTCTTCCGAACGGAAAGCCGGGGTAATCACTACCGTGAGGACTACCCCAGAAGGGACGATACTTCCTGGCTGGCATGGGTAATACTTAAAGAAGAAAACGGAGAAATGAGGGCATTTAAGGAGGTTATACCCGAAGAATGGCGTCCTGATATGTCAAGAACCTATGAAGAGAGATACCCTATGAGATTCCCTGAGGAATAATAGCTAACATACAATGAAGATTATTTCAACCCATAAAAGGAGATGCTAACGATGGCGATTGATACTATTGACGACGTCTTATGTAATGGTTGCGGTATTTGTGTCAGGAATTGCCCCATGGACGTAATAAGAATGGATAAAAAAAATGGGAAAGCCTATATTAAGTATCCGGAAGATTGCATGATTTGTGGTGTTTGCCTTGAGTGTCCGCAAAAAGCGATACACCTTTTACCGGGCTATAAACTACCCACATTACTTGGCTGGGGGTAGGCCGTTAGTATTGAAAGTTAGGTGTGGCCGGAGATATTGATTGAGTTGTGGTGAAGGAATATAATCAGGTGCGTCCCCATAGTGCTCTTAGATACCAGCCGCCGCCACCTGAAACTATCTTAACTATGGCAACGACGTAAGAAGTGGTACAACTACTGGTGGCAGGTCAATTTGGTTAAAAAAGGAACGCTAACTTTGTTGGGGAGGATAAGATGTTCAGACTGGATGGAAAAATCGCTGTGGTCATTGGGGGCGCGGGTGGCATCGGGCAGGCTTGTGCCACGGGTTTGGCTAAACAAGGCGCCAAGTTAATTATTGCCAGTCGAGACTTGCCCAAACTACAAGAGGTAGCCCAGAAGATTAAAACAGAAGCTAAAGTGGAAGCCGCGGCTTTTCAGGTTGATTGCACTGATGAACAGAGTCTAGGTCAGCTGGTGGGGCAGATTTTAGCTAAATATGAAACAGTTGATATACTGGTAAATGCACAGGGAAGAAATGTGAAGAGAGCTGCGGTTGACTTTCCCGTAGAAGACTGGGATTCATTGTTTAATACCAATGTTAAAGGTGTTATGCTAAGCTGCCGTGCCTTCGGAAAGATTATGATTGAGAATAAAAAGGGTAAGATCATAAATATGTCATCAATCAGAGGGATACGAGCAACGGACGGAGGCAATGAGGGCTATGCGGCTACAAAAGGCGCCGTGGACATGATTACCAGAACGCTGGCTATTGAATGGGCATCCTACGGCGTTAATGTTAATGCTGTAGCACCATCTTTGGTAATGACGGAAACGGTAAAGCAGGCGGTAAAACCCGAGCGTATTCAACAGTTATTAACCATGCAACCGATGGGACGCTTTGGTGAGCCTGACGATTTAGTAGGCGCTTGCGTCTTTCTTGCTTCACCCGAATCAGATTTTATCACAGGCCAAATCCTGTACGTTGACGGTGGGCTCACCGCTATGGCTTGATCTCCTTTAATATCCTTCCTTATAACTCTCTCCTGAATGCCGGGATACCGGTAATATCACTACCGATAATCAGCGTGTGGATATCGTCCGTTCCCTGATAGGTATAAACAGACTCAATATTGGACATATGTCTGATTGGAGAGTAATCCAGAGAAATACCGTCCGCCCCGAGAAGTTCACGTGCTGTCCTGGCGCACGTGCGCGCGATAGAAATATTATTTTTCTTAGCCATGGAAATCTGACCATAACTAGCTTTTTTCTCATCCATAAGCCTTCCCAGCCGATAAGCCAGTAGCTGTCCCTTGGTAATCTCTATTAGCATATTTACCAGTTTTTCCTGCACCAATTGGTATGACGCGACTGGTACACCAAATTGCTCCCTTTCCTTGGCATAATTCAAAGCCACCTCGTAACAGTCCATCGCCATACCGATCGCACCCCATGATATCGCATAACGGGCCTGATCCAGACAACTGAGAACCGGCCTCAAGCCTATGGCGTTGGGCAGCATATTCTCAAACGATACCTTGCAATCTGAGAAAGCCAGTTCGCCAACGTCGCCAGCCCGCATCGAGCCCTTCTGTTTCTGCAGAGTCTGGCTAAAACCTTTAGTGCCCTGCTCTACCAGGAAACCCCTTAAACCTTCATCTGTCTGTGCCCAGACAATAGCAAAATCAGCAAATGCAGCATCACTTATCCACTGTTTGGTGCCATTAATAACCCAGCCGTCAGCATTCTTTTTGGCTGTGGTTTCAATTGAGGCAACATCTGAGCCACGGTTGGGCTCGGTTAGCCCGAAACAGCCTATCCTTTCCCCTTTGGCGACCAGCGGCAGCCATTTCTGTTTCTGTTCCTCGGAGCCAAATTGCCATAAGGGATACGCTATCAAGCCAGTTTGAACCCTGATAAATCCTCCCACCGCGCTATCGACCCTTTCTCCTTCTCGAGATATAATTCCATATGATGTGTAGTTTGTTCCGGCTCCCCCGTATTCTTCAGGAATGTAGGGGCCAATCATGCCCAGTTCTCCCATCTTGGGAGCAAGTTTTTGCATGTTTAGTGGTTCTTCCTGGTGAAAAGCTGTAGCCACCAGAGGCTCAACCTCTTTCTCCAGAAACTCGCGGACCGTATTCCTGGTCATTTTCTCTTCTTCGGAAAATAGCTCTTCTATGTTATAATAGTCTATACCTCTGAATTTCACGTAAAATCTCCTTCTTCGAGCATCTGGCGGTACCTTACTTATGCTTCGTAAATCTTACCAGGCTGTGTTAATTGGTTCACCTTTGATCACAGTATTTCCGGTATGATAGCTGCTGGGGCCCGCTTATCTCAGCCATTATTTACCTTTCTTCCTTGTGGTTATCCGGGAATTGCATTGGGGTTACCTTCCTCATCTCAAGCAGCGGCTCCCCGTTTTCCAATCGTTGATAGGTAAGCATATCATCCAGTGCGGGGTTTGGCTCCGGGCAGTCTATCCTTACGTGACCCGATGATGAGCCACCTAAGCCCCGTGTCTCATTCCTTTCCAAACAGGCTTGCAGGTGCAGTTCCGCCAGGTCCATTATGCTGCGGACTTCCAGTGCTCTCATCAGCTCATGTGGGTTGCTGGCCTTCAGCCTGGGCAGGAATTCTCTCCTCAGTGAA
>Ga0180432_10004205_pt1 | contig 19911 bp, 12 predicted proteins | sample SS_ome_10_FD_132414 | JGI IMG/M metagenome (GOLD analysis project Ga0180432, IMG submission 132414) | Hypersaline lake sediment archaeal communities from the Salton Sea, California, USA - SS_1_MS_2 metaG | ecosystem: Environmental > Aquatic > Non-marine Saline and Alkaline > Hypersaline >...
ATTGATGATTGATGATTGATGATTGATGATTGATGATTGATGATTGATGATTGATGATTGATGATTGATGATTGATGATTGATGATTGATGATTGATGATTGATGAATGATGAATGATGAGCTATCTGAGTTGTTGATGGAGCTGTCTGGCCGCCTTGTTCCCTTTGGGCAGGAGCATTTGATTGCGTTTTGGGACGATTTGGATACTGCCAAACGGAATTCGTTGGCAGACGAGATCCGGACGATTGATTTCGCATTGGTCGACCGTTTGTACCGGGGTCGGCATGAGCAGGCCGACATTCGCCTGCTGGCCGATCGGGCCGGTCCGCCGCCGGCGTTCCGGCTGGGGGCGCGGCAAAACCGTTTTGCGGCCGAAGAGGCCCGGAAGCGAGGCGTCGAAGCACTGACTGCCGGCCGCGTGGGAGTGATTATGGTGGCGGGAGGGCAAGGCACTCGGCTGGGATTCGATCATCCAAAAGGCTTGTTCCCCATCGGCCCGGTTTCGGGAAACTCGCTGCTCGAGATCCATATCGAAAAGATCGTTGCTCAATCACGACGCCACGAGGTGCGGATCCCGCTGTACTTGATGACCAGTCCGGGCACGCACGACGAGACACTAGAGTTCCTCCGGGAACACGATCGGTTCGGGTTGCCGCCGGAGGATCTGCGGGTTTTCTGCCAGGGGACGATGCCGGCGGTCGACGCGGCCACGGGCAAAATCCTGTTGGCCGAACGGGGCCGGATTGCCTTGAGCCCCGACGGCCACGGCGGCATGCTGGCGGCCTTGGCCAGAAGCGGCGCGCTGGGCGACATCCGCAGCCGGAACATCGAGCACCTGTTCTACCTGCAAGTCGACAATCCCCTGGTCGACACCTGTGCTCCGGAATTTATTGGCTACCACTTGCTTGACGATTCGGAGTTCTCCACCCAGGTAATCGCCAAACGCGATCCATTGGAGAAAGTGGGTAACGTGGTCGAGATCGATGGGAAGCTGCGGGTGATCGAGTACAGCGATCTGCCTGACGAAATTGCCCGACGTCGCAAAGCAGACGGCTCGCTGGAGATATGGGCGGGCAGCATCGCGGTGCATGTGATGGAGACGAAGCTGCTGGAGCGGATGGTCGATCGGGCGGAGGCCCTCCCGTTTCACGTTGCCGAGAAGAAGATGGTGCACGTCGATTCGGCAGGCAAGAGAGTCACGCCCGCCGAACCAAACGCGATCAAGTTTGAGCGATTCATATTTGATCTTATGCCGTGGGCAGACCGGGCGATCGTGGTCGAGGTGGATCCGGCGCAGCACTTCGCCCCGTTGAAGAATGCTTCGAGCAAAAAGCAGGACACTCCGGAGACGGTCAAGGCCCAGATGGTAGCCGAGCATACCGATTGGCTTTGTCAGGCCGGGGCCGAGGTGGCCGAAGGCGTGGCTGTGGAAATCAGTCCGCTGTTTGCCCTGGATGCCGGGGAGTTGGCCGGGAAAATCCCGCCGGGGACCCGGGTGATCGAGCCGACGTATTTTTGTCAGGAATGGTGAGGTTCCCATGTTATACGCTGTGATTATGGCCGGAGGATCCGGGACGCGTTTTTGGCCGGAGAGTCGGGCCGGACGACCCAAGCAGTTCCTTCGCATGTCGGGACCGCGGACGATGATCCAGGCCACGTTCGATCGCTTGGGCGACCTGGTTCCTGCGGACCGGGTATTGGTTGCCACGACGACCCGGCTGGCCGAGCAGATTGCCGACCAGCTTCCCAAGGTGTCGCCGCAGGCGATTCTCGTGGAACCCTGCAAGCGTGACACCGCACCGTGCATCGGCCTGGCGGCAATGCAAATCAGCCGCAGCGATCCCGATGCCACGATGGCCGTGATGCCGTCCGACCACGTGATCGCGCCCGAAGGGGTTTTCCAAAATGCCATCAGGTTTGGAGCGAAGCTAGTCGAGGCAGCCCCTCGCCGGCTGGTTACCTTTGGTATCCGGCCGACGTATCCGGCGGAGGGTTTCGGCTACATCGAGCGGGCGGAGCCGTTGGAATCGGACGTTGGCGGGCCGTCGGATGATCTGCCGGCCGCCTATCGCGTGAAAAGGTTCCGCGAGAAACCCACCGCTGATGTCGCCCGACAATACGTCTCGGCCGGCCAGTTCTACTGGAATTCGGGCATCTTCCTGTGGAAAGCCCGGACAATCCTTGATGCGCTCGCCGAGCAGCAGCCGGAAATGGTGGTGCATCTCGAGCGGATAGCGGATGCGGCCGGAACGCCGGGGTTCGATGAGGTGCTCACCCGTGAGTTCACCGCCATTGAGCCGATTTCGATCGACTATGCCGTGATGGAGCACGCCCGGGAAGTTGTGGTAATCGAGGCCCCATTTGATTGGGACGACGTGGGCAGTTGGCGGGCCCTGGAGCGGATCAGACAGGTCGACGCCGACGGCAACGTGGTCGACGCCGCCAGGCATCTTGGTCTGAACACGAGCGGGTCGATTGTCCGGAGCACGAACCGCGATCAACTGGTGGTGACGGTCGGGGTGAAGGATCTGATCGTGATTGTCACGCCCGACGCCACGCTGGTCGCCGAGAAGAACGATGAAGAATCGATTCGAGGGGTGACCAGGCTGCTGGAGGATCGCGCCTGGGATGAGTATCTGTAGGGGCGTGCCACCCGAATTTCCCGACACCCTCAAACAACTTCGGCAGAGACAACAAAGTGTGTCGAGGCGCCAGCCGCGTATTTTTGCCGGTTTCTTCTACTTGCGGGGGCCCTTTTCTTTGAGCTTGTTGAAGTCGGCCGGCGCGTTGCCCTCTTCTTCGGGTTCTTTATTGTCTGGCTGCTTGGCGTCGCCTGTCTCGCCTTTCTCTTTGTCGCCTTCTTTGTCTTCCTTTTCCTTCTTCTTAACGATGGTCTTGCGATCGAGGTGGATTTTCCTATAGACCTCGTCGGAGATTATGTAATACCAGTCGGCGAAGCGGTCGTTGAGTTCCTTGACGTGTTTCTTGCCTTTTTCGATCTTCTCGTCGTATTCCTCTTGTTTGCGCTTGTTTTCCTTCTTAATTCGTTCGCGTTCTGTCTCGACATCGTCTTTCTTTTCGTCGTCGGTGGTTTCTTGTTTTGCCTCGGCGTCGTCTTTTTTCGCGTCGTCCGTGGTTTCCGGTTTTGCGTCGGTCGTTTTGCCGTCGTCGGACTTTTCCTCTGCGGGCTTATTGTTCTTGGTCTTTTCGGCCTCGGGCTGTGGTTTTTCGGTCTTTTCATTTTTGGGTTTTTCGGGAGTCGCTTGATCGGGGTCGGCCTGTTTTTTCTCTTCCGGGAGAGGTTCCAATTCGGGCTTGGCTATGGCGGTCGGGTCGAACTCGGCCATCACGAAGATGTAGCGATTCAGCCCGGAGGTGTCAGAGTCTTGATCTTTGTCTTCTTCTTCGTCTTGGTCCTTTTCCTTTTTCTGATCTTCTTCTTTTGTTTTGTCTTGTTCCTCGTCGCTTGAGCTTGAGGCGCCGGCGATTTCTCCGAAGCGGAGAATGTAGTTCACACCGTCTTTCATCAGGCAGCGGATTTCCCCTTCGTTGGAGAAGAGCTCGATCTGTTCTCCCAGCCTGGCCATATAGAAGCCGCGCTGGTGCAGCGACGTAACGGCTTCGGCATCCTTGCCGAACGAGTCGGCGGCCTTGAGGTTGGCGCTAAGACCGGCCGGTTTTCGGGCGACGTCGACGATCTTCAGGTCGTCGAGCGAGTTTTTCATGTCGTCGAGCTTGGTGGCATTGAGTTCCTCGTCTTCACCCAGTTTGACATCGATCCACTTGGCGCCCTGGGCGTCTTGCTTGAAGACCTTGTCGGCGACCATCTTCCACTTCGGGTCGCCGGTGTCGTCGTACTCGAGAGTCATGTCGGCGCGTTGAGCCAGCGTCCCGTTGAGCTCATCGACTGAGTAGTCGCGCACACGGATCCTCTTGATGTCCCAGGTATTAAGTTTCAGCAAGTCTTCTTCAATCCAATCTTCGAACTTGGTGGAGAGCTTGTCGGTTTTCATGGCCACGGAGTAGACGGGTGCTTGGCCCGTACGACGCACGTAGTGCAGTTCGGGCCGGTCTTCCACTTGTTTGCCGATGATCAGGGACATGAGCGTTTTCTTGTTCTTGTCTTTCATCGTGACCCGTGTACCCACGCCGGTGGCACCGCCCTTGAGGGTTTTGGGATCGGGATCTATGACGCCGTAGAGTTGGTGATCGCCGGGCGACTCGCTGGCCGTGCGCAGGACGGTCAAGCCCATCATGTTAGCGGCCACGTCGGCCACCTGGTCTTTAGCATCGGCGGGATAGTTCTCATGGGAAGGAATCGACCACAGCCCGCCGACCTGGGCCACCTCGAACGGCCGCACGGTGGCTGTATCTTCGTCGTACTTGACGATCTCCAAACTCGCAGCCACCAGTGGATTGGTGAAATCAGGGAACAATTGGTCTCCCGGCTTGATACCGGGTGCCTCTGTGACGAGTGTAGGCCGGCTTTCCCACGCGACCAATCCCACAATTACCACGGCCACGACCACGAAAATAGTGGTTTTGGTTATCTCGTTCATCTTTGCCTTCCTCTTTGCAATTGGCTAAGCGGGGTCACGAAAAAGGGGTAGGCACCTTTTTTGCGCAGCACCCTTCGGGCCTTTCAGGCAAAAGATACCTGACCCCTTTTTCGCGCCAAATGGTTCATTTCCAGGGGTTTCATGGAGATTCACGATCGCAGTCGGGTCCGGGCGACGCCTTTTCGCTCGCCGGCACGCCGGACAAAAAAGACCACGCACGCCACCAACAGCGGCGGGATGGGCGGCAACGCTACCGCCCAGAACTTGTACCAGTCTTGGGTGGCCCGAATCTCCAGGGCCAGCTTGGTTTCGATCTTGTTGATTTCCCGGTCCCGCTCCCGCGTGAGTTGCTCGACCTTGGTGTCCAGTTTCCGCTGCTCCACCTGCTGCGCGGTGGCCACCTCGATCAGCATCTGCTGCGGATCAACGTTCTTCCGCTTCTTGAGATTCTCGATCTTCTTGTTCAGGGTGTCCTGCGCTTGTTGCTTGGCATCATCGAAATCTTTCATCAGGCGGTCGCGGGTTTCGGTAGTCTCTTTGCGGGCACTTTCGGTTTGTTCTTCGATGCGGGTCAACGTACGGTGCTTGGGCCGACGCTTACGGATCGTCAGGAAGCGCTGGTCGTCGGCCAGGGTGTCGAGCACGTTGAGCACGAAAGTAACGTTGTCGAAGTTGAAATGGATGCCTGCCTCCGGGATCTCGCCCTGCTCGCGCAGACGGAAGAAATCGCGGGAGAGCATGTCGATATCGGCAACCAGGATCACGTCGATATCGGTTACCTCAGGCTCTTGCTTTTCCTCGGGCTCGTCTGTTTGCTCCTGGTTGTCGTCTTTCGCCTCCCTCTCTTTGTCATCCTTCTTTTCGACCGGGGCGGGCTCGTGGGACTCGGCGTCGTCCAGCTTGTCGGCTTTGGGCGGCTCGTCGCCGGGGGTGTCTTGGGCCGCCGGCTCGGCTTCGTCGGCCATCGGTTGGTTGGGCTTGAGCTTGCCTTGGATTCGGGCGGCCAACACGTAACTGGTGTTGGTGGGATAGCGTCGTGGGTTGGGGTTCAAGCCGCGCGGCCCGAAGGGCGACATCTCCATCAATTCGCTGAAGCGGACCGTGCCGGTCGTGTCGCCGGTGTGTACCAACGCGGTGAATTGCAGTTCCGAGGCGTTAAGCCCTGTGACTGAGCCGGGGAACGGGAAGAGCATGTGTTGTAGTTGGGAAGTCGTCTCGTCGGCCCCGCTGAAAGGCTCCGCGGCCCCGGTTCCTCGGTCCACGAAGACGAACTCTCTGGGGAAATGACCGGCTTTCGGATAAGGGTTGTAGTCCTGCCAGATGACCTGGTCGGCAACCATATCGACGCCCAACAGCCGCCACAACTGAGCGATTTCGCCCTTGGGCGGTGGCGGCTGGCGGCCACGCATCATCATGGGGTTCATTCCGCCCGGCGGTTGCCGCGGTGCGCTGGTTCCCGGCACCCCGGGAGCGAAGACGGGGAAGGGGTCCTCGAAAACAGCCGTCGGCTGCCCGCGGCGAATCGCCGCGATTAAATGGTCCATCTGTTCCGGCCCCAACGACGACGGTTGCACCGCCAGAAGCACGTCGTACTTTTCTGTGATAGGGCTACTGGCATCAACTTGTACTACCTCGTACTGCTTTTCCAACTCGTCGATGATCGGCCAGTTCGACCCGGGCGACATGGTTTGCATGTTGAACCGCCCGTAAAGTTGGGCATCGGTCTGCAGCACGCCGACAGTCTTTCGCTTCTGCTGGCTGACGGTCGAGATGGAGCGGACCAGTTCGTATTCCACGGGAATCCCACGGTCGATAAACGGCAGCGATACCCTCTCCAGCCCGCAAGTAAACGCCACGCCCATGAAAATGTGGTCCAGGCTCAAGGCCCCGCGCTGGAGCGTGGTAACCTGCCGCGGAGTGATACCGAACTCCTGTTCGGCCCGGGCAGCTTCGGCACTGAACCGCTCGGTGTTGTGTATTTGCACCTTGACCTTTTCACCACCCAGGGCTTGCATCTCGCGCAACATGGCCAAGAGGTTGAGCCGGGTCTGGACGTAAGATTCGGGCACGGTGGGGCTGACAAAGGCTTCTACCCGGATCGGCCGCGTCAATTCGAGGTTGTCGAGCAGCTTTCTGGTATCCTTTGCCAGCGAGCTGAGTTTTTCCGTGGTCGCGTCGTATCGCACATCGTGTTGCTGGAAGAAAATGGTTGCCCCGACCGTTATCACAGCCAGGGCGACAACCCGTACCAGGTAGTGCAAGGCCATCGCCAGGCCGCTGCGGCCGCGGATCCAGTGCCGGCGTCCGATCAGGATCATGCTCAAATAGAGCATTACCAGCACGATCGTGGCGAAGTAGGCCACACCAGCCAGGCTGATCACCCCGTGGCCGAAATCGCGGAACTGGTAGCCAATGCTCCACTGCTTAACGCGTAAGGCCAGTTGGGGATTGAAAATGGAGTCGGCCGTCATAGCAAACACCAGAGGCGCGTTGAAAATCGCACCGAGGATGTAGCTTACCGTGAGATTGCCGGTGAGAAACGACGCGACCATTCCCACGGCCAGCATTGCCAGCCCGACGAACCAGTAGCCCACGTAAGTTCCCAGGAAGAGTCCCACGTCGGGGCTGCCCAGCCAGCGGAGCACCGCGAAGTTGCAGATCAGCGAAAACAACAGCGACACCGTGTAGATCGTGACGGTAGCCAGATACTTGCCCAGCACGATGTCGAAATCACCGGCCGGGATAGTCAGCAGGAGTTCGTCGGTTCCTTCACGGCGTTCTTCCGCCCAAACACTCATGGTGATGGCCGGAATGAAGATCAACATGATGAAGGGAAACACCTTGTTGAGTTGGTCCAGATTGGCCAGGTTGGCGTTGAAGAACTCGTTGGGCCAGAAGGCCGAGAACGCGCTCAACAACACAAATACGCAAATGAAAGCGTAACCCGTCGGATTCGCAAAGTAGCTTACGAAGTTCCGCCTGAAAACCGCACCAAGAACGTTCGTGTTCATGGATCTCACCGAATTTGCGTCTGTGGTTTGGAATTAGAATCGCCGAGTTTTTTTGTATCTCGGGCGGACGATCTCTCTGGTATGATTGTCGACTGCTACGCGGCAACGGTTGTCAGCTTGCGGAAGTGTTCATCCAACGGTTTTCCGTCGCTGGTCAACTCGCTGATCATCACGTCGTGCACCAGCTTGCCCTCGTTGATGAACAGCGCCCGGGCGGCCATCGCCTCCACTTCCTGTAGGATGTGGGTCGAGAGCAGGATGGTCTTGTCCTGGCCGAGTCGGCGGATAGTTTCGCGGACCTCGTGGATCTGGTTGGGATCCAGGCCCGCCGTCGGTTCGTCGAGGATCAACACATCCGGTTCGTGCAACAGCACCTGCGCCATTCCCACCCGCTGGCAGTATCCGCGGGAAAGCTTACCGATCGGTTTGCCGATCACGCTGCCCAGGGCGCATAACTCAACCACCGCATCGATTCGTTCTCGCTGCTTGGTGGGAGACAACCCTCGGGCAGAGGCAAAGAAGCGGAGCAGCGATCGCGGTGTCATGTCGGGATAAAGCGGTCCATTCTCCGGAAGATAGCCCAACCGGGCGGAACCGGCCAGCCGATCACTCGACATGTCGTGCCCGGCAATCCTGGCTGTCCCAGCCGAAGGGGCCAGGTAGCCGGTGAGAAGCTTCATCGTGGTGCTCTTGCCGGCCCCGTTGGGTCCCAGAAATGCTACCACCTCACCCCGATTGATCTTGAACGACACGTCTCTGATCGCCGCAAAATCGCCATAATACTTCGCAAGACCTTCGGCTTCGATCATGGCAGGACCTTGCTGTTTCGTCATCGGGAATTACTCCAGCGGTACAACATGTGAAGAAACTGTGGGTCGGGACACCCCGGCCCAAGAATGCTCAAAATCGTGAATTATATCAAACATTTGACACGTGACCAGGGGGGAGTCCGACCAGCTTAAGCCAATCAGGGTCATATTGACATACGCATGTTAGACCGTGATCGTTCGGCCGGAACAGGGTACCGAATATGAGCGACAGTCAGGCCGTCAACCGGGCAAAAAGGCCTTCGGCTAAACACCATCACACAGTTCGCGGAACATCATGTTTGCTCGAAGTGCGAGCACAACGAATAGGCATCCACCGACCCCGCCTAAGGACATTGCCGCGACGCTTTACGTTTGTAATGCACCCCTGACCGCCATGCGGCAGTGCTTCAGTGTAACCCGTTGCGCCATGGCACTTTACGTTTCAGCAACGCGGAGCGTTGCGACATGGCGTCACCACATAAAGCCTGAACGAGCGGTTCCTGAACAAATTCAGCCAGTGGTTGCCTCAGAGAAAAGCTAACTCTTTTTTCTACACCGACTTGCTTTCGTTGAATCCGTTGGCAGTGTGTTTCTTGCCAGCCGACGTAGGCCAGCCTAATCCGGATTATACCTGTGCGGAATCGTTTAGATGCAATCATTGGCAGGACATTCCTGCCGTTTTCGGGTAATAGGAAATTTCTACTGTCCGAAAGAATTTTGGTGGGATGAATAAAATCGAAGGGCTTTACCGATCAAATGGCTTGGCGGGTTCTCGCCTGCTGATTCAGGCATCTGCTTACCGGCCGACTTCTGCGAAGAGTCGATTACGGAGCTTTGTCAGTTCGGCCCTTCGGCGTTGCACTGACCCACGAAGATTGACCGGATCGAGCCATTGGGGTTCGGTCAACAGACGGGCCGGCTGGGCCAGATTGTGGGAGCGGGCGACCTGCCTGAGCAGTCGTCGGGTATTGCCGTCCAGGCCGTGAACTCGGCATAAGGCGGCGAACAGGCCGGGATGGCTGTTGTGACGCCGGCGATAGACAAATTGGTTGCCAAAAAAGACGGCCAAAGCAACAGCGGTGATCAGGCCAATGGCGATGAGCAGCCAGACAAGCATCTGGCCGGTGGCCGCTTTATGACGAAGTGCGCTGGCTCGGTCGCCCAATAGAATCATCCCGGTGTGCGACACCGCCAACGGAAGGAAACCGGTCATCGGACTGCCTCCAGTTGTCCCTCTTCTTCGTCCTCGACTTCACGGAGGAGCGATTGACTGATTTGCTGCAAGCTTTCCTCGGCTGCTTCCTGGACCACGACGCTAGGGTCGAGCATTGCATCGCGGAGGGCTTTCCTGGTGGGCATGGTTTTGCAGTCGGCCAGCGCTTTGGCGGCCGCGGCGCGCACCATGTGGTCGGCGTCGGAGAGCAAGGGGATCACGGATTGTTCCGCGTCGCGAACCAGGCCCATAACGCCGGCAACCTGCAGCGCGCGGCGGCGGCGAACGTGCGAGGGGCTTTCCATTTCGCGGGTCAACTTGTCGACCGTGTGAGGGTGGATTTCTCGGACCACGTGGGCGGCCATGCGTTGCAGATCGTTGGGCAGGGCGTCGAAATTGGCCATGAGCCGTGAAAAGTTGAATTCCGGCAGGGCTTCCCGCAGGGCTTCCAGCACAGCCTGCGGAGGGTTGTCAACCATGTGGGTCAGCAGCGATAGGGTTCCGGGGATCTTGCGGGAGCGGAGTTGTCTGATAGCTTGCGCGCAAACCTGGGGATCCTTGTCGTGGAGTGCTTTGAGGATCAGGGTGTCGGCTTCCGGCTGATCGAATTTCTGGAGGGCCTCGACGGCTGCCCGGCGCCCGCCCGGCTTGCCCTCCAAAAGCAAATACCTTAGCATGGCGAAGACGTCTTGGCGATCTATAGACGAGGCGATGAGCAATTGGACCGTAGCCTCTTGCGAGTCGTCGTCGAGTTGTTCGAGGAGTTGGTGTCGGGGTTTGGCCCACGCAACGGAACGGAGGCGAGCCAGGCTCTTGATGACCGTTCTGGAAGGCTTGGGGCCGATCTTGCGAAGCACGTGCTCGACGAACTTGAAATCCTGGCGGCTGGAGAGCAGTTCCGCGATCACTCGCGGCATTTGCGGATCGTCGAGGAAACTCAGCAGCAACCGCACTACCCCGCCTTGCGAGCTGGTCGAGAGCAGATCGACAATCACCTGGTGACCGCTTTCGTCGGGACGGCGGAGAAGTTGTCGGAGAGTGGGGTTCTGTTGCTTGGCGACCAACAGGAACGCTTCGACTGCTGCGGCCTGTCGGTGTCGGTAGAATTTGCGGGCGGCGGTTTCGAGCTCCGTGGTAATGCGGCCCCTGAGCAGATCGAGAGCTTTCCGCTTGGGTTGGTCGTCGGAGCCGCTCAACTCGGCGTAGAATCGCTTGGTCAACTCCAGGATGGTCTTGCCGGCCAGCACGGTATCGGGATTGTCGGGGAGTGTGAGCAGCCCGACGAGCGCCGGTAATGCTTTGTACAGGCGGAACGCCAGAATGGTGTTGCAGGCCGTGGCGCGGATTTCCCTGTCGGGATGTTGTAGGGCCTTGCGGATTACGTGAATCAGCCGTTCGGGGCGTTCGCTGACGACCGCGCGACAGTCGTCATCGAGCGAGGGAAGGCGTCGGAAAACTTCGCGATGTGCTTGCGGGTTGAGACGATTGATTGCTGCCCGCAATGCTGCCTTGCGAGTGGGCAGATAGGGACAGTCCAGTCCGGCGATAATTATATCGACCGCAGCCTCATTCTTCGTTTTGGTCAGGAACTCGAAGGTTGCATTGACGCCAACTGTCATGCTATATCCACCCGTCTCTGCCCCGAGGCCGGTCGATGGTCTGATCGCAATAGGTTCCGGCAAAGGTCTTTCGGCGGTCCGGGTGAACCCGGCCGTGTTCAGATAAACCATAGGTCAAGGTTCTTGGAGAGACCGGTTTGGGGTGCGAGATTTCCGGAAATGAGGGTTCTTCCGGTAAACCGTAAGAGGTGTTTATGCGTTTTACGCCGGAGACCCAGGTTGATCGCCGGTCCACGACGCAAAGGGCAGCCCGATGGCCATGGTTTTCTTGGAAGGCGTGCGAGTGGTGGTGGGCCGGCTATGCTTCCCGTTGGAACGTCGTGTGCCGGTTCCAGGTCTCGTCGTTAGTTTGGGGGAAGTCGGTCCGCACGTGGCATCCCCGGGTTTCCTCACGGATCAAGGCGGCCCGGATCATCAACTGGGCAACGCAAAGCATGTTTTGCAGCTCCCATCCGGTGGGGTCGGAAAACTGCCGGGGCAAGACATAGCGGCACCAGCGGTTGATGTTCTCTTCGGCCTCGTGGAGGCCTTCTGCCGTGCGTCGGACCCCGACATTGCGCCACATGAGGCTCTTGAGCGAGTTGCGGATGTCGGCCAAATCGAGCGGCTCGCTACTCGGTTCGACACAGGGGTTTTCAAGCATCAGCGCGCAGAAGCTGTCGTCTATATTGGCGGCCTGGGTCGATGCGCCTTTGCAGGCGTGGGCCCCGTAGACCAAAGCTTCGAGCAGGCTGTTCGAGGCGAGCCGGTTGGCTCCGTGCAGCCCGGTGGCAGTCACTTCCCCCACCGCCCAGAGACCTGGCAAGTTGGTCTGTCCCTCGGCGTCGACGCTTACCCCACCCATCATGTAGTGAGCGCCGGGCCGGACGGGGATCCGGTCGCGGGTGATATCGAGGTCGAACTCCGCGCAGATGGCGGTGATACCCGGAAAACGTGTGCGGACCGCCTCGGGATCAAGGTGGGTCATATCAAGGTATACGTTTGTGTACTGGGTTTTCTCCATTTGGCTGACGATTGCCCAGCTTACGACGTCGCGAGGTGCCAGTTCGCCCCGGTCGTCGTAGTCGAACATGAAGCGGTAGCCGGTACGATCGACCAGGTAAGCGCCCTCGCCGCGCATGGCTTCAGTAATCAGGTTACGGTTGCTTCCGGCGATGTAGAGCACCGTGGGGTGGAACTGCATGAACTCCATGTCGCGGAGCGCGGCACCCGCCCGATAGGCGATCGCCATGCCGTCACCGGTGGCCACTTCGGGATTGGTGGTTTCTCGATAGATCTGGCCCGCCCCACCGGTGCAGAGGATCGTTTGCTTGGCCCAGACCAGGGTCTTGCCGTGTTGGCGGTTCCAGACCAACGCGCCTCGGCAGGTGCCGTTAAGGGTCAACAGGTCGATAGTGAACGTGTATTCCCAGATCTCGATCTGCGGTGCCCGGGCAGCCTGCTGAATCACCGTCCGCATGATCTCCTTGCCGGTGGCGTCACCCAGCGCGTGGGCGACACGTTCTCGCCTGTGTCCGCCTTCGCGGCTCAGGGCCAGCCGGTCACCGACGCGGTCGAATCTGGTACCCCAGGCGATTAGCTCCTCGACCTGTTCCGGCCCTTCTCGGACAACCCGGTCGACCACCTCGCGGTCGCACAAAGTTCCGCCCGCTTGCAGCGTATCGGCAATGTGGTCCTCGAACCGGTCTTCAGGGGAGAGCACTCCTGCGATTCCACCCTGGGCGTACGTGCTGTTGGACTGCCACAGTCCATCCTTGGTGATCACCAGGACTGACAGCTCGCGATCGACCCCCATTGCCGTCCGAAGCCCCGCCAGTCCACCTCCAATAATCAAAACGTCGGCAAAAAAGTGCGGAACCCGCTTGGGATGAAATGGAACCAGGTAGCGCGGCAAAGCAGTAGACATGGTATTCGGCGGTGGTCAATAAGTTTGTGGTGGAAGAAGAGGCGACTACTCGTCTTCCTCTTCTTGATTCGTTCGAGGCGGGATGTCCTGCTCGTGGTACTGCAACTTCAGTTGGGCAGACGTAGCGCGGACCAGCGCCGATACGGCCACCGGGTGCTGGCACTGCCTCGGTAAAACCGTGAAGCTGCCTTCTCCGGGAAGCCGCGCGTCGGGCTTGATCCCCGCAAGGGTTTTGATTCGCGCCAGCGCCGGTGCCAGCAGGTTGGCCGGTGCCGAATCGCGATCCGTAAGCTCCCGGCTCACACGGTATCGTACCCTCAACCGGTCATCGCGAAGGTCCATCAAGACGGCCGACGCTCGCACGGCTACCGCCTCGAACAATAGGGTTTCAACAAACCTCACGATCGGGACACTATTTGGATCGATCGAGAAACGCTTTTGCATTTTTGCCACCTCCGGGCACACTCACAACACCACCCGGAACTTGCTGGGTTCGGAGCGACGACCTCGCAGCACGCCGAACAACTCCTCATTCTAACGCGGCCTGCGACGACAACCAAGCCGCCCGCCGTCGGGAAGTTGGAGTTTCGGCTGTTAGGGACGCAAGGTTCAGCGGCATCTGCTCGTACTCGGAGGTTGCCGGACGAACGCCCAACCCCGTCAAATGCCTTCGAGTGCCTTCCCTAACAGCCTAATAGTCTTACAACCGAACGACCTGAATCCGCGGCCAAACCATTTGCCTGCGCGCTATTCAGACGTGTACGGTCCGCAAGACCAACAGCAAAGGAATGTCATAGGCCGAGAATACGGTTGGCACGTGGCCCGCCGGGTTAGCAAAAAAACGTGCAATCCGACGGCCGGACTACCGTTTGCCTTCCGAAGCGACCCCGCGGAGATAGGCTCGGACCTGTTCTGCCCATTCAGGTGGGGGGTCTATGCGGCGGGATTCCTGCAACCGCTCAAGCCGGTCCGACGAAATACCTCCGCCCTTCAGTTCAGTTCCTCCGGGGCGAAGTCCCAGGCTGCGAATGGCTTCATCCAGTTTCTTCCTGGCTTCCTCGCCGCGGCGACCCTGCCGCCCGGCTGCCCGACGCATCTCTTCCCACCGTCGGGCGAACTTGGCCAGGTCTTCCCGGGTCCAACCGAGCCGGTCCAGCAGATCCCGGTCCGGCTCCTCCTTGGCCAACTGCTCCTTGAGATACTCCAAGGCGAGGTCGGTCTGCTGTCGGGCGAATTCCAGGTTAGGGTCGTCGCCGCCAGGCTCGTCCGATCCCTGAGGAGGAACGACGTTCTTACGCTTGTCGGGACCACCACCGGTAGTTGGGTTGCCCGGACCGTGGGCGTTGGGAGGCCGGGAACTCTTGCCTTGCTGCTGACCACCGCCGGGCTGATTCGGATCGCCCGGCTGTCCGTCTGACGGATCCTTTTCGGTCGACGGCTTCTGGGGTTTTGGTCCCGAGCTTTTGCTGCCGGGCTGCTGACGGTTTCCGGCCCCGGGGCCCTTTTTTTGGGCCGAGGCGCCGTCGGTGGGTCGATCAGCCTCGACCTGGCTGCCTCCCTTTGTGCCCGTTTGGCCCTCGCCTTCCTCCTTGGCTTTTGAGCCGCCCTGGTCGGAGGCCGTGCTGGTGCCGGCGGTTCCGGTGCCGGGCTGGTCGGCCTTCTGTCCGCCGCCTTTTCCGCCTCCCCCTTTGCGATCACCCTCCGTATCACTCTGCGAATCGGATTCTTTTGGTCCGTGGGCGGGTGAATCGGCCTCTTGTTCCCGGTCCGGCTGGTTTGCCTCGGCCGCGCCGGGCTTTTTCGGGCGCTGCTGATTGCCTTCCTGGGGAGAAGGCGTGCCGACCTTGTCGGCCGACGGCTTTCCGGCACCGCCCGGACCCTTATTCTCCTCCGGATCGCCACCCTTGGCCTGCGGCTCTTCCGGAGTCATTTCGGAGGGTGACTTTTGTCGGTCCAACGGGCTTGGGCCTTTGGCTTGGCCACCCTTGCCGGCACCTGGTTGCTCCTCAGCCTGGCCAGCTTGGTCATCCGACGGCCGGTTGTCGGGCGAGCGCTGCTCGGTGCCCGACTCCGCCCCGGACGATTCACTTCCGGCTGCCGGTTCTTCTTTTTGCTGGCCTGGCTGGGGCTGCCCTGGTTGCTGTTGACCGGCTTGCGGTTGGTCTGCTTGGGGTGGACCGGGTTGCGGTTCGCCCGGCTGTTGCTGTCCAGACGTCTCTTGGCCGGACTGGTTCTCGGAAGACGGCTTCTCGGACGGCGACTTCGCACCCGGCTGCTGCTGGCTCGGCTGCTGCTCAGCGGACGGCTGCTGACCGGTCTGGTCTTGGCCCGGGGGTTTCTCGCCCTGCTGTTGTGGTGCCGACGGTTGTTGGCCCGGTTGTTGTTTATCGGGCCGTTTTTCGTCGCGTGGCTGTTCCGATTGGTCTTGTTGGTGCTGTTGGCGATGCTCGAGGATTTCCTCCATGGCATCGCCGGGATTTGTTTTGCCGTCGATGGGCTTGCGGGACTGTTCGGACTGCTGTTCGGACGGTTGGTCCTGGCTCTGGGCGTTTTGGCCGGGCTGGGGTCGGCCGCTGCCTTCGTCGGTGGGCGATTGCTCGTCCGGCCGATCGGACCGCGGCTCGTCGGAAGACTGCTCCTGATCCGGCTTGGGCTTTTCCGGTTGCGTTTCTGGTTGCTCAGGCAGGCTTTCCGGCTGGTCTTGAGGCGGTTGGCGGTCTTGGTCGGGCTGCCGGTCTTCAGTAGGTTGGTCTTGTTGGGGCTGTTTGGCTTGTGGTGAGCGTTGGTTCTGGGATGATTCAGCCTGATCGGGCTGTTGCCGGTCCGGTTGGGCGGCGTCCGGCTCCACGATAGTGATCCAGCCCTTCCTGGTTTCCGCCAGGTTGGATACCGGTTCCTTGTTGTCTTGCGCTTCGGCCCGGTAGACGATCCGGTCACCCGACTTCAGCCCGAGTCGGGCAGGCTCGAACCGGTAGGTTGACTCGAAAGGGCCGACGTGCGGTGTTTCGGGCCGTGGCTTGTTCAGCAGCGGGCGGATCGAAAGGCTTCGCCCCGACCGCTCCGCTCGAAATGCCACGCGTCGCAGGGCGAAGTCGGGGTCCTCGGCCCGGATGTGGAACTGCACGGCCCTGTTTTCCGGAAGTTGGATATGTTGCTCCGGCGGATCGACCAGCCGGATCTCGGGCGGCAGGTCGGCGATCACGTCGATTCGGTGCCGGATCGGTCGGGGGTCTTCTCGCCCCGCACGATCGGTCAAGCGGAGTTGATACGTATCGTGCTCCGACCGGCTCGGGTCGTCGCGGTTGGTTCGCAGGGTGAACTGACCGACGGCCGTCCGATCGTCGCTGCGCATCCTCAGGCTGCGAAGGCCGTCGCAATCGAGGTCGATTTCGGCCCGATCGATGGGGACGTTGGCCCGGGCACGAATCGTGATCCGGGTGCCCTCGGTCGCCCTGATGTCGCCTTGTCGTTTGACGGTCCGGTGGCCGATGCCGGTGTAGGCCGGGTATTCGTATCTGACGCTTTCGACCAGAATGGCCGGGGCGATTTGTGCCTCGATCTGAAAACGCGGAGTGATGCAGTCGCCGGCGGCCAGATAGTATTGCAGATCTTGCTGCAGGCCGCGATTTCCCGGCGGCAGCACGCAGCGGTGTCGGTACCCGCCTTCTGGCACCGCCAGCGGGACGGCCTGGTCGACGCTTTGCCTGTCGGCCGTTGTGTAGTAAAGCATCACCGGCTCGTCCGGCTTCAGCCCGTCGACCTCGGCCGACACGGTGATCCGGTCCCCGTGAAATGCCACCGCGTTGCCGGGCGTGATCTCGTCGATCGTCACCCGCGTAGGGGCCAGAATGTCGGCCCAAGGCCAAAGGACGCGAGCAGCGGAGACGAACGGGTTCTTCGGCGAGACGGCCAGATAGAGGCAACAAACGGCCAACACCCCGGCCAGCAGGTAGCCAAGCCGGATAACGCGGGTGCGGTCCACGGCGGTCTCGACGGTCACCCGGGCCAGATCGGTGGCCGCCCGCTGCTCGATCGCTCGATATATTCCCCGTGCAACCTCCCGACGATGGTCGCGCAATAAGAGGAAATTGATCAGGCTGTTTTTCAGCGAAGGCCGACTCTGCTCGATGGTCTCGGCGGCGAATACCGGATTGATTCTGTTGACGATCGGCGGCAGCACGCAGCCGAAGAAATAGACTCCCGCGGCGGCCAACAGTCCGACCAACAGCAACAGGCGTCCCCAGAATCCCAAGCCGCCGGGGAACACCCAGTGGTCGATAACCGCCGCTGCGAGCAAATACACCAAGATGCCGACGCCAAGCACGATCAGGCCCGCCGCGATGTCCAGCCCTTTCACCTGCCGCCGGGTCCTTAACAGCCGGTCGTCGATCACCGCCACGCAGCGATCGGTTTCCGGCCGCGACGGTGCTTCCGGTCGATTCGGTATGGGGGTTGTCGTTCCACTTGACATGGGGTGCCTCCAGTGTAGTCTCTCTCTTTGATTATAGACGCTACCGGTCGCCTTGGGATTCCCTAAATCACTGCCGAAACGCCAAGTCCCTTTTTGGCGGAACATTGACTGCCAGCCGCCCATCCGTTACCCTGCAATCTTCTCGATCACCTCAATCAGGCAAACCCAACAGGCAATGAGGAAAACATGGCTCACGAAGTGACGCTGATCACAGGCGACGGGGTGGGACCGGAACTGGCCGATGCGGCCAGGCGATGCGTGGAGGCCACCGGCGTTCCGATCGAGTGGGACTTGCAGGAGGCGGGCCTCGACGTCATGGAGCGAACCGGTACGCCCCTGCCCGATGCCGCCATGGAAAGCATCCGGCGAACCCGGTGCGCGCTGAAGGCCCCAATAACTACCCCGGTCGGCACCGGCTTCCGCAGCATTAACGTGCATCTTCGCCAGGAGTTGGGCCTGTTTGCCTGCATCAGGCCGTGCAAGTATTACCCGGGCGTGCGAACCTTCTTCAGCGACCATGCGGTCGACCTGGTCATCGTCCGCGAGAATACCGAGGACCTCTACGCCGGTATCGAATTCGAGCAGGGCAAGCCGGAAACCCGGGAACTGATCGACTACATCAACAAGGTATCCACCGACCGGGGAATCCGATCGGGCCGCGATGAGACGGGCGTTTCAATCAAGCCGATCAGTATCTCCCGCACCGAGCAGATCGTCCGCTGCGCGTTCCAATATGCCCGCGACAACGATCGCAAAAAGGTTACCGCCGTGCACAAGGCCAACATCATGAAGTATTCCGACGGCCTGTTTCTGGCGGTTGCCCGAAAAGTGGCCCAGGATTACACCAACATCGAATTCGAGGACCGCATCGTCGACAACATGTGCATGCAACTGGTGCAGAAGCCCGAATTGTACGACGTGCTCGTGCTGCCTAATCTCTACGGCGACATTATCAGCGACCTGGCGGCCGGGCTGGTCGGTGGGTTGGGCGTGGCACCCGGGGCAAACATCGGTCCCGACGGGGCCGTCTTCGAGGCCACTCACGGAAGCGCGCCAAGATACAAAGGTCAGAACAAAGTCAACCCCACCGCCCTGATCCTCTCGGGCATGTTGATGCTTCGCCATCTGAAAGAGAAGGAGGCTGCCGACCGGCTTGAAAAAGCCGTGGCCGCGGTGGTCGCCGAAGGCGAAAGCGTTACCTACGACATGAAACCGTATCGCGACGATCCCACCGCCGTCGGCACAAGCGAAATGGCCGACGCCATCTGCAAGAAGCTCGGCGAATCGTGAAACACCCGCCGCAGCTGGCGACTTGCGCGGCGATTGGCGTCGCTGCTACGATCCGGTCGAGCGACGTCGTTTGAGGAAGAGCAAGCCGAGCAGGGCCGGCGCGAGCAATGCCCAGGAAGTCGGCTCCGGCACGTTGAACATAAGGTTGTCGAAATAGACCGGTGAACCGCTTGGCGTTTGGTTCAGCAGCAGGATGCGGAAGTCGTCGACGTAATCGATCGTGTTGCGGAAGCCCAGCGGATCGAGGGGGATGTACTGGCTGCCGTCGATCCAGAGATCGTAGGTTTGCGACTCGACGTCCACCCGGGCCGTCACGTGGGTCCACTGGCCGGCGGTCCAGTCGAAGCCCGTGTTTTCCAGGGGCCCGCCGCCGCTGCCGTTTCCGTCGCGGGCGAGGATGTCGCGGGTGTTGTCAAAGCAAATATTGAACCCGGTCCCTTGGTCGTTACCGGCATAGAGGTGCAAGTCGCCCTGAAGCGCACCCGGGATCATCACGTCGAAGTCGAGGCGGAACGACGTGTTCTGGTCCTCGTATTCACGTTCGATCATGATGTCGGTGTTCGACATCATTTCCAGGGCCATGTCGCCGGAGAGCTTCACGGCGCTTTGGACAATTGCCGTGCCGTGGTTCCTGCCCGAGTTGTACCGCCAGGGGCTCGTCCAGCCGAATTCACCGTCGCCCTGGCCGATGACATCTCCGGCGACGTAGCCGTCCTGCACTTCGAAGCCGGTGGAGGCACACGCGGTGAGCGGGTTGTGGGTCATGAACCGGAGTTCGTCAATGCCGATTGCCTGCGATGAGTTGGACTGCTGCCAGAGAAACATCTGGACCTTGTCTAACGACGTGGCCGAGTTGTTGCGGAAATTCAGGGGGTCGGCCGGCTCGTACGGTTTGCCGTTGATCCAAGCCTTGTACGTCTGATTCGGCACGTCGATTTCCTGGGTGAACCGGACCCAATGACCGGCGGTCCAAGTCTGACCGGTGTTTTCAAAGACGTAGTTGCCGTCGGTTGTCTGATCCGAGACATTGATC
>Ga0180432_10004206_pt1 | contig 19908 bp, 16 predicted proteins | sample SS_ome_10_FD_132414 | JGI IMG/M metagenome (GOLD analysis project Ga0180432, IMG submission 132414) | Hypersaline lake sediment archaeal communities from the Salton Sea, California, USA - SS_1_MS_2 metaG | ecosystem: Environmental > Aquatic > Non-marine Saline and Alkaline > Hypersaline >...
AGTGCCTGATCCCGAGCTCATTATTCTGGTGAAGTTGGATCGACCGCAGACGTCTCCTTGGGCCTCTGAGACAGCGGCCTATGTGTTTCAACGATTGGCCACCCAGCTGTTTACTGTCCTGGGCGTTCCGCCCGGCGGTGCGCAAATAGCGGAGGCGATAAGATGAGCGTAGGAGCGTTGACGCTGGCGGACGTGGTGGCGGGACTGACGGGGAGAAGGTTGGATAGGTTGGGGCAACCGATCTCGAAGACGGTGGTTGACTCGCGGCAGGCTGATACTGGCGCGTTGTTTGTCGCACTACAAGGTGAGCGCGTCGATGGTCATGACTACGTCGCTGATGCCTTCTCTCGTGGGGCAGCGGCGGCTATTGTCGAGCACGATGTTGAGGTAGACAGGCCGGTGCTGGACCTGATCGATCCAGCCTGGGTGTTGCCTGACGGATGGTCGTTGCCCTTGGTACTCAAGACGACCAGCACCCTGCAGGCGCTCCAACAGGTGGCTGCCTTCTGGAGACAACAGCACGACGTGCGCGTCATCGGCATCACAGGGAGCGTCGGAAAGACGACCACGAAAGAGGTGGCGGCGGCGGTGCTGGCGCGCCGTTACGTCACCCTGAAGAGCGAGGCTAGCTATAACAACGAGATTGGCCTACCGTTGACGTTATTGCAGTTGACGGCCGAGCATCGGCGCGTTGTACTGGAGATGGGGATGTACGATGTGGGCGAGATCTCTGACTTGGCCCGCATCGCCCGCCCTCACGTGGGTGTTGTGACGATCATCGGACCAGTACACCTGGAGCGAGCAGGAACGATTGAACGGATCGTGCAGGCCAAGACAGAGCTGATCGAGGCCCTGCCCCCGGCCCCCGAGGGAGTGGCGATCCTGAACTACGACGATGAGCGTGTGCGGGGCATGGCGCGGGCCACCTCGGCACGTGTGTTCTACTACGGGCTCTCACCCGAAGCGGACTTGTGGGCTGATCGTATCGAGGGATTGGGGCTGGAGGGGATTCGCTTTCAGCTTCACGATCGTTCGTCCCCCTCGGTCTCGAGAGGAACGGCGGAGAGTGAGACGTTGTATGTGAAGATTCCGCTCTTGGGGCGGCACTCTGTCCACACCGCCCTGCGGGCGGCGGCGGTGGGGCTGGCCGAGGGGCTTACCTGGCAGGAGATCATCGAGGGGTTGCGAGAGATGTCTGCCCAGTTGCGGTTGGTGGCGGTGCCTGGACCGAAGGGTGCCACTATCCTGGATGATACGTACAACGCCAGCCCCGCCTCGACCATCGCTGCTCTCAACTTATTGGAGGAGCTTGACGGTCGTAAAATCGCCGTGCTGGGCGACATGCTGGAATTAGGAGAATACGAGCAGGAAGGACACGAGAAGGTGGGAATGCGGGCGTTGGAGGTGGCCGACGTGCTGATCGTGGTTGGGCCTCGAGGCCGCACCATCGGCCAAACCGCGTTGCGGTGGGGCATGTCCCCTGACGGTGTCCACATAGTGGAGGAGAATGCGGATGCGGTCGCCTTACTGGAGGAGATGGTGACGGGTGATGACGTGATTCTGGTCAAGGGTTCGCGAGCGATGCGAATGGAGGAGATCGTCAGCGCGTTGGGGAGGCAATAATGGACTTCGCATTGATCCTGGCGAGCATCTCGTTTCTGCTGGCGGTAGTGTGGGGTCCACTGCTCATTCGTATCCTGCGTCATTACGATGTTGGCAAGCGCATTCGCATTGACGGCCCCCGGGGTCATCAGACCAAATTCGGCACGCCGACGATGGGAGGGTTGATGATCGTTGTGCCGGTGGTGCTCATCACGATCGCGCTTAATATCTACAACCTGATGGGGCGGACGGTGATCGGGCGTTCAATCTTGGTTCCTTTGGGAGTCTTGTTGGCCTATGCCTTCATTGGCGCTGTGGACGACGTAGCCGGGGTGCGTGGTATGCGGCGTGGTGAGGGGTATCCAGCGCGGCGCAAGATCGTCTGGGAAATCCTGCTTGCTTTGGTGATCGCGGTGATCATGCAGATCCTGCCGATGCAGTTTGCGGGGCAGGTCGGTGTGCCAGGGGTGCGGCGGGCGGTTGAGTTAAGCTGGGCCTGGGTCCCCATCGCCGCGTTCGTGATCTTGAGCTCGGCGAATGCAGTCAATCTGACCGATGGACTGGATGGGCTGGCCGGAATCATCGTTGCCAGCGCTTTCGTTGGTTACGGAGTGATCGCCCTGCTGCAGGAGCAGGTCTACTTGGTGCATTTCTGTTTCACGGTGGTGGGAGCGAGCTTTGCCTTTCTGTGGTATAACGCTCACCCGGCGCAGATGTTCATGGGCGACACGGGAAGCTTGGCGTTAGGTGCGACTCTGGGTACAGTGGCGCTGATGACTGGTCAATGGCTGCTCTTGCCCATAGTGGCCCTCGTGCCGGTGGCTGAGACGGTCTCGGTGATTCTACAGGTGTTGTATTTCAAGTATACCAAGCACCGCTTTGGTCAAGGACGGCGGTTGTTCAAGATGAGTCCTCTCCATCACCACTTCGAGTTGCTGGGTTGGTCGGAGACTCAGGTGGTGCAGCGTTTCTGGCTGGTCGGGCTCCTGGCGACCATGGCAGGGGTGGCGCTGGCGTTGTGGTAGTGTGGAGAAATGGGAGATAGGAGGTTATGGTGAAGACTGGACTTCTGTGGTTTGATGACGATCCCTGTAAGAAGTTGCAGGAGAAGGTGTCGCGCGCGGCAATGCACTACGAGCGCAAGTATGGGCAACCCCCCACGCTGTGCTTTGTCCATCCCAGTGTCTTCAATGGGAATGGAAAGCATCCGGTCAAGAAAGCGGGAGGGGTGGAGATTCGCCCGGGTCGGGCGATCTTGCCAGATCACTTCTGGATCGGTGTGGCTGAGGACAACGGCCGCGCTGCAACTCGTAAATGACCAGTATGGGAGAAGCACTGGCAGGTAAACGGATCGTGATCCTGGGGCTGGCGCGGCAGGGAATGGCGCTGGCGCGCTTCCTGGCTCAAGCCGGGGCCGACGTGCTTGTCTCTGATCTGAAGGATGAGGCTGCGCTGGCCGACCAGTTGGCGGAGTTGGCGGATCTGCCCTTGCACTACGTGCTGGGGGAGCATCCATCTAGTCTTTTGGACCGTGCCGACTTGCTGTGCCTCAGTGGTGGGGTGCCATTCGACCTCCCACTTGTTGAGGAGGCCCGGCGACGTGGCATTCCGTTGAGCAACGATGCTCAGTTGTTCCTGGAACGCTGCCCTGTCTCGGTCGTGGGCATCACAGGATCGGCCGGCAAGACGACGACGGCGGCGCTGGTCGGGGAGATGTGTCGCCTGGCGGGGCTGCGCACCTGGGTGGGGGGCAACATTGGGAATCCGCTGATCGCTGATATAGATGAAATTGAGCCCGGCGATTGTGTGCTGATGGAGCTCTCCAGTTTCCAACTGGAGGTGATGACCACAAGTCCCCACATCGCGGCAGTGCTCAATATTACGCCTAACCATCTCGATCGGCACAAGACGATGGAGGATTACATTGCGGCTAAGCGCAATATCGTGGCCCGACAGAAACCGGAGGACTTCGCGCTTCTGGGCTATGACGATGCCAATGCCCGGGCGTTGGCGTTGGACACGGCGGCACACCTGCTGTGGTTCAGCGGCGGGGCCGAGGTGGAGGAGGGAGCGTTCAAGACCAATGGTGAGTTGACGCTGCGGCTGGATAGCGTGGACCGGGTGATCTGTCAGACAGCGGAGGTGCGATTGCGAGGGTATCATAACCTCTTGAACTTCTTGGCGGCATGTGTGCTGGCCGGCGTGGCTGGTGTACCGGTGGACGTGATGCGCGAGGTCGCCGCGACGTTCACCGGTGTCGAACACAGATTGGAGTTGGTGCGCGAGCTGGACGGGATCCATTGGTACGACGACTCGATCGCTACGGCTCCGGAGCGGTCGTTGGCGGCGCTGCGTTCGTTCGAGGAGCCTATTGTGCTTCTCGCCGGCGGGCGAGACAAGCAGTTGCCCTGGGATGATTTCGCTGACCAAGCGGTGCAGCGAGTGCGGCACTTAATCACCTTCGGTGAGGCTGGCCCTATGATTGCGGAAGTGGTAGAGGACAGGCTGACAGCGGCACGTAGGGCGGATTGCCAATCCGCCTTACAACAAGCGCAAGTACGGGCAACCCCCCACGCTGTGCTTCGTCCATCCCAGTGTCTTCAAGGGGAATCGGAGGCGGGTTTGACGGGAATCACACAGGTCGACACACTCGAAGAGGCTGTGGAGGCGGCTGCCCAGTTGGCTCAGCCAGGCGACGTAGTCCTCCTTTCACCAGGAGGGACTAGTTTTGATGCGTTCCGCGATTTTGCTGAGCGAGGCACAAGGTTCAAGGAGCTGGTTCAACGTTTGGTGACTTCGGTCTGATGTAACGTATTTGATGGCTAGAGATTGGCTGTTGGAGAGGGAGGATGGCGGTAGGAGCGAAGGCACAGGATAAGAGAGAGTTGGTGAGTCGGTCCAGGCGAGGGCGCACTGCACCTGATTACGTGCTCCTGTTGGCTGTTGCTGGATTGGTCATTGTTGGGCTGATGATGGTCTACAGTGCTACTTTCGACTGGTCCTATCAGGCGCATCGGGATTCCTTTCGCATCGCGTCCAAGCAGTTTCTGTGGGTTGGACTGGGTCTCGTCGCGATGGTGGTGGTGGCTGCTGTGCCCTATGACTGGTGGCAGCGCGTGGCAGTGCCGGTCATGGCGGGGGGGCTGCTGTTGTTGATCCTGGTCCTTATCGCGGGGGAGGATCGCTTCGGGGCGAGACGCTCCTTTTTCGATGGTTCGGTTCAACCCAGCGAACTGGTCAAACTGGTGATGCTGATCTATGTCGCAGCCTGGTTGGCTTCCAAAGGTGAGCAGATCCGTGATGTGACCTATGGGTTGATCCCATTCGCTGTACTGATTGGTGTGGTGGCTGGTTTGATTGTGATGCAGCCAGATGTGAGTACAGCAGTTCTGGTCGTGTTAACTGCCCTGGCGATGTTCTTCTTCGCTGGCGCCGACATCTTCCAGTTGGCCGTTGGGGGAGCTATCGGCGGTGTCACGTTTCTTCTGTTGGTCAATCAGCTTCCCCATGCCAGGCACCGCATTGATGAGTACCTGGCCGTCTGGCACGATCCGAGGCGCCTGGGGTATCATATGCAGCAAGCGTTGATCGCGCTGGGAAGTGGAGGTCTGTTCGGTGTAGGTTTGGGACAGAGCCAGCAGAAGTTCGGTTATTTGCCCACCCCGCACACAGATAGTATCTTCGCTGTACTGGGTGAGGAGTTGGGCTTTGTGGGCTGTCTTGTTGTGATTACATTGTTCTTTCTGCTGGCCTATCGTGGTTTTAAGATCGCTCTGGAAGCTTCGGATGCTTTCGCTGCTTTGCTTGCATGTGGTATCACATGTTGGCTGACGTTTCAGGCACTGATCAACGTGGCAGTGATGACGGGCCTGATCCCTTTTACCGGGGTGGCGCTGCCCTTTATCAGCTCTGGGGGCTCTGCCATGCTAGCCTCGCTGTCCGGTGTAGGGCTGTTACTGAGCATTTCGCAGGGCAAGCGGACTGGAAAGGTGTCGCGCGCGGCACGTAGGGCGGATTGGCAATCCGCCTTGCAACGAGCGCAAGGAAAGGGAGGAAGACAGGGAGGAAGGAGGGGCAATCGCCAGCGTGCGAATTTGGATCGCAGGTGGGGGAACCGGAGGACACGTTTATCCCGGTCTGGCCGTCGTACAGGCACTCGCTCTTGAGAATGGTGAAGCGCGGGAAATTGAGAGCCTATACGTCGGCGGCGAGGGAGGCGTGGAGGAACGCCTGTCTCTCCGGGCCGGCCTGCGCTTCGCGGGAGTGCCGGCAGGTGGGGTGCATGGATTGTCCCTCTGGCGATCGGTACGGAACTTGGTCAAGTTGGTACAGGGGTGGAGGACTGCCTATCGATTGGGACGCCAAGAACGACCGGCCGCGGTGTTCGCGACCGGTGGATACGCCAGTGTCCCCGTGGCGTTGGCGGCTTGGACGTTGCACGTTCCTATCCTGCTTTATTTACCCGACATTGAGCCAGGTTTGGCGGTCCGTTTTATCGCTTGCCTTGCGACGCGGATAGGGGTGACTGTGGAGGATTCGCGTGCGTACTTTCCATCTCACAAGGTGGTGGTGACCGGCTATCCAGTGCGGGCCGCGTTCCGGGGAATCGACCGTAGCGATGCCCGCGCATCGCTGGAGTTAGACTCTTGTGAGCCGGTGTTGGTGGTGCTGGGAGGAAGTCGGGGTGCGCGTAGCATCAACGAGGCGTTGAGTGCGGTGTTGGAGCAGATATTGGAGCTGACGCAGGTGGTACACGTAAGCGGAGAGTTGGACTGGCCGTGGGTATCGGAGCGACGAGAGGCGCTGCCGGAGACGCTGAGGGATCGCTATCGAGCCTTCCCCTATCTGCACCAGGTGGGGCTTGCGCTGGCGGCAGCCGATCTGGCTGTCTGTCGGGCAGGCGCTTCGACCCTTGGGGAGTTACCCTTCTTTGGGCTTCCCGCTGTATTGGTGCCCTACCCGCATGCCTGGCGCTACCAGCGTGTCAACGCCGAGTGGCTGACCCGGCAGGGCGCGGCGATACAGTTGGATGATGAGCGGCTGCTTGAGGACTTGTTGCCTACCGTGCGCCGGCTGCTGCGCGACCGGGCGACGCTGATGGAGATGTCGGAGCGGATGCAGACGTTAGCTTGCCCTGAAGCGGCATCGCGCCTGGCGGACGAGTTGTTGAAACTGGCACAGTAGTATCTTTGATGGGAGGCAGTAGATGATACCGATACACACCGTCTTCGGTGTCCTGTTAGTCCTATTCGCCATGATTGGCAGCCTGCGCGGTTGGGCGAGAGAGATTATCGTCACGTTTAGTGTGGCCTTGGCTTTGTTCGTCGAGCATGTGATATTGACCTTTGTGTTGCCCCTCAGGGGGGTGTTCGAGAATATGCCCCCTGAAAGTCAGTTCTACACTCGTGGGATACTTTTCATTATAATCACCGTGTTTGGATATGCCAGCCCGACAATCGTCTCACAGTTAGGAGCTAAGGTGGTTCGCGAGCGACTGCAAGACCTGATGCTTGGATTCTTCCTGGGCGCCATCAATGGCTTTCTCGTCGTCGGGACGTTGCTGTCCTTCCTCAGCGCCATTCACTATGGGGTTCCACCCGACATGTGGAGTGAGCAACAGAAGACGGAGGCGAACGGTGAGCCCATTGTGGATAACGCTGGAAATCCGGTAACGGAGGTCGTCTATCATCCCGATGCCAGGGGGATTGGGGGGATTGCGCCGCCTGAGCCTGACTCCACGGCAGCTGCATTGACTGAGTTTCTGCCGCCGAAGCTGATTGCGAGGTCGAACGCGGTGTTGTACATCGCAGTGGCTGCGGCCTTTGTGTTCGTGATCGTCGTATTCATCTGATGCGCATTCATCTGGTGACGGTATCTGCTTGCATAGGAGAGGCCAATCGTTTAAGATTGGTACTTCAGATGTCTATGGCACAGTCAGGAATGGGTCCTTAAGTGCCTTTCGAATAGGAGCATCAATGCAGTTTTGCGGCCGGCGGGTGCACTTCATCGGCATAGGGGGGGCTGGACTTTCGGCCATCGCTCGCGTGTTGCTGGAGCAGGGAGCGGAGGTCTCTGGATCTGATCTTGTCCTCTCGTCTGTCGCCCGGGCGCTGGCACGGGATGGGGCATATGTCTTCACTGGTCACCGGGCGGAGAACGTGGCTGGGGCCGAGTTGGTGGTTGTATCCTCGGCGGTGCCTGAGTCTAACGTCGAGGTGTGCGCGGCCCAGGCTGCAGGCATCCCGGTGTTGAAGCGTCCCGAGTTTCTCGCCCGGATGATGGATGGACAGTTTGGTGTCGCAGTCGCTGGGACCCATGGCAAGACGACCACGACGGCGATGATCTCCTTCATCCTCCTTGAAGCCGGGTGTGATCCAACGTTTATCGTCGGTGGGGTGATCGCAGGCCTGGGGACGAACGCGCGTATGGGGAGAGGGCCGCACGTGGTGATTGAGGCAGACGAGTACGACCGTACGTTCCTCAACTTATCTCCCAAAGTGGCCGTAGTGACCAATGTCGAACATGATCACCCAGATTGCTACCCCACGTTTACGGATTTCCAGAGTGCCTTTCGGGATTTTGTGGCACTGGTGCCCCCCGAGGGATTGCTGGTGGCTTGTTGGGATGATCCCGTGGTGCAGAAGTTAGATCAGCAATGGGATACGGAAGCGGCGGTGGTCTTCTTCGGGTTGGGGGAGGGAGCTCAATGGCGGGCTGAGGAGATACGTCCCAACTTCGCTGGAGGGGTGGATTTCCTGGCTATGCACGAGCGAGAGGTGCTAGGCCTGGTGCGGCTGCGATTGCCTGGCGTGCATAATGCCTCCAATGCGATGGCGGCGCTGGCTGTAGCCGATTTCCTGCAAGTTCCTTTTGCTGTAGCCAGGGGTGCTCTGACCGAATTTCGAGGGGTAGGAAGACGCTTCGAGGTCAAAGGCGAGGCCGGGGGGGTGATCGTGGTGGATGACTACGCCCATCATCCGACGGAGATACGAGCCACACTCTCGGCGGCGCGGCAACGTTTCCCTCAACGTTCCTTGTGGGCGGTGTGGCAGCCTCATACCTACAGCCGCACCAAGGTGCTGTTGGAAGAATTTAGGCAGGCGTTTGAACAGGCTGACCATGTCATTGTCCTGCCGATCTACGCCGCCCGCGAGACCGACACGTTGGGAATCCGTAGCGCCGACGTTGTAGCCGCTATGCCGCATCCCGATGTGCATTGCGCCGAATCGTTGGAGGAAGCGGTGGTATGGCTCGGTACCGAGGTGCGTCCTGGGGACGTGGTTTTGACACTTGGCGCTGGGGATGGATATCGAGTGGGCGAATGGCTGTTGGAGGTGTTGGAGGCAGACCCGACATCTTGTGACACGGCACTGGATGAAGAATGGCAAAATCAGCACAACTCCAAATCTCAGATCCCGGCCAGATTGTGATCACCGAGTCTGATCTGAGCGCTTTGGCCGCAGCGTTGGGACAGCGGGTCCGGCGGGATGAGCCTTTGGCCCGCTATACTGCTATGCGCGTCGGCGGTCCCGCTGACTTGTTGATCGTCTGTGAGAGCGTAGATGAGATCGTTTGGGTGGTGGAATCGGCGCGGCGCGCGTTTGTGCCCTGGTGTTTGCTGGGTGGTGGCTGTAACGTGCTGGTTTCCGATGTGGGGGTGCGCGGGCTCGTAGTTATCAACCGGGCCACGGGTGTTAAGTTCGAGGGCGATCCGCTTTACGTAGGGCGGATTGGCAATCCGCCTTACAACAACATGGCGAGGGCTGAGGCGGGGACGCTTCTGGCCGTTCTGGCAGCTGAGGCCGTCGAGCGTGGTCTGGCCGGCCTGGAGTGGGCTGCGGGGCTGCCAGGGACGGTCGGCGGGGCGATAGTGGGCAACGCTGGTGCTTTCGAGGGCGATATTGCCGGTGTGTTGCGCTCTGCTGAAGTACTGGGACCGGATGGAGCGCTCACAAGGAGGACGGCCTCGTGGTTCGAGTTCGAGTACCGCTTGAGTCGAATCAAGCGCGAGACGATGGAGGGACCTCGGTCCGTGGTGCTGGCGGCCACCTTTGATCTGCAGCGAAGCCATCCTGACAGGCTAGCGGCGCGGGCGGATGAAATCCTGGAGTGGCGCAGGACGCGCCATCCTTCCGGCGCCACGATGGGCTCGACGTTTAAGAACCCGCCGGGCAGTCATGCGGGGTATCTTATTGAGCAAGCTGGGCTGCGGGGAAGCCGCGTCGGAGGAGCGCAGATTTCGGAACTGCATGGCAATTTCTTCATGAATACCGGCGGTGCAACCGCGGCGGATGTCCTGGCGCTGATTGATCACGCGCGGGAGGAGGTGATGAAGCAGTTTGGAGTGGAGTTGGAGCTGGAAATCGAGCTGGTAGGGTGGTAAGCGGGCGTTAGTCTGGGCTTGGCATGCGAAGTGCACCATGTCTCTGCGCCAGGGGAAGAGAACAATGACGGGAAAAGTCCGTGTCGGTGTGATTTTCGGTGGGCGATCTGGGGAGCACGAGGTCAGCTTGGCCTCTGCCCGGTCGGTGATGAATGCCATGGACCAGGAGAAATATGAGATCGTGCCTATCGGCATCACCAAGGAGGGATACTGGATCGCCTCGGGCGACCCCATGAGAGCGCTGGAGACAGGTGACGCCCGGGCGAGTGGTCCTGCCGCGCTGTTAGGCGATCCCTCTCGACCTGGCCTGATGCGACTGGATGATACGGGGCGGGCGGTCGAGGCCAGGCGGCTATCCGATCTCGACGTCATTTTTCCTGTTCTGCATGGCCCATATGGTGAGGATGGCACGGTGCAGGGGCTGCTGGAGTTGGCCGGAATTCCTTATGTGGGAGCAGGTGTCGTGGCCTCTGCTCTGGCCATGGACAAGGTGGTCTTCAAAGACGTGATGCGGGCCCACGGCTTGCCCGTCGTGGATGCTCTCACTTTCAAGCGCAGGGAGTGGGATGCGGATCCCGAGGGTGTGATGGATCGGGTTGAGGAGCGGTTGGGTTATCCGGTTTTCACGAAACCGGCGAATTTAGGCTCCAGTGTGGGAGTCAGAAAGTGTCACAATCGGGCACATCTGTCGGGCGGGTTGGCCGAGGCGGCCAGATATGATCGCAAACTGTTGGTTGAGGTGGCTGTGCTGTCAGCACGTGAGATTGAGGTCAGTGTGTTGGGCAACGATGCTCCTATTGCTTCTGTGCCGGGTGAGATCATTCCCAGTCGTGAGTTTTATAGTTATGAGGCCAAGTACATCGACACCGGTGACGAAGCGTCGAAGCTGTTAATCCCTGCTCCTATCTCCCCACAGATGACGGCAGAGGTGCGGGATCTGGCGGTACAGGCCTACAAAGCTATCGATTGTGCTGGGATGGCGCGGGCCGACTTCTTGCTTTCAGGTAGGACCGGAGAGCTGTACGTCAACGAACTAAACACCATACCGGGTTTCACTTCTATCAGCATGTATCCCAAGCTATGGGAGGCCACAGGTATTTCTTATGCGGAGTTGATTGATCGATTGATTGAGCTAGCGCTTGAGCGGTATCGAGATAAGGAGCGTTCAGAAACCTCTTACCAGTTGGAAGGTCGTGCAGATTAGGGGTGTGAATTGAGGTGAGAAAGGTTACATCGTACGGGCAACGGCGCCGGAGGAAGCGCCAATTTGAAGCGGCGGGCTCTGTGGTTCTGGGCCGGGTGCTCGCGAGACGGCCGTCAGCGTCGTCGCCCTCGTTGTTCTACCGGGTACGTGGTCTCCTTCTACTGTTGTTGATTGTGGTAGGGGCTGCTACGCTCTGGCTGGCGCTTGACGATCGCTTCTACATCTACCATGCCGACGTGGTGGGCGCAGTTCGGACGTCGCCTGATGAGATTTTCCATGCCAGCGGGTTGCCCGGGCTTCACATTCTCTGGGTCCGTCCCGACGACGTCGAGGCTCGTATCTTGGCCGCGTTACCCTATGTCAAGAGCGCCCAGGTCGTTTGCGAGCCATCCTCCCGGTGCAAGATCTCCGTTGTGGAACGTCAGCCCAGGGTGATGTGGGAGGAAGAGGGGCGGTCGTGGTGGATTGACGAGGAAGGGGCGATCTTCTCCGCTCAGTCTTCGGGTGAGAGCGTGGTATCGGAGGGTTGGCTGGTGCGTGGACCGCTGCCCCGCGATGAGTATGGTCATTTGGACGAGTTGGTGCGTGTGGCACTGTCTGAGTTGTGGATGGCCGAGGTGGATATTTCCCCACCGCTGTACTACGTACAGGGCCGGGGCTTGGTGTTTACCGATCGGCGAGGATGGCGCGTGGTGATAGGGCAGGGGGCGGGGATAGAGCAGCGATTGCACGTATTGGAGCGGTTAGTGACTGATTTGGAGCGGCGAGGACTGACGCCGCGGTTTGTAGACGTCCGTTTCCCTGATGCGCCCTATTACTCGTTGAAGAACGACTGGTGATTTGAACGGCGAATAGCGGAATCTTAGCGAGGCTGACCGTGGGACGTACGATTGTAGGTATCGACGTGGGTAGCAGTAAGGTATGCACCCTGGTGGGCGAGGTAGACGACGACGGAGAGGTTCGCGTCATCGGCGTGGGCCTGGTCCCTTCCCGGGGCGTTCGCAGGGGAGGGGTGGTCAACGTGGCCGATGCTACGGGGTCTATCCTGGCTTCGGTCGAGAAAGCGGAGCGTACTTCGGGATACAAGATCGAGCGTGCTTATGTGGCGCTCAGCGGCACGCACATTTCTTCTCTTAATAGCCGTGGAGTGGTGGGTATTTCCCGTCGTGAAAGTGGTATCACGGTGGAAGATGTGGAGCGGGCTCTTGATGCGGCACATGCCGTTGCTGTGCCTCATAATCAGGAGGTCGTCCACGTGATCCCCCGTGGCTACATGGTGGATGGACAGGATGGCGTGCACGACCCCGTCGGTATGCACGGTTTTCGTCTGGAAGTGGAAGCCCATATCGTTCTAGGCTCTAGCCCCTCTATTCAGAATATAGTGAAGTGCGTGGACGGGGCAGGGGTAGATGTGGATGAGTTGGTCTTGGGAAGTATAGCCGCTGGCGATGCCGTGCTGACCGATGCTGAGCGCGAGATGGGGGTTGTCTTGGCTGACATTGGAATGGGCACCACCGACATCGCGATATTCATCGACGGGACCGTGTGGCACACGGTCACGCTTGGTATAGGTGGTGAACACATCACGGGGGATGTCGCGATTGGCCTTCGGTTGTCTCCGAACGTTGCTGAGGAGGTAAAGGTCCAGTATGGCCATGCTCGTGCAGCTCAGATGCCACCTGAGGAGCGGTTCACTGTATCGCCTTTCGATGGAGCGTCGGCTCAGGTTATGCCACGATGGAAGTTATCGGAGATTATCGAGGCGCGAGTGGAGGAGATTTTCTCGTTGATACGGCAGGAGATTAAGCGTTCGGGATACGATGGGCTGTTGCCCGCCGGAGTCGTGCTGTGCGGTGGTACAGCCCAGTTGTCTGGCATCCAGGAACTTGGACGCGATGTCGTCGGTCTGCCAGTACGAGTGGGGGCGCCGCGGGAACTCCAGGGCCTTGTGGATCGGATATCTAACCCAGCCCACGCGGTGGGCGCGGGTTTGATCGGGTGGGGGCTGACGGTCGACACACGACCTCAATTGCGTAGGCCCAGCTCTGGCCTGTTAAAGGGATTTCTTAATTGGCTCCGGGTTTTTCTGCCCGGCTGATTGTACAGTTACGCTGCGCATCGTGTTACGTATCACATCTAGTGGGACTTACAGTAGATAGGAGGATTGCAATGAACAAATCATCCCCGACAGAAAGTTTCGCACAGATCCGGGTCGTTGGCGTGGGAGGGGGTGGCAGCAATGCCATCAACCGCATGATCGCCGAGGGGCTGGGCGGTGTTGATTTCATCGCCATCAACACTGATGGTCAGGCACTCATGCTCTCTGATGCGCCCAGGCGGGTGCGCATTGGAGACAAGCTAACTCGTGGCTTAGGCGTTGGCGGCGACGCGGATATGGGCCGGAAGGCGGCGGAGGAATCTGCTGACGAGTTGTACGAGGTCCTGCAGGACTCTGATATGGTATTCGTCACCGCTGGTATGGGAGGTGGGACGGGCACTGGAGCTGCACCGGTCATCGCTCGCGTTGCCCGAGAGATAGGGTCTTTGACTATCGGTGTCGTCACCCGCCCGTTCACCTGGGAGGGTGCGGTCCGGGCCGAGACAGCGCTCGCGGGGATCGAGCAGCTCAAAGAGGCCGTGGACACGCTGATTGTGATTCCCAACGACCGGCTGCTGGAGATCACCGATAAGCGGGTCAGTCTGCAGGATGCCTTCTCTCTGGCCGATGATGTGCTGCGCCAGGGTGTTCAAGGTATTTCGGAGTTGATCACCGTTCCTGGCTTGATCAATCTGGACTTCGCTGACGTGCGTACGATCATGTCCGAGGGGGGGGCAGCGCTGATGGCTGTCGGAAGGGCCAGCGGTGAGAATCGGGCGGTCGAAGCAGCCCAGCAGGCCATCTCCAGCCGGCTGCTGGACGTCACAATTGACGGGGCGCGCGGCATTCTCTTCAACGTCACCGGTGGGCCGGACCTGAGCCTCTTTGAGGTCAACGAGGCAGCTTCGATCATCAAGCAGACCGCTCATCCCAACGTGAATCTCATCTTCGGTGCTGTGATCGATGAGGACATGGACGAGGAGATCCGCATCACCGTCATCGCTACAGGATTTGACCAGGCGGAGCCACGGCCTCGCCCGTCGCGTGCCACCTTCAGTGAGTCGGTGGAGTTCCCAATGCCCGCCTTTGACAAGGATGACTTGGAGATTCCGGCTTTCCTGCGCCGGCGTAGTTAGGCACGACCTAGATAGCCGCGAGATAGGGGCATCGAGCCGCTACTTTTTTACTCCATCAAAGTGAGCTGCGCATTGCAGTTGCCTGCGCGGGTGCTCTCGCCGCGCAGGTGAGTCTGCCTGTGTCTAAAGGCACTGGTGGGCCGTTGATGCTTGATGATAAGAGGTACTCTTGGTCTGGCCAAGCTGACGCCGAGGTGCTTGGCACCGCACGCATATCGGCGGTCGCCGATCAAAGGGCGGTTTGACGTAGGTCGGGGGTGGAAGTATAATAAACGAACAGTTGGTGGTACGTCTTCTTAGGTGGTTAGGTGGTGAAAGGGGAAAGCGATGGAGGAACAGCTGACAAAGATCACAGGTTGGGTTGGCCGAGGGACCTTGAGACAGTTTCGCAATGAGGTGAAAGGGAATCTCGCGGATAGTGGATATACTGTCGAGGTGGAAGGGGATGCCCTGCGGTTCTATAGGACGCATAAAGAGGGCGGATTTCTGGGTATCGGAGCCAAGACGATCAAAGAGCTGGTTCTGGAGGTCACCAGGGAGGGCAAGAACGTTGAGGTGTCTTCTGAGCCGCGGGATCCAGAGTTCATTCAGTACTTGGCTGGCATTTTGATTCAGCACTGAGAGCCTTGGGGCCCGGATTTGAAGGTAGCGGGAGGTCGTAGTCTGGGCTTTAAAGGGGACTCCGGTCTTTTGGGGGAGGCTATGCTCGATGCCAGTGCTTCCCCAAGACGTTGAATACGAAGCCCGACGCTTGAGACGCTGGGATAGGTGCGTGCGTGAATCGTAACCTGCCCGGCGTTTTGCATTCCCGTGAAGGGGGGTTGGCGAAAGCCGAGTTTAGGCTTCTTCACTGCTTTTAAGATTCTGAGAGAAACCGCGCTTGTGTGTTGTGTGAGGGCGTGATATAATCGCTACCTGCGCCATTTACCCACCAGATGTGGGTGTTTCACTTCCTCTACCCCCCACATCTGGGCATGTTAGACCCCTATTTTGGGCAGGAGGCGGAGCGATGGAATGTCCCTATTGCGGCAATGCTCGTACTCGGGTGATTGATACCACGCGCAACGCGCGCGGTGTACGTCGTCGTCGTATGTGCAAGGCCTGTGGTAAAAGGTTCAGTACTGTGGAGCGAGCCATCCTTACAACTCCTCTCGTGGTCAAGCGTGATGGCCATCGGGAGGAGTTTGACCATGAGAAATTACTTTCGGGCCTGCGCACTGCCTGTGCCCGACGGCCCGTCTCTGCCGATGACTTGGAGCGCTTGGTCGATAGGGTTGAGAACCACATTCGCCAGATGGGCAAGGCGGAAGTTCCCAGCCGTGTGATCGGGGATCTGGTCATTGAAGAACTGAAGGAGTGGGACCCAGTCTCCTACATCCGCTACGCCATCGTCTATCTGGGGCTGGAGGACCTGGAGGCGGTGCGGTCCGAGATTGATCGCTTGTTGGAGGAACGTGGGTAGATAAGAAGTGCTATCGATGGAGGGGACGATGCTGAATATGGCTCAATCGAAGGTGGGTTCTTCATCTAAGCAGTCGGTGGCCTCGGAGGTCAAGTTGACCGAGAACGCTTTGGCGGTCCTGAGACGCCGCTATTTGCGTAAAAAGCCTGATGGCCAGCCGATGGAGACGGTTGAGCAGATGTTTCGTCGAGTGGCTGGCTACATCGCGGCGGCCGAGGCGGAGTGGGGGGGGGATGTGCCTGGCGCGACGTCTGCGTTCTACGATTTGCTGACCAGCTTGCGCTTCTTGCCCAATTCGCCTACCTTTACCGGGGCGGGGACCCCGTTGGCCCAATTGGCAGCTTGCTTTGTGTTGCCCGTCTCCGATGACATGGGGCGTCACAAGGATGGTATCTTCCAGACGCTGCGTAACGCTGCCCTCATTCAGCAGACCGGTGGCGGGACGGGGTTTTCCTTCTCCCGCCTGCGTCCCAAAGGTGCTTTGGTGCGCAGCAGTGGTGGCAAGGCCACCGGGCCGGTGGGCTTTATGCGGGTCTTTGACGTTGCTTCCGAGATTGTCAGTCAGGGGGGGGCGAGACGAGGGGCAAACATGGCTGTGCTGTGCGTAGATCACCCTGACATTCTTGAGTTCATCCATTGCAAGAGTAGTGAGAATGCCATTACCAACTTCAATATCTCCGTCGGCATGACCGACGCCTTCATGCAAGCTGTGGAGGAAGACAGCAAGATCGATCTGGTGAACCCTCAGGATGGAAGGGCCTGGAGGGCTGTGCCTGCGAGAGAGATTTTTGATCAGATTGTCGCTGGGGCGTATCGGAATGGTGAACCGGGAATGCTCTTCCTCGATACGGCCAATCGGCATAACCCTTGTCCACACTTGGGCAGGTATGAGGCTAGCAATCCCTGCGGTGAGCAGTTTCTGCTTCCTTATGAGAACTGTTGTCTTGGATCGGTGAACCTGGCGCAACATGTGAGCTGCGGGGATAATGGTCATCCGGCGTTGGATTGGGAGAAATTGCGCCTGACGGTCGAATTGGCCACACGCTTTCTAGACGACGTGATCGACGCTAACGCCTATGTGCCGGCCGTCCCGCAGCTTGAGGAGGCCGCCCGCCGCACCCGTCGCATTGGGCTGGGTATCATGGGGTTGGGCGATTTGCTGTACCATTTGCGGGTGCGCTACGGTAGTGAGGAGGCCCAGGAGTTGGCCGCCCAAGTGATGGAGTTCATCCGCTACCATGCTATGCGTACCAGTGTCAGGTTGGCCCAGGAGCGTGGAGCATTTCCTGCGCTCCAGGGCAGTATTTACGACCCTGACGACCTGCGCTGGAGGCCACCGCGGCCATTGACCCCGTACGTGCGGCTGGACAAGTGGAGCCGGCCTCCACTGGATTGGGAGGCCATTACTGAGTCCATTCGTCGCCATGGTATTCGCAACGCTGCCCAGACGACTGTGGCTCCGACCGGGACCATCGCTACCGTCGCTAGTTGTGAGGCCTACGGCTGTGAGCCGGTCTTCGGGCTGGCCTATGTGCGCCACGTGAACGACAACGGCCGGGACCTGGAACTCCAGTACGTGAGCCCACTCCTCTTACGAGCGCTTGAGGAAGCGGGCCTCGATGATGCGGCTCGCGAGCGCGTCGTGCAGCAGATCACAGTGACCGGCAGTTGTCAGGGCGTCGAGGATGTGCCGCCTGCCGTGCGCGATGTCTTCGTCGTGGCAGGGGATATCTCGGCCGAGGAGCACGTGCGCATGCAGGCAGCGTTGCAGGCCTTTGTGGATAGTTCGATATCCAAGACGGTGAACTTTCCTGCTACTGCTACCTCCGAAGACGTGGCGCGGGCCTTTCGGCTGGCCTGGAAGCTGGGCTGTAAGGGACTCACCGTCTACGTTACCGGGTCGCGCGAGAAGGTGGTTTTGGAGACCGAGGCGACGAGGCGAGCCAGACAGAAAGCCCGCGGTGTGTTGGTGCCGACGACTGTGCGCCCCCGTCCCCATTGTCTGAAGGGGAAGACGTATCACTTGGGCACTCCGCTGGGCACGGCCTATATCACTGTGAACGCCAATGGCGAGGACGAGCCTTTTGAGGTGTTCTTGAATGTGGGGAAGGCGGGCTCCGATACGGCCGCGGTTGCCGAGGCCATCGGGCGACTGATCTCCCTCGTTCTCCGCATCCCCTCACCACTCTCGGCGACGCGTCGGCTGAAGCAGGTGGTGAGGCAGTTGAAGGGCATCGGAGGTGGGCGACCGCTAGGGTTCGGACGTGATCGGGTGCGCAGCCTGCCTGACGGCGTGGCTCACGTGTTGGCCGAGCATGTGGGGATCGTAGAGCCTATCGTGGAGAATGCCGATGCCGAGCAATTACCTCTCTTCCCGGCTGGTGATCTGTGCCCCGAATGTGGTCATGCCGCCTTGGTGAACGAGGAGGGTTGTCGCCATTGCTACTCGTGTGGGTATAGCGAGTGCTGAATGCTCTCCCCTCTGGAGGGATTTAGGGAGGGGCGGTGGCGCGCGGTTGGGATGCCGGATCTGGATGCCCAAGTTTCTTATACCATTGATCGTGGGGCTGATGCTGTTTGCTCTGCTAGGGCGAGAGACGACCGCTCAGTCGTCGATGACGTTCCCCATTCGCCTGAATGTTGGCAGTGACCAACCCTATACGGATCAGAGTGGCCGCGTCTATCTGCCTGATCGGGAATGGACACCTGAGACGGGGGTTGGCTATATTGGCGGCTACGCGGTGTACGGCCGGTTCCCTTCGGGGGGAACCGCTGATAAGCGGTTGTATGAGGACCAGCGCCGCGATTGGCAGGAATATCGCTTCAGCCGCATTCCTGACGGCGATTATCTGGTCACCTTGCGCTTCAGCGAGATAGCGGTTTTCGACGATTTTGGTCCCTCGTACACCAGGTTTGACGTCGCCATTGAGGGCCAGGTTGTGCTGGATGATCTGAACATCTTTGCCCAAGTAGGCCGCAACTATGCCCTGACCCGACGCTTTGCCGTCACTGTGAGCGATGGTGAGTTGAACGTGACGGCTACCCCGATTTTTGGTGAATCTCGCTTGGCTGCTCTTGAGGTGGAGGCACGATCTCCTGATACTGTCTCGCCTGCTGTCCCTACCGGTTTGACGGCCACTGACAACTATAACGCCGTGCTCCTTGATTGGGCTGATAACGTCGAGGACGATCTGAACGGCTACTACATCTACCGTGCCGATTTGCCCATTGGTATCTATCAGCGCCTGAACGATGAGCCGGTTTATGTCTCCCGCTATCAAGACTTCGTGCCTACTGCCCACGTCCCCTTCCGGTACCGGATCAGTGCTGTGGACGTGTACGCTAACGAAAGCAAGTGGACCTCTTATCAGTCTGCCATCGCTCTGGACGAAGGCGATGCCACTTTACCCTATTATCGACTGGAGGTGCCCCCCGAGAGCCTCTCTTTCCTCCATAGTAACCCGTGGAGTTATGATGAAGTGCCAGCGACCTTCCTTTATGAAGGTCGGACCTTTCCAGTCGAGGTCCGTTATCGGGGCAACTGGGGGCGATATCACGACAAGAAATCGTGGAAGGTTAAGTTCGTTGATGAATCTCCTTTCCCTGGTCAGCAAGAGATCAATCTCCGGGCCGATTACATGGACCCCTCGTTGATGCGCAGCAAGCTGGCGACCGAGTTGTTTGAGGCGGCCAGCGTCCGGCCCCGTCAGGCCGAACACGTCCTGTTGGTTCTCAACGGGGAATACATGGGGGTCTACACCCGTGCCGAGCAGATGGATGAGCATTTCTTGGAGCGTACGGGCCGTGATCCTGGGGCCAGTGTTTATAAAGCGGTTGAGACCGAGTTGATGGACTGGTCCAGGCGCCAGCCTTCTGAACAGGCCTACCGCCAGGCCTTTGACAAGAAGACGAATCAGGATTTGGGGTATGACGACGTCATAGCCTTTATCGAACTGATTAACGATACTCCAGACGAGACATTTGCTTATGAGCTGCGGCGTGTCTTCGACGTGGCCGGGTATC